>OLQG01000043.1_pt1 | contig 100363 bp, 152 predicted proteins | sample 1672221 | NCBI WGS metagenome assembly OLQG01 (sample SAMEA3136660, study PRJEB25190) | human gut metagenome | biome: human gut; feature: human-associated habitat; material: faeces | place: Austria | collected 2013
TTATTTATTTGTAGCAACTACAATATGTTATTCTTGTAAATTATTTATTTGTAGCTTAGTTTCTGTACGCCTAGACTCAATGTTTTCCAGAGCAATTACTACAGCTCTATTAACTGCTTCATATAATACGTATTCAGGTACTTCTGTAATATCCTTATTATATTCTTTGTAATTAATCTTCTCAGGATATTTAACATAAGTAATGTCAACAGTATAAGGAGCTTTCATACTAGTTGTATCGATATATATCTTTAACTAGTTATCAGCAATAGTAGCCTTAGGTGTTGGAATCCAGGGATCGTTATTATAAGTTTTACGGAACCTATCAGCTGCTTTATGATCTACTAGATCTACATTTGCCTGATTACTGCCAAAGTGTAATACTGCATTTACAAAGAACAATCTATTGTTAGTATTACTTGAATCTTTAAAGAAATCAGACATAGTAAGTACATTAGAACTAGAGTCAAAAGTAACAGCTACAGCATTATCAGTTTTTACTAATCTTTCTAAATCTGCTATTCTTTTGACACTACCTTCAAATGCTTCCTGTCTGGCATTAGATCCAGTAAACTTATTGCATAATACTTCAACATATCCCTACATTAGGAATTGATCAATTTCTTCTGGTGTGAATGCTGGGCAGCCACCAAACGCAACTGCCTTTTCATTCTTATCAGCACCAGTTTTAAAAGCAATATGTAAATCCTTTATTGTCATATTTACTTAGATTTTGTTTCTTGGAGAATGGACATCTTAATATCTTGATTCTTCTTATCATTCAGATAAGCAATAGCATCATCAATTCCATTTCCAATCATTTCTGTACCGTAGAAGTATTGTGTACGGTTACGTCTAAGGATGTTCTTAGAAAGAGCATTCTCAATCAAGAACTGAGTTTCCTTATTAGGATTGTTAACCCATTTCAACATAAACTTATTTGGAGACAATTCAATCTGTTCATTCATCTTAGCCTCAACAAGTTCATTAGAAAGGTTATCTGATTTAATACCATACAGACGTAAACACTTACGCATATCTTCAATAGACATCTTATCAAGTTCTCTATAAGCCTCACGCTTAACCTTATTGAACTTATTAGTCTCTTCAGCTTCACTAGTAGCATTAATCAGCAAGTAATCTGTAGCTGCATTCTGTTTGTTAAGACCATCTGCAACTCTTTTGTGTCCTTTCAGGAACAGATATTTAAGTTCATCTTCAGGTTTTTCTGTTCTCAAAATAGTATCATTTTTACCTACTTTGATTGCGTATGTTTCCCAGAAAGAACTACTTGGTGACAATGTACCCGGTTCATATCTTAATTCTTTTTCTAATCTTTCAGCGTCTTCAGCTGTTAATCCTGTGTATAAGTTTCCTGATCTAGTCCAGTATGAACCTATATAATCAAAACACTTACTCCATTTAGTAAGGTTTGTCCAAGGATTCTGTTTTACAATTCTAACGATTATTTCCATAATATTTAATATTAGATTATCAAGTTAGTAAAAGCTTGGGGAGCACTAGCCAAGCTCCCCTTACTTTGTTTTATTTATTTACTTTGCTTACTCAGCCTCCATGATCAGCTCACCACAAGCTCTAGGATCTCTCAGCATGATACCCATTTCACCAAGGAAGTATACGGTATAACCATCCTTACCATTAGATCTCAGAGTATCTTTAGATTTAGCATATCCAGACGGAGCAACAGCACCACCAGTATACCAAGTAACGAATTCACGATCTTTACGAACTACCTTAACGATGTTAGCTTCACCGTCACGTCTACCCAGATCAAGGAATGTCATACGATATGATTCCAGCGGTTTCAGAGTAACCGGATGTAACTGACGATTATAAGTAGTATCATCATACAACGGGAAGTATTTCAGTGTCAATTCGATACCATTAGTCATCTTATAAGTCTTGAACTGACCACCGAAAGTCAAGTTATCACCAGAACCTGTTACGAATACTGTATCGATCAAGTTCATAGTTGTTGCTTTTTCTTTCAATACACGGTCGAATTCACGCATACCCATTTCACCAGTCAAAGCAACAAACTTACGTTCGTTAGTACCAAGACAGTTATAAGACAGGTCAGCTAAGAAATCTTCCAACAGTTCAGCAGAAAGACGAGTATAGTAACGTCTGTTAGACGGAGCAATCTGTTCGAGCAGACCAGCACCAATAAATACCGGACGACCGTTAGTACCCTTTAAGTTACAAGAACCATCTTTGTTTACATTGCTCTTCATGTAAACCAACATTCTTTCAGTTCTCTTATACCATTCACGAAGTGCAAGCCATTCCTGATAGTCAGCCCACAAATAAGATGTTTTACCTGTTGCAGGATCTTTCAGAGCAATTGCCATTACATCTGAATAAGCAGAACCTGTGATATCGTAGTTGATACGAATAGTAGTCAGGTAGTTACGCATCTTGAAGTGAGTGCTGTAGTTCAGGATATCACCTTCTTCTGAGTACTCTTCGTAAGCAGAAGCAAGACGAGATACTTGACAACCAGCTGTTAACAGATCAGCAGGAATATAAGAAGAAGGTTTACCATCTGCTACAAAGCAAGTATAAACCCACAGGTTACCATCCTGATAAGGAGCTCCAGAAACACGTACCTGGAATTCTTTGTTATCAAATTCAAGAATAGCACCAGAAGCAAACATGTTCTCTTCTAACCACAACATGATAGGCGTATTACCTAAACCAGCTGTTGAAGTAGTAGTGATAGCTTCTCCTTGCCATTTTGCATCTCTAATTGTTACAGCTCTATCTGCATCAATCATTACAGGCCATTCCCAAGATGCTTTGTCGATAGTCATTACGTTTCCGAGACCACCGGTAAGCATATCTAAAGAAGTACTATAACCATTGTCTTTTGTACCAAATACATAAGACAATACAGTAGATACCTGATAAGGACTTTGCTGTGAAGCATAAGAGATCTTATTTGTGTCAATCAGATCAGAAAATCTTTTGCCTTTGTATAGTACTAAATTATTAAGAATATTATTATCCATAAAATACTAGTAATTTTTATTTATTTATTAATATCATTATACACGAAGTTTGCGTGCAAAGGATGACCATAATGAAGTATCATCTTCCGATGATTTTACTTGTTTCTGTGATTTCTTATTGATACCACTATTATTCTTCAATGAGTTCTTGAAACTGTCTATAGCTTTCTTTTTACCTTCTTTTTTAGCTATGTCTAGCAATGTATCACCCTTCATAGTAAAATAAGCTGACTCAATCAAGTTCTTGATACTCTTAGCATAATCTTTTTGGTATCTAGTTTTGCCATCAGCTTCAGGTCTAAATATGTATTCCAGCAGAACATGTTTATCCTTTGCAGGAATAGCAATACCACGTATATTATCTAGGCCTTTTATTTCCTTGACAACGTTGTCAAAAAATGCCTGTTGGTTCTTTCTAGCAGTCTCTGCCTGCTTTTTCTGATCCTCCAATAGCTGTTGTTTCTTTTCCTCTCTAATGCCTTTAAGAGCCTCTAAAGCGTCTTCAGCTTCATCCGAAAGAATACCAGCTTCATCATATTTAGTCAGTTTCTTCTCAATCTGTTTACTATTGAATCCTTTCTCTTTAAGGAATTCTTTAAGTACAGCTTTCTGATTTACTTCATCATCTTCAATGTCAATGTCATCCAAATCTAGAGGAGCATCAATAGATAAGTAATCACGAATATCTCCACCATTCCTTACAAACTCGTCTAACTTAGCTACTTCTTCATTAGCATAAGTAGGTACAGATGCTTCTTCAATTACTTCTTGGAAGTACTCAATTAACTCTTCCGCTGTTTGAGGAACTTCGTCTTCATCGTCAATTTCCCAGTTCATCTTTTCAGCTAATGCTTTGAAGAAAGAAGTAACCTATACATCTCCTTCTTCATTGTCATCATCAGAGTCATCTTCTTCGTCTTCGTCTTCCTCTTCCTCTTCAACTTCTTTTTCTTTTTGTTTAGAAGCTTTCTTAGATTTCTTAGGTTCCTCCTTTTCTTCAGTATCCTCTTCGTCCTCTATTACTTCTTCCTCTTCATCATCTTCGATTTTAGGAGTCTTCTTTTGTTTAGTAGTATTTTTTACCTGCTCTAACTCTTCGTCAGACATCTCTTCAAAAGACTCTTCAATCTTGTTTGGATCTATGTCAATATCATCAGAATTTTTACCTACATTAGGATTGAAATTACTAAATACTTCAAATCCATTCAATGTGTTTTTTTCCATAACTATATTGTTTTATTTTTTCTTTTTTCTACCTTTATTCCATTTCTTCGCATTCTATGCAAAGATTGCTCTCTTTCTTGTTAGAGGATTCTTACTGTGAGTTAACTCTTCAGTAGATTTTCCTGTTCTTTTCTTTAAAGCGTTAAATTTGCCCCTGTTTTTCTTCTTTATATGGATACCACCACTTTTATAAGTTGGTATCGGATATATTGGGTATATACTGTCCATTGTTCTTAGTATCGTATTGGTAAAGATTATATACTCCAAGACCAGTTAATCCAAGATATGGCATAGCATTAAACATTTTGTAAAATTGATCAGGGTCTTTATGTAATTTAAATAATTTCTTTAATGAACCGTGCGCTTCAGGGTGTTGTAGATAACTATTGATCTGCTCCTTAGTAGCACTCTATGTTCTTTTATTAAGTATGCCTAACTAGGCCATATCACTTCTAGCAGTATTTACAAATGCCTTCATTTCAAAAGGATTAGTAAGATATCTATAATTATACTCAGATATCTTTTCAGCATTACTAACTGCGTTATTATATTCCTTAAATAATTTGAAATGCTTTTCTTTCCCTGCTTCCCACAACAGCTTATTATCTTTAATATCAAAAGTACCTCCTGGATTCTACATACCATCAACTAAGTGAGACATTTCGTGGTAAATAGTTCCTTTGGTAGCATTGTTCTTTCCAGCTGTTACTACATAGTCTTTTAGTTTTGCAGGACTGTTTTCTACAGCTATTTCGAATGCTCTTTCATCATCTGGAGCAAAGTTAATTTTACCCTAATTATCTATTCCCAGATCTTCGTATTTTACATAAGGAGTGTTTTGCATGTATTCAACTGGATCATTATAAGCGTCTAGTATTTTCTTATAAGTATTCTCATAGTCTGTACCATATTGAGCATCTACTGCTCTAGCTTTATCAAAATACTCTTTATTTAAATCTCCTAGTACTTCGTTTCTAGCATTGTTAGCATCACTAATATCTGAGGTTTTGTAATTTGGATCACGCAACGAACCTTTCTCCTATTGCATTTTCTCTATTACTTTATTTAGCTGTCTAGTAAATCTATCCTTATTAACAGTAGGCACTGATCTACGAACAGCGTCTGTGGATTCTCTTTCAATATTCTTAGCAATTCCACGTACACCTCTGGTGATAACTTTACCTAATCCAGTTCCTACTACTGGTATAAGACCCAATGATGCAATACCTAAACCAGCCCAGTCTTTGTTTAATACTGCTTGAGACATATCTTTGACAGTAATGGCATCGCCCACAGGAGTAAGATTAGCGGCATCCTCTATGTCAAAAGCAGCTTTAACCGCACCTGTAGCTAGAGGTTCACCTGTCCATCTATTTACTCTACGACCATTATAGAAAGAAGGATAAGGTGGTTCTTTTTTACCACCTACTTCTCCACCATCTTCATACTTCTATAAATTCTTCCAGTCTATATAAGATGTATTTGGATTCTGTTCTTTATACATCTTATACTATTGTATTCTTTGTTTAAATGCCTATCTATTCATTGTTCAAAATATTCTTTGCCAAGATATGTTTTTGTTGTTCTAATAGTAGCGTGTTTGGTGTAAATGTCTACAAATATATGGAATTCTGGGTGATAAAGAGTAGTTTCAAGCTGTTCGTAATACTTCATATCATCAACATCTATGATTGCAGTTATACCGCTATCTACAAATCCAGACTTAAGTAATTCATCAATGTATTCTTGTTTATCTGTTCCTTTCACCCATTCCATATTGTTTAATTTTAATTACTAATATTATTTGCTTTTCTTTCCACCTTTACTTTTAGTAGAGCTGGATTTCTTTCCTCCGCATGCCATAATTAATTCTCCTTTTCTTTAAAGTAAATATTACCAGATGCAGTATCGATAATCATACCAATATCTTGCATTTGTTTCAGACTAAGTATACCAAATATTTCATAATCTGTATTTTGTTTAATAGACTTCTTTATATTATCTATATTAGTAGCTACAAACTGATACAACTTATGACCATTTAAGTCTACATCTAAATCTTTAGTATGATAAACTTCTGATGCTTCTCCACCAGCTCCTACAATAGTAGAAGATAGTTTACTGCCAAGTTTATATCCTAATTCTTTAGTTTTTGTTATATCCACTAAAGCAATAGAAGCGCCAGTATCTACTAAAAAGTATACAGATTTACCATTTACTTTCAAAGGTAGTAATAATCTATTATTTACTACACTTATCTATTGATCTAGTTTTTCCATTACTTCTCTCCTACCACTTTGTTTTTCAGGGATGTTTTTGCTTTAAGTTTTTCTCTTTGCATAGCCGCTTCATCCTTTTGTTTTTGTAGTTTCTAAGCAGCTGTCAACTTCTCTCTTTCAAGCTGAATCTTCTTATCTTCAATCTTCTCTTTCATCTACTGTTCACGTATCTTAGCATTGAATTCAAATTGTTTACCTGCTTCCTCAGATGCCTACTTACGTTCAGCTAAAGCTTGTGCGGCTATTTCCATAGTATCGGGTATACCATTATCGTTCTGATCTTGATCCTCTAAACCTCTATATGCTTGAAGCTGAGCAACTGTGATCTTAGTAGCATTATCTGTATCTATCTTATACTTTTCAAGATCCATCTCTGCTTCTTTTATCATCAATTCCTCTTCTTTAACTTCATTCTGCATTTGGATCATCTGCTGTTCTCTCTGAGCTTGCTGCTCTTCCAAAGCTTGCTGCTGTTCCATACGCTTCTGTTCAATATCTTCTAAGCGATTCTTAATCATATTAATGTTATCCATTGTAATGATTTCAGCAATATCTAATAGACTAGCACCATTTTGCATAGCAGGCTGCATAAGCTATTTAAGAGCTTCTAATTGTTGTTGATTCTTAGTAGAATCATCCAAAAAGATATCCATATCTTCATAGAAGAAGTCATCAGTAAGAGTCAAGAATGCACGTGTAGCATCATCTAATACATAATGTATACATCTCTTATCACCATCTTTCCATGCAAACTTGGCAGTATTGAGTAACATGCTTAATACTTCTTTCTTTACTTGATTGTGAACCCAGAACAATGGTTCAGTAATGTGAGCAGATTGTACTACAGATCTTTCAACATTGCCTACTAATTCATTAGATGAAATTGCTCCTTCTCTTTGTTTAGTAACACCAGTAATCTCAGATACCATTGATTCAATCTTATCCATCAGGTTAATATATTGATCAATAGTATTAGCCATAGTAAGATCTAATGCGGTAATCTGATTGAACTGTGATGGCTTACCACCTTCTCTACCAGGTATGTCCCATCCTTCTTCATACGGATTTACAAAGTTAACACCTAAAGCACCTAAGTAATGCATCCATTTTGCTACATCAATATTCATACTTTTAGGTATCTGAGTAATATCCATAGTTACCACTTTACCTTTATCTCTAGCCATTGCTAGTTCAAGTCTATACCATATTACAATATACATATACTGTAATGGTTTCATCATACTAACTAAGGACCTAGGAGAACTATTGGTATTGTTGTATACTACGCCAGTATAAGGCAGTTTTTGCGAATTAGGGTTATCAGCTGAGATATGTTGATACTCAACTGGCTGTATACCTATATACAGGTCTTCTCCAACTCTGTATCCTTCCCATACTTCGATAATCCATGTCCATTCTACGTTAACTTCCCTACCTGTAACTTTATAACTTTCATCTACTTCAAATTCTTCTTCTACCCCAGTTTCAGGGTTAATGATAGTAACAAATCCAATCTTCTTAAACGATTTCCAACAACAATGCCATACATTGATATTATCGGCGTTTTGAAATGGGTTAGAACTAAAACCATTAATAGTTCTAGTTTTAATATGAGGATAGTCTAAAGATGTCTTACGAACCTGTGGATTCAGTCCTCCTCTAGTACCATCGTCCATCATATCCAGCAATTCGTTTAACTACTTCTCTGACATTTTATCATAGAATCTGTCATAGATCTCAGTAGCAGACATATTCATTTTACGACAGCACCAAGATGCTTCGTGAATGAATTCTAAATCAGCAGATTGTTCATAACTGAAACTTAGTGGATTTACTCTTTCAACATAAGGTTCCCCATTAATTACCCCTACATAGTAAATCTCTTCTCCAGCTATCAATGCGTCCTTCCACCCCTTGAAGAATTCGTGCGTAACATTTAACTTCTGCTTCAAATAGTTTAGACTATGTTGTGCTGCAATTTCTGCAATATCTTTATAATCTTTTGTTAAATATTTCTGTATCTACTCAGGTGTCATTATTTCACCAGACTGCAAAGCCTCTTGATATCTAGCCTACTCTTCAGGACCAAGTTTAGACATAATAGATGCCTATACATAATCAATAAGTAATTGCTTAGCTTTATCCTATAGATTACTAGTAGCAATATCACTAGTTCTTACTACTCTAAAGTTGAATGGGCGCTTAGTCTCTTCCCCAAGTAATAGATCTATCTTTGGTTTAATAATGTTATAATCCTAAGCAGTTGCAGGAAACCCATCATCTTGTTTAAATGGGTTAGTAACATACTTTAGATCTTTTTCATTGTATATACTATTATACAGATCATAGTATGTCTGCATCTCTTCTTCCCTACTCCTACTATTACCATTTCTGGAAGAGGCACTGTGACCAATAATATAATCTACGCAGCTTTCTTTCCATTCCTTGGTCTTCTTAGACATGGGTACTTTCTATGCAGGAAATATGTTAATGTTATTCATAATTAAAACGTATACGTATTTGAATCATTAAATAGGTTAGGCATACTTGGTTCATCTGACCACTGTTGCGCAAATATTGGTCCATCAAATAATATCCTATTCCTATTCTCTTTAGTCTTTTCTTTAACAACTAAATTATGTAGTTGCTCTTTATAAATCATTAGCTATATTAACGCGCACACTCTATCGAAATTGCCTTTGTCGTTATAACCTATAAGTTCTTCCAATAGCGGTTCTGATAGTATCTTGGTCAAGTTCTTTTTGCCTGGAGCATACTCTTCATTAAGCCAATCTTTTATCATACCTTCACCCCAGTCTTTAATCTACTTATTGATATGGCAACCCTTCCTACGCTATACTTTAGAGTTACCGACAATATCATTAATGATGTCAGGTTGATCTGCTAGTAAGTAGTCACAATGTTTAGCAGTAAAGTATGGGAATATACCTTTACGCTCATTTTCATACATTAATCTAGCATTATAGTAAAGTAATAGTTTACGTGCATTCTCGTAGTATTCTTCTGCTGTAGAAGGCCTTCCAGTATACTCAGCAACAATTATATCGTAATACTCTTCAAAGCTCTAGAATCGCTTGTAAATGAACATAGAGCCTAATGAATTAGTACCAGCCTAATCATGGTCATATGGGTCCATACCAGCTATGTATAATCCAACAGGTGCATCCTATACTGGGTGTTCCCATATTACTATTGAACCAGTAGGATCATCATCTTTACTTAACGGATATTTAGTAATATCGCCTCTCTTCTTAGGTATCCACTTAAGTAAACCATCTTCACCAAATACTAAATTGCCTACTTGTTTGTGATTTTGTAGGCTACGATTGGTGCGAATCATAGCTAAATGTGCTTGTAATTCTTTCTTAGGGAAGATATTACCATTAAATTCGAGCATTGCTTCAGCAGGTGTAATGGGTCGCTCTGCTACATATCTATCTACAGCTGTAGTGCTAGTAGCATTTTCTATTACATCTCTACGTAAGTCTAATATTCTGTCTATAGACTTTTTATGCAAAGTATTACCATCTACATCCATATACAGACGATTACCATTATCGTCCACATCAGATATATTAGTATACTGTGGTACAAAGAATCCACACGGTTTATCTCCTGGGTTTTCATCCCATATATTCTAGAAGCCTAAACAGTTATAACCTTTAGGATTGTAGAACATATCCTTCAATGTATCAAATGCTGAAGACGGATCACCGCCAGTACCAAATGCCAACATAAGACCATATGCTACACCATCTTGTTCTACAGAAGGTCTAGCAATCTGCCATGCTGCACCTAGTTCACTAAATGAACCTGCTTCCTCAAATAAGATAAGCTTACCAGATTTACCACGTACTACGTCAGGATTGTCTTTTAGAGTAACACCAATGATTTCGGATTTGTAACCTAATTCTATTTCATTACCATACTCGTCTTTAACATTAACTGCTGCACGTTTACGCATCTAAGTATTAACAGATCTTTTCTTACCCCAAGCTGTATTCTTATCAATAAAGTCCATGTAGTCCCACGCTTTAGTAAGAATACCATCTTCAGTAAGATACTGCTTATTTGACGCATATATATATGTTTTACTATCCGGTATTAGATAATAGTTACGGCAAGCCATAGCTGCACCTTTAAAGGAGTAACCACGACGTCTGGCTTTTAATACACACATATGTGTACCTGATTCTTCAGCTTCCTATATAGCAGTAAAGTAATAGTAATCATAATCCCAGAAATCAGCAAATTCTACTTTCTTTACTTTACGTTTCTTTTGATTACCAAATCTATCTGTATATGTTTCATACACTACTCTAGAGATAGGACAATAGTTCAAATAAAAATAGTTATACCCGCTTATCCAATCACCGTCTTCAGCAGTATAACCATCTATACAATATCTAATTTCCTTGTCCCAGAATTGAAAATACTCTGTAGTATTCTTAGGGTAGGAACAATAAGAGCCAGTCTCTATATACTATAGAGCTGGCTTTCTGAACTTATTGCTATTCTTAATAGGCTTATAAAAATCAATCTTGCTTACTATCTATCTGTCTTCCATTATCTTCTTTTCCGAATATCCAATCCTCAAATTGTTTACGTCTATCTTCACAATATTTTTTCCATACTAAGTAATCACTTTCCCACATCCAATCACCAAGTATATCAGGATAGTCTTCTTTAAGTAATACCTTATCTTCCATATTTAAATATTGAAAAGGGAGGTATTTAACCTCCCTAAATGTTGCGGGAGTTGGACTCGAACCAACGACCTTCAGGTTATGAGCCTGACTAGCTACCAACTGCTACATCCCGCCATAATAGAGTTATACCACTTAACTCTATAAAAGTGCCTACTTACGATTAGGACCATCATTAGCTGTGTTTACTATTGGATCAAATAGTAAGTGACTTAGGTGGTTACGTTGATGCGCGCTCATCTTCAATGTTTATTGGTACTCCCACTAAGATTCGAACTCAGACTAAGAGGGTTAGAGCCTCCTGTGCTAACCATTACACCATAGGAGAATGTATGCTTGACTTCTTTTAAGACACTCAAGCTATGTCTAGTCATAACTTTACTATTGAATAGTTATTTCTTCAAACTACGTTTTACAGGTTTAAAGATTCTCTTATACCACGGAGAATGCAACAGATCTTGGCGTTTAGCTTCACATTCTGCAATAGCTTCAAAAATATCTTTATTCTCGTCTGTAAGATCCAGAACTACATCTGGCATTGTAAAATTGTTCTTCATATTATTTTCAGTGTTAATACTCAATAAAACGCTTAATTTTATACTAGTTTCCATGTAATGTTTTTTTTAAACAAATTAATTTAATTCATAAGGATTAATCTCAGCATTACCTTTTACTTTAGTACTAGATAACTCTTCACTCTTAACTGCTTTCTCAAGTAAGTCTAATGATTTATAGACATTACCTACACTTGTCATACCAGCTAGAATATCTTTAATCTTCTTCTCGTCTAGTATTTCATCTAGTGAATCTCTATAGTACTTACTAATACTATCTAACTTCAATCGCATATTAGTTAGCATTTGTAAAGTATTAGTATTTTGAAATCCTATGAATTCTTTTTCACATTGTATTTCATCTGGAGTCAGCTTATAATTAGCATCACCTAGTAGTTGTTTCTTAAGCCTTGGTTCAATATTCTCTTTATCAGAACTAAGTACATATGGACTATCCCATTTATTCTTTAATACTATGTAACTGATTATATTAGTAGCATGCTCTTTATCAGGCTTGTCAGCATCCCATACCTTTTTAAAGCATGGGATACCTAAAGCATCTGAATGTATTACTACTTTACCTCCAAGTATGTCAAATAGCTTCATACGGCTCTATCTTTATCACTCCAGGGGTTAAAATCCTCTTCAATTGGTGGATTTTCTTCATGAAGCTGCTTCATTAATAGTCTTTTTTATAGTCTTTTTTAACGAAATAGCCAACTGATCTGTACTAGGAATAACAATTGTCTGATACTCTAATCTATCGCGGTTACCTTTAACCCATGTACCATATATTGCTAGTATATCACCTGCTTTAAACGGAACTAGTTCTCCATCGATAAGTACTTCTCCGTCTTCTTCAGCAATGTATGTTTCATCAATATAGAAACCGCACTTTTTCTCTAGTTCTCTTACCTGTATGTTTTCCATATTGTCACCAGTAATACATACTTTTAATTTGCCGTCAATTATATTTTTCATATTGTTTATTTTAGTATTTTATTACATAAGTAGAATACTCCACAACCTATTATCATAGCAATCCATAAATACATCATGCTTTCTGTTATGATTATCATATCTTTCTAGTATTTAGATAATATTCTCTTGTAAGTCTATCCACTATTTCTATAGCTGTGTCCAGTGGACAGTTAGGATTCACATATTCAGGATTAGTTCTATATTTACCTATTATCTCCTGATACTTCGCTATTTCCTGTTGTAGACTCTCCAGTGTTATGTTCATTTTTTGCTAATTCTTTAGTTTCTAAGATCAAATCTGTACCACTTTTCTCTTTCTTATCAGTACTTCCATAGCCATTTTCACCTCTATCAGTGCTACTTAATTCTTCAACGAATACAGGAGTAGCTTTATAGTAAGGTACTACTACCAGTTGACCTATCTTATCTCCAATTTGGTATACTCTGGGAAGTGCATCTGTAGTAAGTTTGAATTTCATCATCAATTCACCTCTATAACCAGAGTCAATTGTACCAACACAATTTGTCAACATGATAGACTTCTTAGAAACAGAACTACGCATTAGAAGAAAACCTACCATGCCTTGAGGAATCTCTACTGCTACATCAGTATGATATACTAGTACTACTTTACCAGCTTCATCTAATTCCTGAGTTAATCTAGTACATACAATGTCATAACCAGCATCTGTATCATGTGCTCTGACAGGTAATACTCCTTGTGATTCTTTAATAATTGGATTGCCGTTTTCATCTACTCCTTCAACATAATTAAGTTTCTTAAACTTCAATACTGGTTCTTCAAATTTCATTGTCTGTTCCATCATTATTTTGTGCATATTGTTTAATTAAAACCACTACTAATTTTGTAAGATCTGATAAGCTAATGTTTGATAAACGATATATTACCTTAGTATCTACTTCTATATTCCTACTATTAAATGCTGCATTATCGCATTTATCTTTCATCTCAACTATTGATACATTTAAAGTCCCACTGCCATTTATAAAGTAAGTATTTTGTATGTCTATACGGTAACAACAATTAGTTGCCATTACTAATACATGGTTGAGAGCATATAGGTTACTTAAACGTGTTTTCTCTATCTCTAACAAAGCACTTCTTCTTCTTTGTTCTTCATCTGAATACACATTTAGCTGTACTTCTTCAAATGGTACTACTTCTACTTTTTCTGCTATCTTAACCTCTTTATTCTTTTTCATTATTTGTGTAATTAATTAAGTAATTACTAATTCTTCCTGCAACCCAACCAACTAAGTAAGCGTAGTATTCATTACCTGCTTCGTAGTTACTTTTAACTATTCCTAAGTAATCGAATATGCCATCTGCAACATGAACTGATTCATGTGGAACTACTTCAGATACTGTCTCTTTAGCTAATTTAGTGTTGATCAAAACAAGTAAGCCAACTGCACCTGTTTTCTTTTCTCTAACACATACTGTTATGCCATCTACATTATCATTTGATACTACGATATCTCCTGAATTTTGATCATTTGAAGCATCTTGCATTGTATCATAACCATCAAATAACTTATTAGCTTCATTCAAACATTCTACTGTACCAACATATAAATACACCGGATATATCTCAGGATCGTATGCAACTATTTTAGCCTTCGTTTTCTTCATTTAATCTTCTATATATATTTGCTATTACTTCATTACTTAACATATATAAGTAACAGTAAGTATGATCATCAAGGTAATATTCTTCATCAGGAGTAATTATCCTATTACTTTTATCATCTAATTGTATCTCACATTCTTTATGTAAGCCTATAGGATAAGACATTTTATAATAGACCATTAACTCAACTAGCTGTGTTCGCAGCTCCTAATTTAGGTCTTTTACTTTCACTCTTCTTATCGTCTTCATACTTCTTCTTAATCTTTATCTTACCTAAGTAAGAGAACATCAGTGTTCTAGTATCTTCTTCATCTGAGATTACCTTATTAGCAAACATAAAAGGATGATTACATATTACTTCTATTACTTGATGTGGTAGGTTATATTTCTTACTTAGTTGCTGGTATATATTCTGTGTATTCTTTTTCATCAGAAAGATGTCTAATATTGTAGAATCTATTAGTAAGTAATTGATTTAATCCTTTATTACTATCTACAGTATTTGGTCTGATAGTATTAATAGTAGCTAAAACATCCTCAGCTCTGTCTATCCAACCTAGACGGTTAAGTAACCGTAATTTGGTTACTTCTTTGTTAGAGTATTTCTTCCTTGGTTCTAATAGTACTAGGCGAGATGTTCTTGGATTACCAATCATTGACATTGTTTCGTCGAATACATAAAACTTATTATAATCTAACTTTTTTCTAGTAATAAATGACCAAATCTTTTCATACCATTTATATTCTTTACCTAAGAATATAGTTCCTGGTTTAACTTCAATTTGTTTCATTTTTCAATCTTAATATTAAAGTGATCTGAACTCTATCACCAATTATTTCGGGTATAATTGCCTTATTAACAGTGATTTCATCTTCCACTTTTCCTTGTACCAACAGACCTTTTTCTTTGAATCTCCCTATATATCGACTTAAATTGTCTGGAGTAATTCCAAGTTTTTGTCTGATATATTTTCTATTCTCTGTATTAATTACATTCTTACTATGACCAGGGAGCTTTTCGTAATTAACGTCTAGCTCGACTAAAGTAGTCATAAGTTCTAGCTCCCTGTCAGTAAGTTGCAATACTCCATTTAGAGAAGTAAGGAATTCTTTGTAAAGGTCAGTCTTATTGACTTGCTTTACCAGTTTATTCATTTTGCTAATTCCTTAATTTTATCAAGCAATTTGGTCATATTATAATAAACAGTCTCTGCTTCTACTTTAACACAAGTAGGGATAAGACCTTCATTATACTTGCTCAATACTTCATCTAAATCACTATCGTATTTCTGAAGCATTGTATCACAGAAATCTTTGATAGCTTCAAGTCTAGTATCATTGTTGGATGATTTCATTTCAAGCAAGTAACCTTTCTCAACCAATTCATTTGCGGTATCTTCATCTACAGCAACAAATCTACTACTGAATTTATCCTGAACATTAAGAACCAACAAACCCTTTTCATTAGGCTCAAGCATATCACCTTTACGCGCTGCTGCAAATGATTTAATTACTTTATAACTATTCATATTATTAATCTTTTTTATTTAAACCTTTGACTGCTAGTGTGATCATAAGAGCACATAACAGTACTACTAGTATGTCTTCCATAACTGACTATAAAACGGAGGTGCAATAACGATGTTAATTTTAGTTAACACATTTTAACATTTAAAGTATAGATAAAATAAAAGGTAGCTTTGAAAGCTACCTTTAAACAATTAATTTTTATAATCATGAAAAATTTAACGTGCCATTATTTATTAACTACGGCAATCACGTCATAAGGTTTAACCAACTGACTATTCTTATATAAATCAAAGTCTTTTGCAAACTTCTTGTTATATACTATAGTACTTCCAACCTTGTATGTAGACTCTTCAGGAGTAGTTAGACAAGTAGGTAACGCAAGTACCACACCCTTTAAGAATTCAGATTCAACATCTTTAGTCTCTGTCTTAGTTTCATACTTCTCAAATCCATCTTCATCTTTCTCACCTGTTGGAATTTGTGTAATGATATCTTTCTTAACCATTACTGGTTCTAAAGGCTTAACTAATACATCTTTCTCAAATGTATATTCCAAGTTGTTTACAACTGTTTCTAGTATTTTATCTTCCATGTAATTATAAACGTATTATTTCTTAGTATGTTTCACTTCTTTAAGGATATTCCCACCATTTGAGCAACAAAAGTGCACAGCTCTAGAAGGACACTTTGTTAGATCACCAAATGCACAGCCATCACAACTGCCAGATTTATTAGCTTCAATTAAGTACTGTTTACTATTTATCTCAACTGGTATATTATTCTTAATAATCTCAGCTAACTCTTTATCGTATATGTACATTACTTTTTATTTAAATCTAAAATTACTTCTTTGAAAATATAACCCTGAGTACAGTAAGAGGTTCTATTTGCATCACATCCTGTATTCAGGAAAGCACAACCTTTACAGCTACTTTGATCTGTTTCCATTACTAAGAAAAAGTCTTTGCCGTTTACATCTACATATTTACCTGGATATGCAATTGGTCGTCTCTTACTAGTATTTAATATCTTATTTGCCATAGTATATAATTATTATAAAGTAATTAGTAAAGTAAGAGTAGATTATTAGTTAATTAGTATGTATATACTATGTAATTACTAACCCCTCTTACTCCCCTATAAACGTATAAGTTCTTACTTAGGTTGTACTAACTTGTACTATAATTAACAGTTTTTAACTATTTACTTATTGCCTTTTATGTAATAGTTAATGCTTGTTAATGTGTAGATATACCATCTACTTTACTACGTTTTATATGTGTAACCAACCAAGATTGATATGATAAACTTAATTAAAGGTAAAGAATTACTTAGTACAGTAGTAGATGACATAACTAATAAATTACATGAAAAAGCAGAGCAAAATTTAGAATTACCAAGGATGATATACTGTTATGCTGATAGTGCACTTATAAAAGCGTTATTGAGTAATCCTAAATTAGGAGTTAGTTCCTTTACTTATAAACTCAATGATTTTGATGTGACACTATATTTTGTTCCTTGTGACTATTTACCTTTTGGAGTAGTAGATTATGGATTTTTCTAATATAAAAAAATTTTTACGAGTTATTTTGTGTGTGTGAAAACTAAAAAAAAATAATTTTTAAAAATAAATTTGGGGTATTTCTATGAACACGAAAACCTGCACTATAATCACTCCCCGGGATATAGTAATGGGAGGAACACCCGTAGGTATCTAAACAGAGGGTAAAAACTCTTCCCTTTCAAAGCTATGTTAACAAGAATTGTAGACGCAAGAATGGTGGATTTGCAAAACTCCAGTGTTTCGCAGGCTGTTTATATTAAAGCCGTTGAAGAAACCGTAAGTAGTTCAGAAAAGAAAGAACTCGTAAAGAAAGACGCTAAAGGACGTAGGATATTTAACGCTAATGTGTTAAATAAATCTATGTTTCCGAACGTTTTTCATACGGTATTATTTCCTGAAAACGAGGAACTTGTTGAAATGTTTCGTGAAATCGTTGAAGAAAACGAGGACAAAGAGGAAAATGAACGTGATTATCCTATGATTCATTTGTGTAAACAAAACGTACCAGTTAGCGACATTTCTGGCTCTGTGTACATTATGCGCTATACACGAGACGACGACGACGGTAATTTTCAAATGGGAGACGTTATATTGGACGACGACGGAAAAGTTAAACTTTTTGATCAAATTACAGTAGTTTTGCTTTGCAACGACGACGACGAACCAGTTGAAAATGCTGTACGTAAAGCCCGCAACCGCTACAAACAAAACATGAAATTTGACGACGAATTCGGGTTTGCTGTGTGGCAAACATACGACGATTACCTTGAAGAAGAAAAAGAGAAAGCCGAAAAAGAAGCCCGTAAACGTGGAAATAACAATGATGGTGGTTCTGAATTTGCAGATAGAGCAAACGCACGTAACAAAAACGGCAATTCTCAAAGTGGTAACAATCGTAGACGTTAAAAGTAATAGGTGTGTGAGTGAGTGGATAAGACTATCTTTCACTCCACACCTTTTAACATTATCGACAAACGCAAAAAATGTTAACAACTTAATATATGGCTCTTGTTTCGAACGTTCCTCACAATAGCTATATGTCGACATAGCACTTTTTTGGAGTAACACAAGCTACGGAATAGCGAAGCTTTAGACACCTACGAGTATTTCCAAATATGTATTATTAACCAAAAAATAATAGAAAACTAAGCGATAGTGAAAATCTATGTAAGTCTTAGCGTGGTTAGGTAACATAGACCACCGAAGTGAAGAGCTTGTTACTATCTGCTTATAGACCAGAGAATAATAGTCTATATTGTGTTCTACGAGATTAGAACTTTGCACTTGAGCGAGATTCAAGTAACACTATGTGAAATGCAGTCATAGTGAAATACTGGAAGTTTTCTAAAGGCTTTTGATGAAATTACAAAGCCTTATATTGAATTTATAGGTCAAAAGGGCATATAAGACCTTCATAAACCTGTGTACTCTCTCACGTACAAACTCGAGAGCTTTGCCTAATGTGTATCTCACTCTAAAAAACTCAATAACTTCCCAAGACATTGAGGGCACCAGTTTCTTTATTATAAAATGTAAGTAAACTATTCCAACTGGAATGTGAGTTGCGACTTATAAAGTTTTAGGTGTAAAATGCAATTTAATTCAAAGTGATATGGAAGAGAATAAAGACAACAAACAGTCTATCCTAGAAGAGATATTAGAACTTCTATGGGAAACCATTGCGATAATTATGGGTATTGCTCCTTTTTTATTAGGAGTATATGCGCTAATCAAATGTATATTTGAGGCTATCTTTAGGTAAGGCGAAAGCCTATAATTTAATATTATCAAAATATGAAACGAATAACAAATTACGCGTTGAATTGCCTTATAGAACAAGGTATTTCAAAGGAACACATTAAGAGTCTGATTAAAGCGATCGAGAATCAGACGAGAGACAATATCTTGACACCTGAGCAGGCTATAGAGATATTGTTAGATGGTGTAATATATGAAGAAGAGTTACATCAACAAACTACACTTGACCTCAATACTTGCTACTCTGGCAGTGCAAAGGCATATGCTGAGAAAGTAGAGAAAGCACTACAATCTAAGAAAGAGGCTAATTTGGAAAATTATATTACTAATACAGCTTATCGTTACATAAGGAAATCAAGTAGTATAGGAAAATATCATCTGTACATCCGTTTACCTGTATGGACAGGTGTTACTGAAGCAGATGTATATAATATTATACAGAATACCTGTGAATTCTCAAATTCTTTTATGGAATTTATTAAAGCTAATATATATGGTAAAAATATTAACTATCTATTTACATTAAAAGACTGCGAGACTATCTTTGCTAAGATAATATCCAAAGTTCCTAGTAAATTCTGGAATGACTGTATGATTATATATACACTGGGCAAATATTACAGTATAGATCACGCTGCTAAAGAGTGGTTTGAAGAGTAAGTCAAGATAAAAAAATTAATTTAGCTACTGTTATTTTTATAGCAGTAGCATATGCTAGTTTGGCGGAATTGGTAGACGCGCATCTTCCTTGGGAGTGTGGAGAAATCCATCGAGGTTCGAATCCTTGAACTAGCACTACAATCAAGCGTGATTGTATGTATTCGTTTTATTAACTCGATTAATAGGAGAACTCTTAATAGCAAATGCTACTGTGAAGTAGGTATTGCTATTTTTATTTGTAAACATTTATAATTATAAATATACAGATATTATGGAAAAGATTATCAAAATCAAAATTGGAGACTGTAAGAACAGACTCGAGCCGATCAAAGTATTTAATCAACATGCAACTGCTGGTATCTCTAACTTTGGTTATACTCTTATGATGTCTAAACTACAAGCAGGAGAAGAAATAACTTTAACTGTTGATAGTGAGACTGCTATTAATAAATTACAGCATCTTGGATTAAATGTAGAACCACTATGAAAGGGAGTTATATCCTGAATAATATTAGTACTACAATTATATTGATTCTTATTACTACTCTAGGTCTTATATATTTACATGATCGTCATCCGAAAGTGTATAATTATATTGAGATGAAGAATACTTATAAGAATTGTATAATAGTAGGAAAAGAAAACAAGGATAATACATACAAATTGAAATTATACAATCCGTATGTACACGAGAATGAATTAAAAGTAGATTATGTTATACTTGTTAAGGACTACATTTATTTCAATAAATTCATAGGAGATACAATCAAATGAAAAGAAAAAAAGAACTTACCAACAAGCATAACTTGTTAGTAAATATGCCATATATAGTATTACACGTACTTCTAAGAAACAAAGCCTTAGATTTGTACTGTAACAATGCCCTTTCTGCCAAAGCTAACTGTTTTGGTGGTGAGTGCTATCTTTGTATGACATATCCATTATTATGGATAGATGCTGCATTCAGTTGGGAAAATTCTCCCGAAGGAATGATGTTTTGGTCTAATATATACGACCAAGTTCTCATAGAATTAATAAACCAATAGCTTTATGAATAAGCAGCATGTTTGGAATTCTAGATCTTGGATGCAGTGCAAACGAAACCTAATAGGAGGCAGATATGCATTAGTATATAGTAATCTAAATAACTTAATTCAACACAATAAGGAAAGTGAATTCATGGAACTTACTGATGAAGAAATTAAGTACATTCGAAGGGCTATGAAAGCTTTAAATCATCTAATCAAGATCAAAGGAAAAAGCACAGAGATTGTGCTCGATAAGTTCAATAAAGTTTAACAATTTAAAACCATTATCAAGATGGAGATGAATGACAGACCGCCTTTTAATAAGGCATGGCTCTGGGTAATCTTAATTATGATTATCGGTGCCATTGTTTTTATCGCCTTACATTGGAATGTAGGCGAAGTTAAGAACCTATTCTCGAAAGAGAAAGTTTCTACAGAATCAGTACAGCCTGAAACAGTAGTAATTCGTGATACTATCACGATGCCTACAGTTGAGGATGTATTGTTAGCTCGTGAAGTAACCAAAGAGCAACACAGGAAAGATTCTGTATTTATGCAAATGCCTAAAGCTGCACTTGCTGCGGTATTGATGAAGATTGGTACAAATTCTACAATCAAGGAGATAGTAGAAGAGTACGAAAGTAACATCAATGTCTATAGTAATGTAATTTTAGGTGCAGAAATACAGGATAAAATATTACAACCTGACTCTTTAAGGCCAAAGCCAACTACTTAAGAGCCTTTTTCAACTGTATGCCATTGTAGCGGTTCGTGAGAATAGCTACAATATTTCTTAATCTATCTTAAATTGCTTTAAGTCATCAGAAAATGACAAACCTGTGGGGCGTAAGTAAGTATATAGAAACTCGGATTAGTTACCGTTCATGAAGAGATGTACTCGTGACGTGCAAAGAGTTGTTACATCTCTAAATACTTATGATCGTGCGGACGTAAAAATCAGGTAGTTAGTAAGATTTCATTTCCACGTGATTTCTGCATAACTTTAAAAGTGTTTAGTGGGCGTTAAGATTAATTAGTTACAAGTTAATAAGTTAGTGTATGTAGCAAACGTGGTATCTGCATAATACCAAGACAAAGAGTTGTCTTTATTAACATTCTACTATGGTGCAGAATAGTAGACGTCATCAAATTAGTATTAACATTAAAATTTTAAATATTATGTAAAATGAATAAATCAGACAAATTAAAATCTGTCCTGAAATGGATTAAATCCTATTTTAGTATTCAGAAAAGTAAAGAGGCATACTGTGCAAGGCATGGTCATGCTTGGATTAATAACTTTGATCCTAAAAATGTTGATGGAAAGAAGTTAAAGCAGAGAATCTACTGCACTCGTTGTCATCAGAAATATCATGAACACGAGTATCATGTGTATCAAATCGGGAAGAACATTTCCAAGTAAATAACTTAAATAACATTATCAAAATGGAATTAATTATTATTGCTGTTCCTAACAGGATTAGCGAAGACCAAGTAACAGAGCTTGGGGCTAAATTAGCAGAAATGCTAAATGTCAGTACAATTGGTATTAATGTACTAAGTGATGAAGATTTACTGCCAGGAGGTGAATGTGTAAGAGCTTGCACAGACATTGAAGACAGTAAGTTTATCAAAGCTTTGAAAGCAGTCAATGAATTGATTGATTTTCACAGTGCAGATATCACAAACAGATTTCTAGAATGTGTTACCAGTAATCTGATTGAGATGCCTATACTGCAAGCACTTGCCACAGGACCAATGTCTAAAAGAGATCATATTATAGGTATGGACTTACATGGTGCTTATTACAGTAAATTGGCAAAAGGATTATTAACGATTCTTACTACTGACAAAAATGGGAAAAACCTTTAAGGACTCATATCCAGGCTCAAAGCTTTCTCAGAAAGCTCAGGCACGAAAACGTTCAACTAAAAAGATCCGTAAAATGGATCCATATGACCGTAGAAGTGCTTTGCAGAATTGTAATCAATGATCGGATTACAGTTTACAATTTTTGAACTACAGGATTTCCGCCAGATAGACTGTAGGTTTTTTACTCAACTAAATGTTAGTAAATGGTGAACCAGTCCCCCGAAGACTACAAATATACCAAACCCCTAAAGGAAGCCACAAGCGTGAGCTAGAGTACTATGGACTATACAACGGTCAACCCTATAATAGGGTCAGGAGAAGGAAAAGGGTTATCTACGAATAAGTATTAGAAATAAGTAGAGTAGTCTTCTTTTTTGAATTTCATTTAAATAACTATATTATTAACAATTAAAAACTATCAAAGTATGAAAACAAATTTATCTTTCTGTCTAATGACAACCGCATTGTTGTGTGAAGAGTTTAACCCTGAAACTTTTTGCGGCGCAGCGGATTCGTTCAAATCACCTTCAAAGAATGCAGTAGAAGCTGCAAAACAGGAGATGGCTACAGAACGTGAACAGCTCGCTAAAGATGAAGCAAAACGTCAGCTCATTATCGATGAATACTCACAGAGTCGTACAGCCATCGAGGCTCGTTACAAGAGAAAAACAGGTGAGCTTGAAGTCAAGTATCTGAAACTGCAAACTGAGGAAAATCGCGCGTATGCTGCCGGTGACAAGGATACAGAAGAACACCGTAAGAAACTGATGTCATTCCGTGAACAGAAAGAGAAAGAAGCGTCTGAACTTTGTGAACAAAGACGTTCTGAGATTCGTAATCTCAACAAGGCTTATCCGAAAGGTGAAAGCTATTGTAATGCTGCCGGATTATACTGGTAACATTAACTATTTACATTAAAATACTCGAGTAGCCTCTCTTGTAGAGGCTACTTATCTGAATTGGATTGAACGAGATCAGCAGGCAGTGTCAATAAGTCCAAAATAGACATAGTTATCCTAGGATTAGCTGAATTAACAGCATGTGTAGATATATATCTACTAAGAGTAAGTAAAGAAAAATTTGCCATGTGCGCTTTTTGTATCGAATACAATGGTCTTGTACTACGTATGATAAGAGATTATCTGATACTAGTCTAATGACGATAAAGGAGCACAAAATCAATTTGAGTCTGAGTGGTCTTTGTACCCTTACGAGTATAGCTCTTCTGCTCTTGAGTAGGATTCTGAGCGCCGTATACAGACAGAATTTTCAAAATCTTAAATGAATATTATCTATGCTTTGTGCGAGTTACATGTGTCCCTTAATTAATAATTTTTTGGACTAACATATGTAACAAGGAGAGTATTTGTTTATATTAGAGTAGGTAGTTTTGGTTAACTGCCTATTCACATTGACTGTTAGGTCATTTGATTCGTCGTTTGGACGAGGCTATCGTATGCCTCCAGCTCCACTACGTGTTTAGCAATATATATTTGCAGAAATTAAATTGTTTCTTTGTGAGACATAGTATTCCTTCATATAATTTATTGCCGTAGAGATAAACTGCACCACACATTTTATCGCTACAAGCACGTGAGCAATAATTTGCTCTACCTAATTTGACATTTCGATTATAATTGAAATACACGGGGCTGATCGGTTTTGACAGCGATAAGAAGAGAATGAATAGGTCAATAAAGCCAATAACTGGCAAAACTTTCGTATCTGACTATACTCGCCTAAGTGCTTGAGAATAGTCAAACGGCTAAGCTAATGTCGTAAAAAGCCACGTCATATCCCTGCGTGTAATAAATAGGTTTGGTGTTGTTGTAAGCTCTCGACCCTGTAAAATGTTAGAACTTAATAAGACAAAGTAGTATTATGGTTGTACGCTAGAAATAGAGGCGGTGGGTTCGAATCCCATCCTTTGTCCTTCCTTTAACTTGTTAAATCATAATAATATAGAAACTATGAAATGGTATCAATATCTTATCTTACTGTTTTTAGGTATTGTTATATTCATTGAATGGTATATCATTACTGATTTACTAAATCATATGTAATATGGCAAGAGGTAAGAAAAAACGTGGTGAGAAATATAGACAAGGAGATCTTACTAGTAAAGCAATGAGCTGTATTAGTAATAGTTATTGTAACACTATAGACGATTTATCATTACTTTGCGATATTAAAAAAGAAATTCATAGATTGCACGGAATAGGGATGATTTCTCCCTTTATAGCTTATGAAATAATTTCTAATGTCAGTAGAAGAGCAGTAAATTTATGACCTATTTGATCTATAAAGTATTATTAAATTTTTAATCAATAAAAATGAAAAGCGTATGGGTGTAAAAGACGCAATTAAAGATCGTATGCCATCAGAATGGTATATTGCTCTACGTCAACACAGAGTGTTGACAAAGTTTGTTAATTATGTGTATACTAGGTTTGTACCATATGAATGGCGCAAGAAAAGTGCTGCCAAGAATATGCACAGACATTCTGTAGCTCGAATAGTGCACTTATTTGAGAATACTGGATTTCTAACTTTATTCAGTCCAAATGACCCTGATTATAGTAAATGGAATGAAGTATATAATACTATTTTAGAAAATCAACAGAAATGGAAGTAAATACACAAAAGCCAGCAATTGAAGTCACTCGTTGGGTGAGATTCAATACTCCAGGTGCAAAGGAAAAGATGCTTGAACTAATGCAATCAAGTTCTAGTAAAACATCGTTTGCAACTAAAGTTAAAGACAAATTCAATTTGTCAATGAATGATGCGTTATTTGTAGCAAATCAATTCTATAAAGAGTAAAATATGGTCGAATTAACAAAAGCAGGTTTGTATATTGCTCAAGGAGCAACAACAAACGTATTAATCCGTGTAGTCGGAACTGCTCCGATGTTAAACATTGTGAGCGGAGTGCTATTGAATAAAATGGCATCTCCAAGTGGTGAAGTTGTAGTATTAGGTCCAAATGATCCTGAAATTCAGGATATTATTTGTAATCCTAATGATTATATCTACGAATTACCCAGTATTAGCGAATCAATCGAAAAATCTGGATTTGAGAAAGAGGTTAACAAGAATGTCGAGTATAGTGACAAACAATTCAATGAATGGGTTGGCACATACAAAGAATATTTGTCTTTATACAAAGACAATTGGGAACCAAAATTCACAATCTATCTACTTAAGAATACAAGATATTCTAAGTCGCAGGTAGGTACTATTTTGAAGGAAATTATACGTCGTACTAAAATGGCACAATAATGAATACAACAGTACCTCCAAATTTGTGTATGTATAAAGATACTCAAATTACTTTTGACGAGTTAAAGAAAGAAATTAACAAGCGCTTGAATGCAGAATGTCAATATTATCCAGCTAGTGTACCTATTGTTATTGACCAAAATACAGTAACACCATTTCCAGTATTTACTGGTAGATGGAAAGAGGGAGAAACATGGTATGGACTTATGCATGTTAATAATGGTGACGGTGCATTGCTTGCAGGTCTTAATTTAACTTGTCGCAATAATCGTACTATTAAGTACATTATTGATTGGCTCGAAAGAAACTTATTCAACTATATGTTATCTACTATTGCTACGCAAAGTAAGACAGAAGTGGTTCGATTACGAATTGGATATAGTATGATTATGTCTGTAGAGTCAATTGATAAATCTACATTGCTCCTGTATGGTAAATGGATCCAAGATTTATATTGGGCCCGCAAGAGAGCAATTACAGAGTGGAGAATCGATAACATCGAGAAAGTACCATTCTAATACGGTATGCGGTCATTGGGTTGACCGCATATCACTATAATCTAGCACTATGAAAGAGGAAGAAAAACTTTTAGTAGAGCAAGCTAGAGAAGGTTCTGAGAAAGCATTCTCAAAGTTATATCAAAAGTATAATAAAACTATTTGGTTTACTATTTATAACATTGTTAAAAACAGTGATGTAGCAGATGATTTAACATCAGTAGTATTTACAAAGGTTTACGAGAAGCTTCAAACTTATGTAAATCATATTTCATTTGAAATGTGGTTAAAAACAATTGCAGTTAATACTTCAATTGACTACATAAGAAGAACTAAAAAAGAGCAGCTTAACAACTATATTGATGATGATGAATATGCTGGTCAACTTGATTCTAATACAAAGAGTCCTGAAGAACAGATGATTTTAAGTCAGAATGTAGAAGTTATTATGAAATGTATTCCATTGCTTCGTAAGAAGTATAGGGATCTTATCTATGCTCGCCTAGATGGGAAGTCTTACCATCAAATATCTGAAGAGCTTGCTATTCCTGAGGCAACCGTGAAAACGTGTCTCAATAAAGCAAGAGCAAAGCTAAGACAACTTTTTGAAGATTATAAATAACCAATACTTACAAATTATGGCAAATGTAGTTGGATTATTGCTCTTTGCAATAGTCGTTCTTTATGTAATCGCGATGTGCATGAAGGACCCAAAAGTCTTTACTAGGGCTATTATGTTACTGGTATTAGGCTTGGTTGTAGGTGCAGGAGTAAAACACATTAAGAAATTAATGGAAACTCCTGAGAAAACTGTAGTAGCAGTAGAGGTTTCTAATCATCCCACACAGAGTAATTCTACATCCGTTGTATGGAATGCAGAATTAGCTGAACAAGACTCTGTGAGTCAGGAGCCTATATTAGAAAGTGACAACTCTATTGCTGAGGCAGAAGGATTACCTACAGTGAGAGAAAAATGTGGCTATATAGATGATAGTTGAATGTATTTATAAATACGGGCAACATCATTTAAATAACTAGAGTAATTAACAATTTAAAAAACATTATCAAAATGTCTAAGAACAGAAAGAAAGCAGCAACATTAGCTGCTGAGAAAGCAAATGCAACTAAAGTAGCAACAGCTGAACCTACTAATAAAGTAGAAACTACAAAAGTAGAAACTAAAGTGGAAAAACCTGTAGAAGAGCCCGCTCCTACGCCGGCACCAACTCCAACTCCGGAAACTCCGAAAGTAGAGAAACCGAAGGCTGAGAAAGCAAAAGACAAAAAACAGGAAAAAGCCGCAGCAAAAGACAAGCCTAAAGTTGATATCAGACCGAAGGCTGAGAAAGTTGAAACGGTTGTAGCCGAGGAAGTGAAACCTGAGGAAACAAAGGTTGAAGTCCCCGCTCTGGACGTCGAAGGAGAAGACGATAAAGACAAACCAGTAGATATTGGTAAGGGTCTATTAGAAGCCGGAGGCAATGACCGCATTAGTCATGATAGCGGTATTACGTTGATGAAGATGTTTGCAGATGAATTCGTCAAAGACGATACTCTCAGTGAACCTGCTCGTAAAGCCGCTAAAACGTACTATCGTGGTCTGTTGATGTCTGAAATCCTTTTGTACGGAGCTCAGGTAGAAGCAGACATGCAAACGTTCGGTGTTCGTGTTAACCGCGATGTATTTAACGCCTTGCAAGAGGAAGCTAAAGCTATGTGGGGTATCGAACTGAAAGCGTTGCCTGACAAAAAGAATGATCAGCAGATGGTAATTGACTTCACTGGTTCTAACATTCCTAAAGAGGTTAAGGAAGCTGCAAAAGCTGATGCTAATGCCCGTACAGAAGTAGCAGAAATTCCTGAACCGAACAAGGACATGGAAGAATCAGAGAAGGAGAAAGTCCTTCGTGCAATTCTTGTTCAGTCAACTACGAACAAAAGTGTATTTGGAAAGATCAACCAAGCAATTGAATGGTGTCGTGTAGCTTATGGTATGGAAGACTCTCTTCCGGCACAGATTCTTGCATTCATTATGCTTAAAGTTGGTAGCTCTTGGAACGGCGCACTTGATGCCGTAACCAGTGCAATGTACGGTAGTCTTAATTCTGAACATACTGTTCTTGCACCTCACGCTCTGTTAAAGGCTTGGAACCCTACAGCAGATGATAAAAATATTTCACAGCTGGTAAGAGTATTTATCAGTCGCCATGTTGAAAAACAATGTGCATCGTGGAATGAAAAAGCTAAAGGACGTTTAGACATTGCAGCAACTGAAACAGGTGTTGCTAATAACTTAGTAATCGTAACTCATAATATTAAGTTGGGATTGCAGCAGAACGTTCTTGACGGTGTTCTCAAGAAGGAAAAGAAAATCCAGATTGTAGACGAGGACAAAAAGCCCTTTGAAACCGTCAATGGCGACAACGTTTATAAGAAATTATCCGCTGCGTACGGTGATTCTGAATCTATCCTGAAGGACAAGATTGCAGAAATCAGTAAACTGTACAATGCGCCGGTTAATCGTCTTACTAATTATGTTGACAAATCCGCGTATGCCGAATAAAGCATCAATCAATGAAGCTCGGAAATTTAGCAATTGCTGCATTCGCAGTGATTTTTGGAGGGTTTATTGGATATGATCCATTTACCCCAAGTCAGGCAGTTCAAGCCGGAGAAATGGTTATTCCTCGTGTGGTAGACGTACCTAACAATGGAAAGAACCTAGCTCTGAATATTGATCTCAGAACTGACAAAGTAACTGTAGGAGAAACATCCGCAGATGCTACTGTGACCATAACAAAAGACGTTGAGACACGTCTAGAGTATAGAACAAAAGAAGTAGAAAAGGAGGTTTATGTAGAAAATACTATTAAGACAACAAAATTGCTTAATCGGCTTATGCCGCTTCCTAATCCACAACTTGGATTAAATCTTAGCCCGAAGAGAAACGGCGACCGCTAATAGAGAGTAATTAAGCGGTATATAAGAGCTATAGAATTACATTCGAAGGGCATCGTAAATGCTACGACATTCTGTTTAGACCTGATCAGTTGCAGATAGATTATAAGTAATACATGATACTGAAATGTTTAATAAGTAGCTACCACTACAAGTTATAACTATAGTATGATAACCTATTATAGTAGATCGATTACTTATCTACACGAAGAATATAATAGGAAAATGGGAGAGCGTGCATAACCCATAGTGAGAACCGGATTGGTGACTGAAGACGCAGTGATATGCAGTGAGCAGATTGCAGAGACTAAACAAAGCAGGGAGTATCGTTAACTTCCGTAATCGTTCGTGGATCAACTCAAAGATGAAATCAAGAAGGAACGATAACACGAGTGGTCACAAAAAGATGTTTGTAATCATGAACTGACTAACGTTCTAAGGATTGGCTCCAAACCCTCCTTTGCCCACTTACTTAGGTGTAAGAGCATAAAGCATATACTACTACAGTGTTTCTGTATTATCACGTTGACTAATGAAATATTAGACTATACTGTCTATATAGTTTAATAAGAGGAGTAATAACACCTCGTTGGATTGAAATCATTTAATTGGAAGTGAGTCTACAAGGTAGATTTAAAGTAATACATCTGAAGGTAGAATTTTTGAAGTTAAATTAGCACTAGAAATTGACATGGCTGAGTGGCTATGGCCCATATGCAAGACTATCGTTGTTAGATAGTGCGTATGACAGGTTACCCGGATTAGGTGCCAAACCTATACGCAATGATGTGAACCTAGAGTTAGCATCTGAGAAGTAAATTGCGTGTCTACAGCTCATACTTACAGTTGCAATACTGTATTGTCCATTAGGGCAAAGTGATTTGAAGTATTTAACTGCAAAGAGTGACTATGTTAAGTGATGTCACTATAAAACCCTAGAGTGCTTTGCAACAGGGATATAATCTTAACTTGCGATTTGAGGCCGCAATAAGTCTGAATTGTGTATAATCTGATTAGTATAAGGATTATATTTGTAAGAGGAAATGCGAGACCGTAGGACTGGAACTACGTATGAATTTCAGACAAAGTAAGCAAAGTATCTTTAACTAAGTTTTCTCAAGTGAGCAGCGCATACATCCAGTATGAAGCGAAGCAAGAGATCATAAGAGGCCGACACGAAGCAGAAGCAATTCTGTGTATTGCCCTGACGAGCATTCCTGTATGTGAGGTAACATAAGGATTGTAAGAACTCGTTGGAGAGTGCCTACGCTGAAACGAACAGCTATACCAAATAAGGAGAGAATGAACATGTTTAACTTAAAGCATTAAAGAGTATTGTTAGTAAATCACCTGCATGAAGTTTATACTTACGAGTATAGATGAATTTGTAAAGAACTAATTTGAGTAATTCCTTACTCTTTGAGTACCAACCGTTACGCTGACATAAGAAACTCGTAAAGTATAATGCGCAACATTATACGTAAGAGAACGCTGAGGCCTCCATTAAGGCTGATTAGGTGGAAATCCTAAGTATTCGTGTACTATAAATAAAGAATCCCTGATAAGGTCAAGTGGGTGTCCTGAAAAATCGGACAGCTTGTGAGTTTTGCAACTTTTAGATAAAAAGTCCCTCAATCGCCTAGATTGTTGTAATGCTGATATACTTGGAGATTCGTTGAATTGATGATAAGTTGTTTATATTGCATCTAATAGTGATATGAACTAGGCACAAAAAACTGTTTCGTATTGATTGATCAGCTACAGTAAAAAGAAGGTCTGATCCGGGCATGTGTCACAGCTATTATATAGTGACATTACATATTTATTTTTGTTTTCGATATTTTTACGGCAATAGAAATTACCAAAATTATCAAACATTTACAGATTTTGGATGCGTAGTGTTACTCTAAGTCATTGAATTGACCAATTCCATCTGTCTACTTTCATAGCTTTTTTAAAGCGGCTCTAAGAGACTGAGCAGACTAACTGAATTGAAGAGAAAAGAGTAACATGCGAATTTTAAAAGTAAAACTAGTTATTAATCCACCCTATCAAAAAAGGGTATAAATCAAGAAAGGAACAAAAAATTATGGCAACAAACAATTCTAATTTCGACATGAACAAGTACCGGGCTATTCTGGCTACTTGGAATCTTATTGGTCAAACTTTGTGTTGCATCGAAGCTGACAATATGGACCTGAGTCACAATGACAAAGTGCGTGAAGGTCTCTTACGGCTTACTAAGCCCTTACGGAAATATTCAATCAAAATGATTGACATTACTTCTGCTAAACTCGATCCACTTCCGGATGAAAACGGTATGGTTATTACTCTGAATGGTGATACTACCTTGCAGTTCCCGCTTGCTCCGTGTGAGTTTAAAGAAGTATCTATGGAAACCGTTACGGCTGCTATTAAGAAAATGGAAGATACCAAGGAAACTACGTTCTTCCGGGATCTCAATCGCCTGACTGATGTTGTTACTAAGCTGAACAAGATCGAGAAGAAGAAAGCAGATGATCTCTTGGAAGAGATCGTTGGTTGGTCTTCGGCTTATGACGATATCAACAAAATTCTTGTAACGAACAACGACGAATATTACCGGTCACTCGGATTGAAGGAGTAAGTAGGCTATGAAAGGAGTACAGTTAATTTCTGAATCCCGTAAAAAACTACTTCGGTTACTCTTAGAGGATCCGCGCATTGGTGAATTAGTTCTTGTAAATGGAGAAAAAGCAGCATCTGTAGTTATCAAAGACGATGGGTCGACAACTTTCAGATCTGTTCCAGATACTTGGTGGGCATGGCTTTTCCGCTATGGTCATAAAAGAACTATGTCATTTTCGGATCTAGCGTTTCTTATTAGAGATGCACTTGCTCGGTATACACCAGCTTCGAGTAGATTCCGGGATGCAATTAAGGACGAGATTGTAGATCATGCTATTGACAGTAAGAACTATGATTACGTCGTGGACAGACTGTTTTTAAACGCTATTCTAGGTGTAACGGAAGGCGAATATAAACTCAAACGTGGAGGTGAATTACGGCAACCTGACAACAATGGCTGTAAAGACCAAGGGACAAATTACCGGAGAGTAGGTAAGACTACAATCGGAATTGATTTAGGTGGAGGATGTATTCCAGTAGATCTTTATATCGAGGAAAAGTAGTATCTACAATCTAAAAAACAATTCGTTCAAGTTTAAGCGTTAAGCAGATGTAACGCTTTATTATACACTTAAAATTGAACAAAATTTCTGCAATATCTAAGTAACAAAGTAAAAAGTATATGGATGATGTATGAAGTATATGAAATACGGAGTAACAAGGATAAAGCACAAATTCTGTAAATTTTAAGAGCCTCAAGACGATGGGTCGAGGCTTCTTAAATTTACTTTTTACACGCTCGCAATACGTACGCCGTAACTGACGTATAATAAGGAAAGCCACGAGAAGAAGAAGTGTGCTGCTAGATCGATTTAGATGCGAGCACAACAGGTGACGGTTTCTAGTATATTTAATCAACATAAGTATCAACTAAATATAAAAGAAATCAAATGAATAACAATATAGTAAAAGTAGACTATTTAATAGCAAAACGTGACCAACTAACCGCTGATATAAACAAATATTGGCGTATCATAAACACTGAGAATGTAATCAAGAAGGGATTTAGTCGTAATTACGATATGAAAAATCTACTTGAGAAAATTAAAGAGCTTTATGAAGAGCAGGTAGTAGTTAAACTACGTATCCAATGCGTAAATATGGGTATGAAACTGAAGGAGTTATCTCCGGATGCTAATGTAGTTAACATCTATCGTCTATCTGCTATGAAAGAATATAGTGTTCGTCTTGGATTTGTAAATACTATCAATCCAACTCAGAAAGCTAAGAAAGGGAAACGTAAACTGCCGGTAACAGAAGTGTTAACGCACAACTACATCAAAGCTCGTCAGGCTGAATGTCAGTTAGTGATCAATGAACTTGATAAGAAAGTTAAAGAGTTCAATAGTAAAATGGAGGTTGATCTCTCCGAGGCACCAATGTGTCTTGCTGCATAAGTAGCAATTACAAAAAAGGGCGAGAAATCGCCCTTAATAAACTTATTACAAACTATTTAAATTTATCAAAAAATGAATAAGACATTTCAAGTGAAGAATAATACATATATCAATTATTGGACAGAACAAGGTTTAGCAAGTAAGAAAGCTAACCAGGAACAAAAAGTGAAAGATAGCAATAATCCCCATTATATGCTTCGTCATCCAGTACTTGATGAACTAACGTTTGCAACGCCAGTAAAGAAAGAGCTTGCTAAGAAGGCTCCGAAGTCAGAACGTTATGAAAAATTGCCGTTTAGTCATAAACACAATTTACTAGTTGCACAGGCATACGGTAAAGAAAACCGATTGCTTAAACAACAAACTGCTCGTGCACTCCATGAAAAACGAATCAAGGAGATCATTGAGCAACAGAAGGATTTTCGCTTTAAAAAGACACAAGAGTCCCGAAAGGAGAAGGAAAAGACTAATTGGTTAGTGGTATACCGATTAGATCGCAATAAGCTTCCATATGCTTTTAGTAGTAATCCTAGTAATAAGAGCATAGAGGAACTTAGACGTATCGGAGAGGGACTTCGTGACAAGTTAGAACAGAAATGGGAAGACTTTGCAAGTATTCGTATATATACACAAGAAGGTATAAAGAAAGATTATCCACGTTATTATATATATAAACATGCCGCGTAATCCAGATCAAGTTGACTGCATTATGATTAAAAGGAATGCAGAGAAGTCCATAAAAGTAAATGGGCAAGTACGATTAGGGCAAGCAGTATTTGCAGAAGCATATCGCTTGTACCCAGATGCCACAAACAATCTACGAAATACAAAGTATGATTGTTACTATGATGATTCTAGGATAGATTTATTTCTACTAGAATTACAAACTTCATAAATTTATCTTTAACCGTTGGTTTCCTCATTCTAGAATGAATGAAGTGTTTCCCGTATACTTAATAAAGGTAGTAGTCTTTGTAAAATCCGACTGAACTAATAAGGTATAAGACGGAGGTTCGAATCCTTCTACGGGATCTAAACTAATCTTTAATTTATATGCAAATCAGAGGTAAAACCGTATTTGTATATGATATCGAAGTATTTCAAAATATCTTTCATTGTTCTGCAATTAATACAGAAACAAAAGAAGTACATAAGTTTGAAATATCTTCTCGTAAAAATCAGTTATCTGAACTTATATCATTCTTTAAACAAGTAAATTCACCTGTTTCATGGAATGATAACTATACTACAAATTGTAGTATTGATTCAGATAAAATATTCTGCGGTTATAACAATTTACATTATGATAATCCTGTCATCAATTACATTATAGAGTATGAACATGTACTTACTGAAAAGCCTGTACTTGTAATTACTAATTCTATATTTAATCTAAGTAAAGAAATTACTAACTCTGGAGAGAATATAGAAAAATGGAAAAGATGGAAATATCAAGTATGGTTTGATAGCTTTGATATTCTTACTATGCTTTACTCTAATAAACTTAGAGTAGGCTTGAAAGAAATTCAGGTTACCATGCAATATAAGAATGTACAGGAATTCATATGTGATTGGAGTAAGCCTTTGCCTATTGAAGATTTTGACAGTATGATAGATTATAATATCAATGATATTGAATCTACTTCTGCATTACTTGATAGGTGTAAAAAAGATATTGATTTGCGATTAGCTATTGAAGACGAGTATGGTGTAAAAGTTCTTAGTAAAGATGGAGTGAATATTGGAATGAAAATTCTAACTCACAAATATCTTGAAAAGACAGGCTTGACATGGTGGGATATTAAAGACTTAAGATCTCCTCAAGCCTATATACCATTGAAAGATGTTATATTACCTTTTATCAAATATGATAGTCCTATACTTAAATCTGTACTAGATGAAATGAAAACTCAAGTAGTTTCTCCTGGCAGAAAAGGTTATGAAAAGAACTTTGTATTTGGTGGATTAAGGTATACTGTTGGAGTCGGTGGAATTCATTCTAAGAATGATCCTGAAATAATAATTCCAGCAGAAGACGAAATGCTTATCGATATTGACGTAGCGTCACTATATCCAAGTATGTTGATAGAATATGGATTTTATCCTAAACATTTAGGTCCAGAATTCTTAGAAGTATATTCTCAGATTAGATCTGAAAGAATAGAAGCTAAACATAACGGAGATAAAATTAAAGATAGTACATTGAAGTTAGCACTTAATGGTTTGAGTGGTAATCTTCAAAATGAACATAACTTCTGTTATAGTCCATTTGCAGTAATGCAAATACGTATTAATGGACAGTTATTGTTACTAATGTTAGCGGAGAAATTAGTAGAGCTAGGGTGCCGAATAGTACAAGCAAATACTGATGGTTTATTTGTCTTACTTAAGAAATCTATATATGATAAAGTAAACATCGTATGTAGAGAGTGGGAACAATTAACTAAACTAACATTAGAAGAAGATCGTTTTGAGGCTATGTATCAGTATGCGATCAATGACTATATTGCAGTAAAAGAAGGTTATGCTAAGAAAAAGCATGAATTCAGAGATTTTACAGCAGTAATGGATCCTAAAACAGGAGATCATATTAAGTATGGAGCTACAAATGCAAAAGGAGAAACATATAGAAATATGGATGAAATTCGCAAAGACTATATAAAAACTAAGGGAATGTTTATTACCGAAGTATTACTAGGTAAGGGTTTATCACCTAAAATCATACCTGAAGCTATTATAAAGTATTTTGTAGATGGAATTCCTGTTGAAGATACTGTTAAAGGTTGCACAGATATTAAGAAATTCTTAATGTCTGAAAAGACTGGTAAACAGTGGCATGTTGAATACATGAATCAAGAAATACAGCGAACGAATCGTTTCTATGCATCTACAGATGGTGCATATTTATGGAAATGGAAAGGAATAGGAGAACACTATGCTTGGAATCCAAGCGAATTATCAGATATGGCATATTGGAGTTTAATTCAAGAAGGTAAAGATCCGTATAATCCACCTTTAGTACCTGATACTAAACAGTATCAGAATATGCTTACGGCATCTGGTGTTACTCTACTAAATATGTTCGATGATAAACCAATAGAAGATCGTAAGATTAATTATAGATATTATTTAAGAGAATGCTATAAGATAATCGAAGATTTAAAACCAAGACAGTTATCGTTATTTTAACATAACTTATCATACTGTATCAGAATCTAGATAAATGTCATAAAGTGAAACTTTTATGATACTAGAATTAGATACATCTCTGTTGAAGAAATTCAACATATCAATAAATCAGTTAGTATTTATTAATCTTGTATTGAGCGAAAATCAAAATAATCATCAAGACGTTCACGAACTTCTCAGCCGAGTAAGTGACGAAGAGATACAAGATTTAATTCAACGTAACCTTATCGTAGAGACTATAACTGACGATAATAAAATTTATAGAGCATCTGAACAACTTACTGAAGTAACTAAGAGTGAAAAAGAAAGTATGTTTGATGAATTCTATGAAGTATTTCCAGTTTATGTTATAAGACCTGATGGAACCAAAGGGTTCTTAAGGGCTAATGTAAACAAATGTCGTAAAGAGTATAATAGAATTATTGGAAAATCAAGAGCTATGCATGACTACCTATTAGGATGTCTGAAGTGGGAGATTGACAATAAAGTAACTTCTGGTAAGTTAGGTTATATGAAGACGATGTGGAAATGGCTCACTCAACACGAGTGGGAGTGTTACGAAGAGGAAATGCAACTATCACAACAAGCAAAGGAGGCTCAGTATGGAACAAAAATCCTTTAATACTTTGCCATTCAAGTCTATTTCTGAAGTAGCTGATGAATCGTTAGAATACATCCGTAAGAGAAAAGACAAAACTATTATTCCACTTAAGACTAGATGGAATAAGTTTAATAAAGTATGTTGTGGTGGTATTGAGCCAAATATGATTATCACTATTGCTGGAAGCAGTGGTAGTGGTAAATCTGCATTTGCAAATACGCTTGAAACTGACTTAATTGATTTAAATCCGGATCAAGAGATAGTTATCCTATCTTTTAGTTATGAAATGTTATCTTACAGACAGGTAGGTAGAAAACTCAGTAATAAATTGAGAAAAACTACAGCAGAACTCTATAGTTCTGATCAAAGTCTATCTAATACTGAATTCAACAAAATTGAAGAAGTTGCAGATAAGATCAAGAAGTATCCAATATATTATATTGATACGCCAAGTACTGTAGAGAACATGGAAAAAACTATTGATTACTTTCACGAGAATATAGCTAAAGGCAAATGGCTTATAGTTATACTTGACCATGCTCTGCTTGTAGAGGGCCAAGGTGAATCTGAAAGAGGTACTATTGTCGATTTACAGAAAATGTTTATTCGTAAAAAGAAGCTTTCTAATACGAGTATTATACAGATTTCACAGATGAATCGAAATATTGAACAACCGGATCGTATTAACAACCCTTCTATGCATTATCCAATGCGTAGTGATCTTGCAGCATCTGATGCTATTTTTCAGGCTAGCGACTATGTAACAGCTCTATCTCGACCAGAGTTGTTGAATATAACAGCTTATGGTATAGACCGTCTACCTGTAAAAGACAAAGTGTATCTTCATTTTCTTAAAGTAAGAGATGGAGAACCATTCATACTAGAATTCGAGAACGAATTGAAATATGGTAATTTAGTTGAAAAATAAAATGCAAGAAATTATTTATTTACTTTAAAATAGGCTGAAATGAAATCTTTTACAATTACACTTCCGAATAAAAAAACAGACGCTCGTGGCGTATATAAACAGTATTTGTTGAATCAACTGAATAATTCATATCCTGAATTGACTATCGATGGTATCGATGGACCTGAGACTGAAACAAGCTATCAGTATATCGGTCCAGGAGAACGTGTAGGTTTTGGATGTAATCCGCGCTATCACGTATCTAAATGTATATGCCCGTTTAATAATAACTGTTGTAACTATAACCTTGCAACAGATTTTGAACGTGCATTGAAGAAATTACATGATTATGCAGAGATGTGTAATCTACCTCGTGGGTATGACTATAAAATCGGAGGACTTCCGGTACGAGAATACGATTCGTATGTTCAGGTTGGTAACACAATTATCCCGAAGCGTAATAATGTTTATTGTTTGGAAAATCTATCGCCATATCAAAGAAAATTCGTTCTGAATTTCATCATGGTGGTAAACAAAACTACAACCGTAATTAATCTTTAATTATACTACTTTACTCAACTTTTTCAGATTCTTTCAGATAACTTTTTCAGATTCTTTCAGATAACGTAAAGCAGTATCTAACGAAACAAATATGTTAGTACTACCTACTGAAAAGAATGCGCCGAAGGTACAGAATCCTAGATTTCTGGGCTATTATGTAGCGATATATAATAGAATTTCTCTTAATTGCTGGAACCTCTTAATATATTTTACGTTAAAAAAACATAATAAGGTAAAATTAATATTAAGAAAATCAGCAGCTAAGCTTTATGTTTACAGAAAAGACTTTAACTAAGTATAAACAATATGTTGGAAAAACATTTGGCAATATCTTAGTACAGGATATAGATTTAACAACTCCTAATAGAATATACTTTATATGTAAGTGTCTAAATTGCAATAGACAATTACGAATTCGTAATGACGCTCTAACTAGTAATAGAATAGGATGCACAAAATGTCTTGGAGCATGGAGAAGACAAAACTTTAACGAAAAGAACAAAAATCTTCCTCCTAAAGATATTAGATATAAGTATATTCATTTTAAATGTAACGCAGAAAACAGAGGTATAAAATTTCTTTTAACAAAAGAACAGGCTATGACAATTTGTGAGCAAGACTGTTTTTATTGTGGAAAGAAGAGATGTCTTGGAATTGATAGATTAGACAATTCTAAAGATTATACTATAGAAAACTGTGTTCCATGTTGTGGTTGTTGTAATAGAATGAAAATGGATTTAACTCCAAATTTCTTCTTTCAACAAATAAATAAAATCTATAATAAGCATAAAGAAAGTTCAACGACTATCCCGGAAGGGAGTACATCCAAAGTGATTGTGGATGGAAAAGGAGAACGTCTCGTAAGAGACGAAGATATAGTCTTATCTGCATAGTGATATGCAGCAGTTCATAAGAGAACGTATATAAGAGTAACGTCTTATGTAGAAAATATTGAGATTTCTGATCTTATTTGGCAAACCAAAATCTGGTAAAACTACATTGATTTCTAAGTTAGATGGCTGTCTTATAGTCGATTTAGAGGGTGGCTCCGAGTTTCTCGAAGCCCTCTCAATTCAGGCTAGAACAGTCAATGATCTTGGAGAAATCGCAAATGCTATTAGACAGAAGATTGCAGAGACTGGTAAGAGACCTTACAAGTATATTGCAATTGATAATGCTACTCGTTTAGAGGAGATATGTTTACCATTTGCAGCATCTCTGTATAGACAAACTCCAATGGGTAAATCATTCAAAGGAGAAGATGTTAGACAGTTACCTAATGGTGCTGGATATCTCTATATTAGAGAAGCTGTAAAGAAAGTTATTAATATGTTCAAGGAACTATGTGATAACTTTATCCTAATTGGTCATACTAAAGATAAGATGATCAATAAAGATGGGGAGGAGCTAACAGAAATGGCTATTGACCTTGTTGGACGTTTAGGTGATATTGTCTGCGGGGAAGCCGATGCTGTAGGTTATGTATACCGTAAAAAGAATGAAACTATAATTTCGTTCGAAGGCGGTGATAACTCAGTAAGAGAGGCACGAGCTCCACATCTTAGAGGACAGAAAATAGCAATTGCAGATAGCAATGAAAACAATGAAGTAACCGTTCATTGGGATAAAATATTTTTACCAGAATAAATAAATTAGAAAGAACATGTATAGTAAAGAAAGAGCCTTAACAATAGCAAAGAAAGATGTAAAGTTTATTCCTACTGGAATTATCGAAAACGTAACATTAAAATCAGCAAGAGTAGCTAAATCTCCTACCGGAAAAGATTTCTTGGAAATTACTTTCGAGAAGGAAGGAGCAACTCTCACGCAAACAGAGTGGAAGCCTACTAAGTTCGAAGGTATGACTGACGAACAGCTTCAAGCAAAAGAAGATACTCAGTTTTCGCGTATGATGCAGATTTTGCTTTGTTTCTATAAGAATGAAGAACTAGTCTTTAATGGTACTAGCTTTGAAGAATTTGCAAACGAGGTAGTAACATATCTTAATAATGCAGACAAGTCCAAGCTCTTACGTGTTAAAGTAGTTTATAATAAAGATGGTTATACTACTTTGCCTTCGTATGCAAAGTATACATTTATCGAACCTATGGTATTACCAGAAGGTTCTGCATCCGCTATTGTTGAATTAGGTATTGACCAATTCACAAAACCGGTAACAGCAGACAGTGAGAAGACAGTAACAAATTTGGCTACTTCACTTACACTGAATGCTATGGGTACTTCTTCTGTTAATTCATTTACTACAAATGATTTTACTTCAGTAGAAGATTCAAACCCTAATCAATTGCCGTTCTAATAGAAGAACAGCAAAGAGAGAGTGCGTCTGCAAGGTGCGATAGGATTATAAAAAGTCTGTATCATATTTAGGACAGTTTAAATTGCAAGTGAGCATTTAAACAGGGAGTGGTTCGATTCCACTACTCTCTCCACATTTTTATTTATCAAATTATTACAAATTTTATCATACTATGATTGAGATTGAAAAACTACAAAATATAACTACTTTTCAAGGGAACGCTCCTTTTGAAGAAGCTAGTACTACACCAACTAATGGAGAAGATGGATCGGGAGATCCTGTCTCTCCTACTGAAAAGGAAAAACCTAACTATGATGATTTTATTGATGTAAAAAGTAAAACATCAATAAAAGATTTAAAAGTAGGTGATACTATCTTTGCTACTATTAATAGTAGTATTAAAGACAAAGAAGGAAAATCTGTACGAGTAAATCCTACCGGATTCTTTCTTATTGTTGCTGTAGACAAGAATGTAACAAAAGGAGAATACAAATTCACATTATGTAGTGAAAGTGGAACTAAATATAAAACTTCTAAAGCAGGTATTCAGCTAAGTAGTTATAGTGATTTACAGTCTAAACTCGAAGAATTGAGAAAAGCTATGGAAGAAGCTGAGAAACTGGAAGAAGAAAAAAAGAAGAAAGAGGAAGAAAAGCGTAAAGCAGAGGAAGAATTTAAAGCAAAAGCTATTGACTTTGCTAAGCTTGAACCTGAAGAAAAACTACTTAAGACTATCGAATCTGGTGTAACAAATATCTGGATGGTAGGGCCAGCAGGTTGTGGTAAATCAACCATTGCTCGTAATGTAGCAAAACAACTTAATCTTCCTTACTTGTGTATTTCTTGTGGTATCGGTACTTCTGCAACTGAGTTTGTAGGATATAAGTATCCGGAACGAGAAAGTACGAAATTCAGCGAGTATTATAATAAACCGTCTGTAATTCTTATTGACGAGTTTACTGCATTGGATCCTGCTGTAGCACAGGTATGTAATGCCGCTCTAGCGAATGGTGAAATTGAGACTACAACAGGTCTTGTTCATCGTCATCCGGAGTGCATTATTATTGCTACTTCAAATACATTTGGTAATGGTGCTGATCGTCAGTATGTAGCTAATAACCAGTTAGATGCATCAACTATTGACCGATTTGTTGGAGGTATTATTGATGTTAATTACTCTGACAAGTTTGAATCTCAATATGATGAAGAGGTTGTTAGTTATGTTAACTCACTTCGTTGCATCATTAAAGATGAACAGTTACGCCGTATTGCTTCTACTCGTATGATTCAAGCAGGTCATACAATGAAGAATAACTATTTTGCTGATTGGAAAGACCGATTAATTATTAACTGGTCTGATAATGAAAAACGAATTGTGTTTGATCGTTTAAACAATCCACTATCAACTAATGATCGTTATCAAGTTAAATATGCAGCATAATGAATTTATCTATTAAGTTACCAAGTGTAGAACAGTTCTATATTGAAGCCGACAAAGTTGAAGAAACCGGTCGACTGAATATATGGGAAGAAATGGATAGACGAAACGATCTAGAATGGGTAGGTCTATCTAGAGAAAAGATTCTAGAAAGTAAGTTTTCTTACAAAGAAGGTCTAGATAATCTTAAGAAAATCGAAGAAGATTTATTTCTTGGAGGTTCAAGAAAGAAATATAAGTATGACGAATTTGATGGCGATGATATGAATTATGATCGGTTCTTAGAACGGATGCCTGCCATGAAAAAACGTATACGAAATCACGGTGCTGGACAAGGTAAGTTTATTAATTTACATGTTTGTATTTGTGAAAACGCATGGTGTAGCTCTGAATCATTAATGATTAGAGCTTATACAGTAATGCGACTTGTTGATTACCTTGAAGATCAAGGTTATAGAATTGGTGTATCAGTATACACTGATACTAATAATGTTGGTTCGTATAGAGGTGAAAAAATTAACTTATTACATGTAGAAGTAATGGTAAAGAAACCGGAGGAAACTCTGATTAGACCATTAATTCTAACTTCTGTATCTTCGTGGATGTTTAGATTCTGGATGTTTAAATTCAGAGCTGCTAAATTCTATGTAGATCCCTGTATGGGAGCATCTGCTTCAGTTAAATATACAGAAACCAAACAAGATATTTATATCGGTAGAGGTGAATGTTTAACTACAGGAGATGCTGCACACAAACTGCGGATGATTTCCCGTTTGTTTAATGATGATGTAGAGGAAGAGGATTAAGATATTTTTTAGATTAGCGCGTTAATCGACTAACTATACGCAAGTGTGATAGCGATATAGCTAGCCATATTCAGTCGAATGTCTCACGCCGTACACGTGTAGACCAATAGCTGTGACGTTAGTTATATTAATCATAGATGAAAGTAATTAGATCAATGATTACACAGGTTAGATTCCTGTTAGTTAGTTTAGGTATGCAGAGATTGGTTTCTCTGCATATCACATTAAAGTAGAACCTATGTACGATAAAAAAAGAGTAAAACTACCTACTAATATTACTTTAGATTATATACTATCTAAAGTAACTGAGTATGATATATATGCTCAGTATATTGGTAGCTTTAAAGTAGGTATGATCTATAATAGCCCATTTAGAAAGGATAAGAATCCTTCATTTGGTATATATTATAGTAAGCGTACTAAACAACTCTTATTTAAGGATCATGGAACAGGTGAATGCGGTAATGTAATAAAGTTTGTTTCATTGTATACTGGTATTACAGATTATAATGAAATTCTAAAGGATATAGTAGACAAACTAAAGATTACCAATAAAACAAAACTCGTTAGCTCTAAGCAATATATACCGTCAACAGAGACAGTAATTGGTATCGTAAGGCAAGACTTTACACAAATTGATATCAATTACTGGGCTCAGTTTAATATTTCTCTAGATACACTAAAGAAATATGATGTATTTAGTATTAAATACTATCTATGTAATGGTATTGTTAAAGGAGTTTATAAGAATGAAAATCCTATGTATGCCTATAAGGTATATAATAACTTTAAGATATATAGACCATTAGGAGATAAGTATACGAAATGGCGTAATAACTTAACTGAAATGGATATTCAAGGTTTTAAACAATTACCAGATTCTGGCGATATATTGTTTATTACTAAGAGTATGAAGGATGTAATGTGTTTGCATGAAATGGGATATAGTGCTATATCTCCATCAAGTGAATCTACATTTATACCTAATGTAGTCTTAGAGGACCTAAAGAAGCGATTTAAGCGCATTATCGTACTATTTGATAGAGATGTTGCAGGATGTAGAAATACTATCAAAATACGAAACAAATATAAAGTCAATGCATTTTTTATTAATAAAAAGTTTAAGGCAAAAGATATATCTGATGCTATTAAATTAAATGATTTTAACACAATAAAAAAATGGTTAGATGAAGAAGTTAATAAAGAACGAAATAGATGAAGTATTTGTGCCAATTAAGAATAAGGAAAACGCAAAACCGCAGGTGGTTATATATGGAAATATTCACTCTAAAGATGTCTCTGATTCTATTAAGAGTACATCATTCCAAGAAGTTAGCCAATGGCTAGATAAAGAACTAAAAAAGAAAAAAATATGATGGCGTTTGTTTTATACTTAACCTTAGCGACATTTCTGTTAGCGTTATTTGAGACTTTTGTGTTTGTTCCTCTTATTATTCGGTTCTTTCCGAAATTATATTTAGCGTATACATTATCTTCATTTAAAGAAGATACTCGGCGTATAGCTAAGGCAATCAATAATATTGCTAAAAAGGAACCAGAATATCTTATTCACAAAAATATTTCATACACTCACATTAGTTATGAATAAAAGTAAGAAGAAATCGTAGGGAAAAGTACGTAATGCTACTCCAAACATATACGATGGTATAAAGTTTAGAAGTAAACTTGAAACTTATACCTACAAAAAGCTTAAAGAAGCCGGAATAGATGCAGAATATGAATCTACTCACTTTGAGCTTATTCCAAAGTTTGAATATAATGGAGAAAAGGTAAGAGCTATGACTTATCTTCCCGATTTTGTTGGGAAAAACTTTATCATAGAATGTAAAGGTCTTGTAACGGATAGTTTTCCGTTAAGATGGAAGATCTTTAAGTATTATTTAAAACAAGAAAACAAGGACTATAAGTTGTTTTTAGTCCGTAATCAGAAACAAGTTGACGAGATGGTCAACGAACTTTCAAAAAAATAACAAATTATGGCAGAATTTATTAAACTAGGTGATAAGATTATTAGTAAACCCAAAGGATTAGATTATGAATTAGAGAATAGTAAAGTCTATAATCTAAAGTATAATCGGTATGAAGGTATGTCTTACTTTGAAGAGGATGGTTCACTAAACTTACCTTCTAAAGTGTATTCTACAGATGAAGATAAAATCTTCATTAAACGTGTAAATACTTACTTTGAGAAAACTGATAAATTATCAACTGGTGTAATGCTTTCTGGTGTTAAAGGTACCGGAAAGACTGTTATGGCTAAAGTCATTGCACAAAATTCGAATCTACCAGTTATTGTCGTTGATGAAGACTTCCCTACAGGAAGAATCAATGACTTTTTCCGTAAGTTCTCTACTCCAGTAGCAGTTATCTTTGATGAAGTAGATAAGCATTGGAATACTGAGGAACTGTTAGGATGGTTAGATGGTGTACAGACTAATGCTAAAAAGCTAGTACTCTTTACCTGTAATAATGAAAACAATATTAGTGAATTCTTACAGAATCGCTGTTCTCGTATTCGTTATAAGAGACACTTTGAAGCAAACGATAATGCTCGTTTCTTGAAAGAAATCCTTAAAGATAAAGGTATTGCTTTGAACGAAATTGAAAATACTTATAATTTCATTGTTAATAACTTCCGTTTGTTATCTATTGATAATATTCTATCATTTATCGATGAAAAGCTTATGTTTCCTGAACTGTCTAATACAGTAATTGCTCAGGATATGAATATTGAGCTTAAGAATTCAAAACCGATTGATTCAACTGAAGAAGAGGAAATTCACGATTGTGAAGATACTTCTTGTGAAGAAGATGATGATTGTAAAGCTAGTTTTGATGACTATGAAGATAATGATGACGAAGATATTCCTGTAATTAATTTTGAAGAGTTTTTACAGAATATAAGAATGAATTAAAGTATAGGAATAGGGAGTTTGGTTACTCCCTATTTCACACGTAAACTGAGGAATCAGTTTTTTGAAAGATGAAAAATTGAGAGGTTGAAAAATTTTAAATTATGAATGTACTACAAAGTATTATTAAAAAGGTAAAGAACCTTGCATCTGAAGTAAAGTTCAGAAGATCGTTGTGTAATTTTCTTAACGAGCAAGAACGTATGTTAGAGGAAGCTAAAGAAGATTTTGAGACTAACATAATCAATGGTGATGCAAAAGGTGCATTTTTTGCATACAGACGCATTAAAATGTGGGAAGAAAAATTAAAGGAAGTTAAAGACTTTAATAACTACATGAACAGTTCTGTTCTTGAAAAATGCGAGGCTGCATAATATGGAAATAATAATTCCTTATTATGAAGATAATACTCGTATCTCGAACTCTGCGATAGGTTGGTTTCTTAATAAGGGGCCTCAATATCTAAGAGATATGCTCGATAATAAAGAGGAAGGACTTAGTGGTAAGTTTCTTGAAAGAGGAACTATGATCCACGAGTACATTTTACAGCCAGAGGAATTCTGGAAAGACTATGAAATACTTGATTTTGATACACCTAAGGCGCCTCAGCAGAAGACCTTCTGCGAATGCTATGCTAATCTATTGTCTACAGAACCATTAGAATCAGTAGATACTTTAAAGATTAAAGCATATAGGAGCTCTTATAGTAACAGTAAAAAGGATGAAGTTGTATTAGATGATGCTACTAAATTAGTAGATACTTATACTAACTATATAAAATATCTTAGAACTAGAAACTTTAAGAATATTATATCCTTTACAGATTTGAATATGTTGAAGAACATTAAATCAAATCTAGAAAATCATGTAGCAGCTAAGGAATTATTATGGCCAGAAGATGTAGAAAGTCATAATGAATTTCACATTAACTGGACACATCCGTCTTCAGGAATAGACTGTAAATCTCTTATTGATAGAGTTATATTAGATCATAAGAATAAAGTAGTTACTCTTATTGACCTTAAAACTACTTCAGATGCTTTTAACTTTAAACATTCTGTAGAGGAGTACGATTATTATAGGCAGCTTGAATTTTACTTTGAAGCTCTAGATTGGTATTTTACTAATGAACTAGGTATTAATATGTCTGAGTATGAAAAGAGGGCATATATAATAGCTATTCAAACAAATGGTAATAATCAAGTTAGAGTGTTCAATATGTTGAACCCTGAGGAGTTATCCAAAAGGTCAGAAGTAATATCAGACGCTTTAAAAGGAATATCATATCATATCAATTCTGGTAATTGGGAACATACTCGTGAATACTACGAGAATGACGGAATTGAGGAACTTAAATAAAACTGCAATGTTTATGTCGCAGTTGATTATGGATAATAATGAATTACTTGAATGTCCTATGTTTGTTAACATGTACAATGAAAGTAAAGACTACCCGTGGTTTGAGAATCATTTATTTATCCTATTTAAGTGTAACACTATAAAACAAGTAGATCAACTAGATCAAATGTTAGAGAGAAATAGAAATTTCTATAATAGATATTCTATTAGGATAGATGGAGTATTTTATGACTTAGCTATCTTTACTGTTCCAATGTGTTTTAGACATGAATTTAAAGCACTTAAGAATAGTGGTAATAGATGTCTTACTCCAAAACATAAAGTCGCAATCTTTAAGTTATGGAAGTATTCTAACAGAATTGATATAGAAGACTACATCTATGACATTTCCTATTCAGGTAAATGCATAGAAACTGTCCCATTAAAGGACGTTCTAGAGCCTAGTTATACTAAGCTCCTAGAAGAAATTTAAATTAAACATATCACAGTTAACATAGCAATGAAAAAGGCTACCGTCCGTGAGGATAGTAGCCTTTACTTTTATTTATCAATTTGTGTCTAGAAGTATCTTCGCTTAATAGCTGGATCTTGAAGTTCCCATACATTCTTAAATGGTGTTAGTTTAAGTAATGACTTTTCTAGTTTAGTCCATCCTTTATATGGACCATACTTAGATACTTTATCACCATTATTGAACAAGTATATAGGATAGTTAATTACAGTAGAAATATTATCTGTCATACTAAATATAGCAGACGGAGATTTAACTGTATTTATAATATCTAACACATTATACGGAGCTCCTGCTTCAAATTTAGACCTAACTACAAGTAATGCACATAATTGTTTTAACCAATTATCTTTATCATCATCTGCTTCTGCTGATAATGCCATAGAAATTAATGGATATGCTACAAATAGCAATGGTAATTCTGTCATTATTTGCCTTAGATTAGCTCTATCAGAAGAATCTAAACTTTCTAATATTTGTTTCTTTTGACCCCAGTCTTTTAATAGCATTTTAGCTACTCTATATGGTGTTCTATAAAGAGCTTCTCTAGTAGTTCCTGTATTATAGTCATAGTGTTTTTTCATAGTAAGTCTTTCCTATATCAGATTAGGAAGATACTGCCTATGCATCATACATAATGCACCCCAAGCATTTGCTTGCATCTATGTTCTCTATAATGGAGTTAACATACCATCTGCTGTAGCTGCCATAGTGGCTGCGGTGTTTTTAATTACAAACTTCTTAGCTTCAAATGCTTTAGCATACTTAGGATCTACTTTAATTATACCATTTTCTACATTTACTATATCATAAGAAGTAGGTAATGTACTCCAAACAGCTTTTCCTTCTGTTTCATTGTTTTTATAGTTCTACATGAACTATTCCATTGTCAGAAATTCGCCATTGAAGTACCTAAAGTTTAACATAACGGAATTTAGGATGGTACCTTTAATTATAAAATCAGACATAGAGTAAATTCCGAATGCCCAATCTCGTTTAGCTACTTTTACTGCTCTATTAAGATTTGATTCCTTAAACAATCTATCTTGTTCAGTACCAATCTCAAAGTATTCCATTAGATTAATATACTTATTATTAATATTATTAGCGCCTATATTCCACGCAGATTTATGAAGATTAGTTATAGTGTTTTTCCAAGCGTGCATATAATTACCCATGTTAAAATACCTACCTTGCACTGCCATCATGAAAGAAGTATGTAAAGCGGTAATAAAACCTACAGAAGCACTAATGAAATTCAAACCCAAGTTGATAGTGGTTCCCCAATTCTTCAGTTTTGAAAGTAACTTAGATAAATTATACTGTTTGCCTTTTATAGTAAAGAAATTACCTTTAGTAAGCTCTCCATATACTTGCATATCTATAAAGTTCTTAGCAAACTCGTATACACGCGTTTCTGTACCTTTTTTAGGGTCCTGTTTCTACAATAACCATTTCTTTGCTCTATCCATAGTAGTATTAGTACCAGTAAAGTTTCTTAAACCTAATTGATTCTTTATAATCTCAAGGTCTGGAGCAATTGCTGTTTTCTACTTAAAATTCTCTGCCATTTTATAGTAAGAAACAACAGCTCCTACTAAGTCATTAGTCATTGTGGTTACATCGTCTAAATCTTTAATATAGTAAGTAGGAACCATACGTAACGGAGATCCGTCAGGTCTAGTTGTTATCTTTTCTGGAGCAAAACCAACGTCATCAGAATTAGCTACAAAGGAATCTGCTGTATACTTTAACATACCTTTAATCAGATTGTCCTAACTCTTTACAAACTGATACATACTACCACTAATCTGTGGTAATTTGTATGGATCATTCTTTGTTAAGAATGGTAATTTTTCGTTGGATTCGTGCATAGTCTCTAATATAGCAGAATATAGAGCCTTTAGATCTTTGTCTTTCATCAGTTCAGCGAACTGCTTTTCATTGCCATATAAAGAAGATTTAGGTTGATAGTATTCATCTGAATTTTCATTATAATTCTTATTATAGAATTGTGAATCTTCAGATAATTCTGAGAATGCTCTACTAGGTACTATATGAATATACTCTTCATTAAGTGGTACAATGGTAGTATAGTAAGAATTAGGTATAGCCTTACCTTCAGCAGTATACGTGTGATGTTGTGCTTCCCAAGAAGCATAATAACCAGGATTTGTAGCTTCTTTAGCAATTGCTTCCTTTTTATCTCTCTTATACTGCCAAGTAGTTACAGTTTTAGCAATATCTTTAAACTGTAATTCCCCTTTCTTACCTGATTTTTTAGTTTTTCTTCTAATTCTACGTAAATCTCTATCAAGAGCTTTAAGTGTTTTTATTACTTCGCGAGACATTAAGTGAGTATTGGGAGTACCAGTTCTTTCATCTCTATAAGTATTAAGTATTTCTCTCTTTACTTCTTGAATTCTAGCATACTCTTCACCATATTCTCGTCTTTGTATCTTCTTTAACTGTTCCCAGAATTTAGGATCTATTTCTACTCTAGTATTTCTTTGTTCCCACTTCTTGAATTCTTCTTCTGATAAAGTTCTTTTCTTTTCAGCTTTTACTTCATCAAATTTCTTTTGATTTACTTTATACTCTAAAGCTCCACTAAGCTGTTTATTTAAATCTTGTAATTCGAGAGCTATCTATAATTCAATATCTTGTTTCTTTGCTCCACTAGGATAGTAAATAGAAGCTAATTGCTTCTTCTAAACATAGTATCCTTGTAACTGATCCCATTCTGCATCGCTTAGTTTCTCCAAATTTACATTACCGTGCTTGTCTCTTACTTTATCTAATAAAGTATAGATCTTAAATTGGATAGCGTCTCTAGCGGCAATAGTTTCATCACTAAGGCTATTAAATAAGTTATAGTATTCTGCTGTAAATCTTCTTTCACAGTGGTCTTCAAGCCACGCATTCTTTTCAGCATTAAATTGCTTTCTTACATTGATATCATCTGGCACTTGTCTATCTTCAGATACATTATATCTAGCCTTAAGAGCTTTCATAAAGTCTTTGAACTCAGCTCTAAACTGTCCATACTTTTTCTCTCTAACTAAATAACCTGTCTTCTTTCCTTTAGAGTCAGTTTCAAATAGTTTCAACTGCTTAGTACCTACTTTGTCAAGTAACTTTAATAGCTTTCTACCTTTAATATAAGTGTTTTCAGCAATTTTATCCTCTGCTCTCTGTACTATATTAAACATTACTCTAAGAGCTTCATCAGACATCTTATCTCCAGCGCCAATAAGTCTTACTAACATAGACATATCATTGGCAGTAGAAGTAAGCTAAGTATTAACATAGTTACGTATAGTATTAGATCCGGCATCAATGCCTCGCATTAATAATGTCTTTGCAGCATGGTCTGTTATTACGTCATTTAAAGCTGTTTGAGCGTATCCAAACATCTCTTGGATCTACTTTATCTAAGCTTTAAGATCGTCGAATTCTTGAGCTCCTAATAAGTCTCTGTATCTATCTGAGTTGAATAATTCAGCAGCAATTTCATTACTAAGTGTGTTATACATTCCGTAGTAGTCCTGCTGAAATTGAATAAGCTAATTATTACTCAATCCACTGTCTTTACCTTCAGTAATATTCTTCTAAGCTCTAAGTATAAGACCAATAGGACTTTCCATATTAGACCATACATCTTTAATAAAGAATACTATATTCTCAAGATCTGATACAGTTTTGTTTTCTAAGTTATTTAGCTGGTATTCTAATGAAGTGATTATAGCAGACTTATTAGGTATATTTCTATTACTAATTGCTTTAATTCTTTGTTTAACCCCATCTCTAATTCTTTGTCTTAGATTGGATGTAACGTTTGAAAAGTCATATCTATTAGCTCTAAAGTTATTCAGAGCTTCTTGTGCTTTATTTATGTTTACTTCATTGAATTTTAATGCTTCTGGAGAGAATACACCATCAAACAAATCTGAAGAATTAGATATGAATCTTCCACTATTATCTACAGATTTTATGTCTGTGCCATTATTTATAGCAGTTTTCTCTTCATCTAATACTTTAGCATTTACATATACTGCTACTTCTTTAGAAGGATCGTCAGATTGACGATAAGCAATCTAAGGCTCGCCGTTTTCATCAACTACTTTAGATGATTCTTCTGGATTGTTTATCCAATCTCCAAACCATTTCTTAAATCCATTACTATATACTTTAGACTTAGCCTAAATAGCCTACATAGTATCTCCATCATACTTTTCCATAAGAGTTTGAAAAAGTATAGAAGGCTCACCGTTAGGGGCTCTATCTATGCTATTGCCGTTATTCATATCCCAGATGGAATATGCGGCATTCATAGCCGCATAATTCACACCTGTTCTTTGTTTCCTTAATTCTCCGTCTTTAAACTCCTCGATGGTCAAAGGTTCACCACCAAGAGCTTCCACTATATCGTTGAAGGAATCTCTTACCTTCTAATTATTTATCTAAGGACAAAACATATTATTTATTTTTAACAATGACTACTAGGATCATCATCTTTTTTAGTTAAATACTCTTCAGTAATATTATCTTCAAACTTGAAGTTCTCAGGCTCTTCTTTAAACATACGATAATCAAGAACTTTGCTTGTCTTCTTTACAGGAGCATCTCCTATTGCTTCTGCAATTGCCAATCTCTATTCCATCTTATCTTTAAACGCTGGATTTTCAAGTAAACCATAATCACCAAGAGCATTGTTTACATCTCTGTCAACAGCTTTTTGACCTGCATCACTTAACTTATAATCTAATCCTCCTTCAAGGTATTCATTAGGAGTAAATTCAACAATAATATCATCAAACTTAAGACCTTTATAAGATATTGCATAATTTCCTCTTTCGTGTGAATTATAGAAATACATAATCTATTCAGATGTTAATGTTTGTATATTGTTATTATCAAATGCTGACTTTTCATCATAGTTCTTATGATACTCTTGTATAAGCTTACCATTCTATAACGAACCTAATTTAGGTATAGCCATATAAACTGTCTTAGTTTCACCTTTAAGGGGTTTGCTAGGGTCATTCTTATCAAATGCTTTTACTTTACCTACTTTAACATAGAGTACATCATTCTATGGATTTCCATCATAAGACACTTTAACAAAGTCAGAATTACTGTTTTTACTATCCACAAAACTAAGCGCATATTTAACCCCTTTTCTATATTTTCTAGATACTGAGTTAGGAAGTATATCATCTGCAATAATACTACCAGCGCCAGATTTAGGAATAGATCTAGTAGGTACGATAGTTTCATTATTCCAGTTATTACGAGCTACTGACAATGAAATAGATGGATAACTACTTATAGAATGATTGTCTATATCTGTGATTATTTTATCTATTGATTCACTATTATTAAGTACCTGAATTACATCTTTTACAGATTCAATATAACCATGTTGCATCTTCCAATCCATTGGAACTAAATGGAAGAATGTGTTTACACCCTTATTGTCATTAGATGTTAAGTAAGCATATCTAGCAAGGTCATTTGCAAAATTCCTAATGCGTTCATCTTTACTATCTAATAGATCGGTAAAATAAGCAATAAGTCTATTCTCAAAATTAGAACTATTAGACATTGAAGAGTTCATCAATTGAATTCTATCTGCTGTGCCTTCTACATCTTTATCTGTAGCTGGTACAGGTATCAAATAGTTAAGTAATTCATTAGTTATATTACCTTCAGCATCTACTAATTCAGGATAGCTTGCTGGATTATTCATTATATTATGTTTAAGATTGAATAATCTCTTACACATACTCTTATCTCCAAACAACATACTATTGATCTATTCATCGGTAAGATTAAACATTCTCTCTTGTTGATTGTGAGTTCTAAGATATGTCTCTGTAGCATCTGCTACTTGTGTAACTAAGTCTTTATTACCTGTAGATTTACTTCTTACTATTTCATCTCCAGTAATAGGATCTTGAGTATAGGTTTTACCTACTACGCTACCCAATACATAATTGTTTATATTCTTATATTGATAAGTAGCAGTAATAAGTTGTGTTTTAAGAATCTATCTTGGTATAAATACAGCATGCTCTAATTTAGTAGATAAAAATGTATTATTGTAATACTGAAGTAAAGCATTTACTTCTAATGGCTTACCATTTGCATCTGTCATAAAGAAGGAATCCTGTTCTCCAGTTATAAAGTCTTGTACCTGATTGTAGAAATTACTTTCTAGAGCTAGAGTATTACCGTACTTTTTAGTATCAATCTGAGATCTCTGAACTAATGTGTTAAGTGTATCAGACATTGGAGTAAGAGTATTGAATGTTCTAAATACCAATAACTGATTATAGTAATACATAAAGTCTTTTTCACCTTTGTTATTCTTAATCAAATTCTCTTTCAGAATAGATTGATCTAATGCATTTGCAAGTTTTGGAGTATCTTCTTTGTTAATCTTCTTGCCAGCATAGAACGCTTTCCAGTTACTTAACATATCAGAATACTGATCTCTCAAATCAGGATCTTCCACTTCTTCTATACTTTTCTGAGCTAAAGACGTATAAATGTTATATAATTTATTTATAATATCCTTTTTTCTGTTAGCTATAGAAGTATTAGGATCTACACCATATACACCATTTGCTTTGAGCATTTCACTTACATAGTCCTTAAGTATCTCTTGAGGCAAGAAATAGAAGGTAGTAGTACCCTTACCAGTTCTAAGTAAGAAGTTAGTCATATTATAAGTAACATCATTAACATTTAATGTCATAATGTACGGGTCTTTAGCAACGTCTACGTGAGCGTTTACCATTGCAGATAACCAGTCCATAATACGATAACCGTCCTGACTAGTGATAGAATCAATCTATTCAAGATTGAACATACTTCCATATGCTCCGAAATCCATCTTTAGACCCATTGCTTGTGTCATAGCATGATTAGTAGAATGCAAAGCAAACGGAGCAATACCCATCTTACCACCAGTATATTCAAACTTCTTTGATAACTGATATGACGGTAATGCTTCATAGAAAGGAGCGGCTTCGGCATTTGATGCAGCCTGTACTATAGGAAGAATATCTTTCTTCAGAATGTTAGTAAGGTTATCAAGAGGAGCTCTGGTTTCATCAATATTACTATCGTCAGATATAACTAAGTTATACATGTCTAACAGTCTATTTACTAATGCTTTTTCATTATTAGCGTGATAGATATCATGCATAGACGTATCCTTAGTTTCATCGAACTCAATCTTATTACCATCTTTATCATACCAGTATGATGCAATATACAATTTATCGATATCGAAGTCAGAACCAGTCATTGCAGTAAATTCATCAGGAACTACAATAGTATCACCCATTACTGCTGGTAATACATCTGCGACTACTAATGATGCGGTAGATGAAAGGCCCTGTGTAGGAATACGATAACCAATTGCAAATGGATCAGCTTTATCTCCAATTATATTTTTAGACAACAACCATTCTCGCATAGTAGTATAATCTGTTTGATATTCTTTTGGTACTACATGTCTAAAGAAGTTTATGCTAAGCATACATTCCATACTACCATTATCTTTCAAGAATTTCAAAGGCTTACCATCATTATACGCTCTGCTTACATCTTCTTGTGATAAAGTGTGTGTCTTCTTAAATCCAAAGAATGCCATCTGAATAGCAGATCCACCTGGTGTATTAATATCTACCGCTTTCTTACCTACTTGAGATACAATTCTACTTTCAATGAATTTACGAGTACTTAATGAAGACAAAGGAGCTATCATTTCTCCAGTAGTAGGATCATATGACATAGACATGATAGCATCAGTAGACAATCCACTTTGTTTACCTTGTTCTTTTAAGAATCTAGATAACTGTTTTTTGTCTAATTCTTTATCTTTATTGAAGAATTCTCTTTTTAAAGAGCTTGCTCCTTTATCAGATAAAGCTATAATGCTACCCATTACATTGTTAATAATTTGTTCTCCTGTTATCTTTCTACCTTTATTATAACCATATACACGATCTTTAACAATGTTTGATAAAGCAATCTTAGATACCTGCGTACCAAATGATCTATCTGTATGTTCGTGAGGATCTGTATTCATCTGTAATCTCAGATTCTTTAGATCTTGTATATAAGTAGGAAGCATAGAGTTACTGCTATCTAACCGCTCTCTTATATCTGAACCTTTAATAGTAGATGTAGAAGGTTTATTAAAATTTTCAGCATTAAATTTAGAGTTTTGAGCATCATCATAAGCGTCTACTAATACTCTAGATCCTACTTTAATTGCTGATTCAAATGCAATCATATCAATCTCTCCAAGTTCTGCATTATTCATTCTATCATAAATAATACGATTATCAGCATTTGCTAATACTTTAAACATTGGGAAGATTGCCATCTTATCAAATACAGGAATCGTAAGATTAAGAAGAGAGTTAGTGTGATTACCAAAGTATACCATCTTCAAAGGTTTGATAAGAGTTTCCAGTGCTTGACTATATAACTCTGGATCAGATAACCAATTTGTATCAGATTCCATTAATTCAAAAGCCTTTTCAACTTTTGGTGACCATTCACCTACAGCTTGAATAATTCTTTTATATAGAGCGGGTCTGATATATACAGCAGCATCAGCTTGGTTGATATTACCATTGCCTCTATCATCCATACCATATGCTCCAGCTTGTCTAGATACACTAGCATCTATCTTATTTCTGGTATCCTTATCAAATGTACTAAAGGTCTTTTCTAACTGCTTATCTCTAGTCATTTTAAGTAACTGTTCGTCAGTTAGATTGGGATTTCTTTTCTTGAGCACTCTTCTTATTTCAGCAGCTTTAAACAGTCTGTACAAACCGTCATAACTATTAGATACTACATTATTATCTGATAGATTCATTACAGTGAACTTAGAATTATTTCTAGGATCACCTTCTCCCCAATAAGTACGAAGATTAGAACCTGTAGATAATACAGAACTAAGACGTTTGATCTTATCTACTGCTCTTTCAGTAATTATAGAACTATCTTTTTTATTTCTCTACCATTTGTAGTATGCTGGATCTCCAACAAACATTCTCTCTACTTCATTAACAGATATAATAGTATTTATAGTGTGGTTAGCTATTACTGAGAATATTGCATCCTATCTATTTCTTCTAGAAGAATGTTCTTTAGGTAATTTAGCAGTATTACTAAAATACTCTTCTATAATGTTTTCAGGTATAAGTTTATTAACTAAGCTGCCTTCTTTAGTTACTTTGATGATACCTAAATTATTCAGCTACCTAACTTCATTCTTAATCAAATCCATAAGTGTAGCATTGATGGAATCATAAATATCCTATCTATTTGATTCATCAAATAATCTATTACTTATTTGTTCTAGTCTTCTTTGAACTTGTCCTTCTACTCCATTATATTCAGCTAATTCTGCCTGATATAACCATTGATTTAATGGGAAATATTTATAAGTACCATCTTCAGTACGCATCTTAAGTGAAGAGAAATATCTAAACCTTCCTCCATTACCAGATGCATCCATTTTTCCTTTCTTTATCTTACCGTGATAGTTCTTAATATAAAGATTAGGATTCTATTCGACAATGTGTTTATTTGCAAAATAGTCATTGATAGCATTAAATTCACTTACTAAGTAATTATAGAAAGCTTCAATGGTGCTATCAGATAATCTGTAATCACTTAATTGCTGATATTCAGTCTGTAAACCATCTTCTGTAAATACATCTACTGTTTTAGTTTTACTAACTAAATCGTGGAATAAGTTTACTCCACTAATTGCATACCATGTCTTCTTATCAGCCATAGTAGGTAAAGTAATGTAGTTATTGTGAGTAAATACCATTTTACTGATATAATCCTCAATAGGAGATATTCCAAAATAGTCTCTACTTTCATTAGTGTCTTTACTCTTTAATGCAATAAATGTATGTAGTTTAAGGTGAGCTCCATTTGCCACTCCATTCATAAGAATAGAGCTCTTATTGTAAGAAGATTTTAACATCTCCTGTACAACATTAGGATCGTTATTTGCCCATCTAATCTGGTCAGCAATATAGTTGTTTTCACTAATGGGATACATTGTAGTATTATTAGGACCAGTTACACTAAACTCAGCAGGATTTGGATGTGTTCTACCATATGCTACAGCTAACTGAGATACCATAGACTTTTCACCACCGACGAATACATTGTCATAGTTCACATTCTTATTCTGTCTTCTACCTTTTCCTCCAGCTAAATAACCAATATTGCCAAATACGCTATCTGTAAAGTTACCCGGAACTGAACTAGATAACATACTAAATAATTTATCAAACTGTGAAATAGTAGGTAGATTTTCATTAACAGAATCTACATTGTATAACAAGTAATCTATAGTATTTACATCAACTGGTATACCTATAGTATTAAGTATATCTACTAATTGCTGTTTTGATTGCAGCACAAGATTTCTTACTTCATCTTGAGTATGTGGTCTACGCTTTTTACCTATAAAGTCTTGAGCCATTGCATGAAGCTCTTTTTTGATATTGGTATAATCTTTGATTATTCTCTTATATCTTGCTTCATCGACATGTACATCATTAGGATCTTCTTTGTTTACCATACCAGACACATAGAATAATGTGCTCCATTGTCTAGGATATTTACGAATAAGTCTAAGATTCTCTGAAGATAATATAGTCCAATTACCAGCTTTAGCTTTTACTGTTTCTTTTATATCTCCAGCTTCATCATACTCTCTACTCTATTTGGATTTCTCAAAAGCTTCTTCAAATTGAATAGTAGTAAGCTGATTCTTAGCGCTCTTGATAGTAACTAGTAACTAAGTTTGAGTATTCTCATCAGGAGTATTATCACCTGTAAGACTGTTGTACAGAGATTGGAAGAATGGGTCTGTTTTGGCAAGTTCTTGAGACATACCTATAATATCTTCCCAAGTTTCTACACTCCACAGATTATCCATTATTTTATTCCAAACAACATCAAATGGTACAGTAGTTCCCATACCGAATATACTATCTTTTACAGGCTGCAATTCTCTTACTTCGTTACCATTTTCATCTACATTATAGACATATTCTTCTTTGGGAATAGAGTAGAAGAATAACTTAGCATTAAATGATGTGTTACTTTTCTTAGAGAATTCGTATGCAACCCTATCAAATATCTCTTTAGGATTTACTTCACCAGTATCTACACTAGCTTTAGTCTCGTCGTCTTTAGTTTCTATCTCTTTAATAGAAAGCTCTCTAAGATTGTCAATTACAGCTGAGTGAAATAAGTCATAGTTTGCTACTACTTCTCTAGCAATGTTTTCATTACCTTCAGGTATTGCTCCACTTTCAACACTAGTTTCAAGTATTTGAAGCAACATTTTAAACTTATCGCTAAGTCCATCAATGTCTTCTTGAGTTCTAATACCAAACAAACTAATAGCAGCATTAGTAAGAGAGTCTACTACATCATAGTATGTACCTGGATCAGTAATACTCTTAATCTTCTCTTGCTGTTCTTTAGTTATACCTGGAATACTAAAGTATACACCTTTATAGTAAGCATCTTTAAACTCTTTAATAGACTCTTCGTTCAATGGAGTTTTTGCATATTGACCATTCTTGATTCTCTTATATACACTACTAAGTAGGGAATCATTTCTATTAAACAGTTTATTTATGAAGTCCTTAATTCTTCTAAATGCTTTTAAGATAATATATCTAGGTTTAGTCTCAGTAAGCATCCATGTTCTAAAGTCTTCTGCCAAATACTCTTCTAGTTCAGCTTTAGTAGCATTAGAATATTCTGGATATTGCTTCAAGTATTCTCTATATAGCATCTCTCTTTCAGTATTAGAATGTACTAATAAGTTTACATAGTGCCATGCTTCGTGATACTCAATACCTTCTCTACCTTTCTTAGACAGAATAATTTGTCCAAGTAGAGTATCAGCAGCTACTCTAGTAACACCGTATACTTCTGGGTTATTACCCATACGCATAGCGGCTTCCGTAATAAATACTTGCTCTGGTTTTAAACCTAATTTATTAATTAACCATTTACGAGCTTCTTCAGTATTTACAAATGCTCCAGTCTATTCATTAGTAGAATCTGAATATACACCTTGAGGAGTAGCCATAAGACCTAATTTACCATTAGCATCATAGTAAAGAGTCATGCCTTTAGGAGTACGCATATTCAAAGCTTGAGCTTCTTCTTTAGTAAGTAGTCTATTTACTTTAGGACTGTTACTATCAGCTTTTCCTAATTGATTATAGAATTTAGCTGCTCTACTTTGAGAAGGTTTAGCTGTCTGACCAGGCTGCTTAACTTCCTCTTTTTCTTTTACTTCTTGTTTAGGTAATTTAGTTTCATCAACTTGAATATCATTAACATATAAGAAAGGAGCGTTGAAAGCCTATTCACCTACATCAGTCATAAGCTTACCACTTCTAATCATCCAATTAAGTAATGAAGGAGCTTCTTCTCTATCTTTAACAAGTTTTGATCCTACTTTCTTAATACCTAAGTCTTCTTTAGTAAACTCTAATTCTCCCGGGAATAATACCAGTTTATCTTTCTGAGATTGTATCATCAGATCTCTTAACTATTCACTAACAGGAGCTATCATAGCATCAACATCAGTATTCCAGTGATAGTTCTACATGATGTTGTATATTACTTCTCTTTTAAGCTGCTTAGATCTTTCTATCTAGTCTACTTTTAATACTACAGATTCATATCTACCAGTATTTTCATTCTTTACACCAAGTCTTAGTGTATTAGTTTCAGGATCGAAGAACAATTGTTTAGCTACTAAGAAATTTGCTTTCTTAGCTAACTTGTTAGATACGCTGGTATGATCGCCATTGTTTACAATAATGTTAAGTATACCGTATCTATCCTCAACATTACCAACAAGTAAGTCATATATATACTCAGGAAAACTCTTCTTTATACCTTTCTGTTTATCATACAGCTGAACTTCTTCAGGAGATGTCACATTGGGATTTCTAAAGAACTTTTCACTAAGCATTATAGGTGCACTATATCGTCTAGACGGAGTATTTTCTACTTTAGGAAAGATGTAGATACTACCAGAATATCCACCTCTATCGGCTAATGCAACAGTCTTATCTAAAGAGTTGATAGCCATAGGATTCAACTCTGACATTATACCAGTACCATAACCAAATGTTACTTCATCGAGTAAAGCATAAGGGTCTTCTGGTATAGCAAAAGTCTTTACTTCATTAAGCTTTCTGTATACAGGATTACCGTCTGCATCTTTCTATGTATTAAATACTCCATTAGTCCTATTCATAGAAGTAGGAACAACGTGTGTAAGAGCCGTAGTAGGTATATCTGTTCTTCCTTGGAAGTATGCAGAAATGATCTTATTGCGGAAGTCTTTAAGTCTGTTTACATCGTCTACATTCTTTTCTCCTCGTCTTAGATAGAAGGTTTCTGCATCTTTAGGCTTACGTAAAGCTGTAGCATATACATTATCTCCTAACTTTATAATAAGGTATACATCAGCACTATCAAAAGTAGTAGCATCATTAGGATTAAACGTATTGTTCTTTCCATATTTACCAATAGCAAAATAAGCCTATCCTTCTTCCTTTACTCTATCTAAGAAAGTAGGATCTGCTAGTGCATGTGCAAGCTCTTCTCCGGTGTTTAACTTGCCTTCATGCGGTAATTTGAATGGTAGATCTAATGGTTTAACAGCATCTGGTAAGTAAAATAAGGTTTTACCAACTTTACCAGCAGCTGCTAGTGTTTGTGAAGTACTTACTCCTTTTACAGAAGCCGGATCTTTTTTAGCAGACTCTGTTAAAGCATCTAGTTTACTTCCATCTTGATCTAAGAATTGTCGTTCAGCGTCAGCGAATTCTATCTTAGCAGGATCTACAGGTTTACCATCTAATAATACATTGCCTTGTTCATCTATCCCATATCTGCTATTATCAGGAATAGATGTACCTGTTTTTGCTTCTGGAGCAGGAACTGGATTTGGAGTCTGTTCAGGTGCTTGAGTAGCAGGTTGTTCTACTTTAGTTTTCTTTGCTACACTTCCTTCTTTAAACTCTTTCTCTTCAACGCCTTCCTGTACTTTATCTTTTACAGTACCTTCTTTAAATTCCTTTTCCTCTACTCCTTGTTCTATTCCTCTAAGATCTACATCTTCAGGTTCTTCTCTAAACAAAGACGGACTAAGTGGTTTAGTTCTATCGATTTTCTTTGTTACAACATCTTGTTTTGTAACAGGCTCATCTTCAGGTTCTGGTTCGAGTTCAGGATCTTCATCTGTTTCCTCAACTGCTTCCTCTTGTTCTTCTAGTTGTGAAGATTTATCTACTTCTTCTGGAGTAGGTTCTGTAGATTTTACAGGTTTGCTCTCAATATAGTCTCCATCTTCAGTATCAACATCCTCTGGAATATCTTCTTCAGTTACTTCTTCTTCGACTATAGTCTTCTTTTCAGGTTCTGTAGTTACTTCTTCTCCATAAATATCCTCATACTTATCGGTTGTTCTTCTGATAGCAATGTCGTCCTTTTCAGGATTTACTTCAGGAACAAAGTCTACTTCTGGAGTTTCTTCTACACTAGGCTCTTCTGCTAATTCTTCGTACGATTGCTGATTCTTTTCAAATCTTTCTAAATCTTTAAGTATAATAGCATTGGCAGCTTGTCTAGATGCCGTAGCTTTCTTACCGTCTATATCAAATCGTTTCTTGATATTTGCATTATATCTAGAAATAATTTTATTCAAGCTAGGCGCAGCTTCATTAGCCTCTTCAGCTTGCTTATTAGCCTTATCAATCTACTCTTGCTTTTGCTCTTCACTAAGTGTATTCCAAGTAGGAGCATTGATATCAGATTTGTAATTAAAGTCTAATACAAAGCCGTTTTGATAAGCCATTCTACGATTCAAAGCTCTTTTGTACAGTCCCTTAATTACAGCACTTTGTGCAAAAGCATTCTGAACTTCTTCAGAATTATTGAATTCAATTGATAGATCTTTAGGATCTACTCCAATTATATCAGCTACATTTTTTAAGTTATCTTTATGCTCTTTTAAATCTTGCTTAACTGATTCTTGAATAGAAGCTATATTTTCAAGATTTATGTCCAATCCTTCCTTATCCTTAATAGTCTTTAAGAAGTTTTCTCTATTCTTTAATTGATTATTAAGTTTAGTAAGAGACTTGATTGCTGCCTGTATTTGATTTATTTGTTTGAATACAGATTTATAGGATTCATAATCTACTCCATATTCAGGATCTTGTGCGATAGCTTGGTCATAGAATGTTCTGATAGTAGCATCGTAAGAATCATCGTCAGCATTATTTAAAGCAGTATTCAAATCTTCTGCTGCTACTCTAGTATCAGCTCTGTATGTTTCTTCAACATTCATAGCTTTAAGAGCATTCTTAAGTATGTTGCGATGTTTCTCTGTTCCTCTGGTTACTCCTAAATCGGTAAAGTTATTATCCAATGCAGGGTTGTGATACAACATATTAATCTTTCTAGCATCTGCTATATCAGAATTAATATCTTCTGTTGTTACGCCCTCTGGTAAGAAGTTATCTCTAATATCTTCAAGTGATTTCTGTAAATATTCAAATTTCTTACGCTTAGCTGCATTATAAAATTGGTCTACTTTAGCATCATTCTCTCTATTAGCAAAGTCATGTGCAGACATTTGTCTTACTTGATTATCTGCCATCAACTGTTGGTATGCATTATAAGAACCGCTGGCTACGGATAAAGAAGAACCCATGATAATACCAATAAGAGAACCAACTTTCATTGACTGTATAAGTTCGTTATCATTATTTAAGGCATCGTCAGGATGCAGACCAGCTAATGCTAAATTAGATTCTACACTTAATCTAGCATTACGACCGATAGATTCTAAGATTGTGGCATCTTCTCCTCTATACTTATCGTATAAACCTTTCTGATATTCACTCTGCAAAAGATTCTGTACACCTTCTTCAGTACCTTCAGATACAGCAATGAAGCCAGCTTTAGCCGCCATAGAGCCTAAACTACCTAACAAGTGTTTAGTTTCATTAGCTGCACCTGGACTTCTTGTTATCTTGAGTAATGCCTTATTGATATTACTATCTACAAACTTTTTACCAGCTTCTGCTGCTTTAGATAATTTAGAACCAGCTGTAGCAAGCTTAGTACCTTTGAGTATAGAGTTCATAGCGGCTTTACCGCCATAAGAAAATACAGATGCTTCAAGTAAATCCAAAGCTCCTAATGCCATGTTGCTCTGTTCTACTTGTCTTAAACCATTATAAGAGTCTATCTTAATCTATTCAAATACAGGAGAACTTGTAGCCACATTATATACTAACATATCATTAAGTATATCATACTCTGATTTATCAGTATTAAGACCTAACTTGCTTAATTCCTATTTACCTTCTGTAATTATCTTATCAAAGTCTACATTCTTTTCATTAATAGCATTAATTACTCTAGAAGAGTAAGAATCAAATACTTCACTATTAGTCTCAGCTTGTCTTTGATACCATGTTAACCAAGTGTTAATACCAGCTTCTGCTACACCAATAAGTTTACCATATCCAGGTAATGCTTTAGCGGCTTTACTCGCAGCTAAAGAAGTAGCAAAAGATCCGGCCATAGCACCCATCTCAGATAGAGATGAACCAATTTGTGGTAATGCATACTTAATAGAAGAAGGGTCTGAGAAATTCAACTAGTTTTCATCTACCTTCTTTCTAAACTCTGGAGTAAGTACATCAGGATTAAAGTACCAAGTACCTTGTCTGAGTTTACTTTGTATATTCTCTAACTCCTACTGTTTAGTTTCTAGTGAAGCAAATTTAGGAGGTAAAAGTAAATCAAGATCATTAAGAACGCGAGTTCTATCTTTATCAGCTGCTTTAGCTGTATACTTCAGATTCTGTATGTTATTGTAATCTAATAATCCAGAATCAATAGCTCCAGTTAAAGCGTCTTCTTTACCAGATGCAAATATCTGATTAGCTGTATACTTAATGTTATCCCATACAGACATATTACTTCTATCCACACTAGTATTAGCATCACCTAAATCAAAGTATATGCTACGTAGTTCTGGATTTCTTAAGATAGTCTGTCTATATCTTTCTTCATTTTCTGCTAAGTATGTTGATAGATCTTGTTTACTTGCCGGATCAGTAGTCTTATTAAATTGATCTAACTGTTCTTCGTATTGCTTTACAAACTCAATCTCAGGTATAGTTTTACCTTCATTTTTAACAATATCCCCTTGCAGATTAGTAACATTAGTTTGCAGTTTCTTTTCTACTAAACTATTATATAACTGTCTAGTTTCACCATTCTGAATTGCATCTTTGGCAGTTCTTGCAAGCTGTATACCAGTTGCTACTACAGGATTGGTGAATGCAAGCAATGTACCAAAAGTAGAAGAGGACGCATCTTCCGATGTATCCTTCTACTCTGCTAACTTATCATAGTCTATATCTGCAATTTCTTCAGATACATCCTCTGCTATTTCATTATATGTTTTAGCTCTTTCGTATTCTTGAGGTGCATAGCCATAGTTCATTGTATTGAACGATTGTACACCAACACTAGAAAAGTCACGAGCTGTATGACCATTACCGAATGCTTTCATATTAAAATCTTTCATATTCCGAGATTTCGGCCTGAATATCTGTCTGTTTAGAACTCAAACCTCTCGTCTTTTTAGTATAGATATTATCTGCTTCGATAGCTCTCTCACCTTCATCTGCGATAGGAGTAACTACCTGTACTTTTAAATAGAGACTAGCATTATCGCTCTTAGTACGTGTTCTTTTTGTTTTTCTGTCTATTACGTTTCCTTCATCGTCTAATTCGCTTACTGTTGACAATGTTTCTGAATCACCAATATCACCTTGTCTAACTAGTTTACCAATTAAACCTTTATCTTCAGTAGTAAAATCACTTAGCTGATCAGCAGGTATAAATACATTCTTTACATGATACACTCTACCTCCATCTGTAATAGTTCTTCCTTCTCCTTTTACAATAAAGCCATTGAATCTATCTCCAGATTCCCATAGCTTATTGAACTTGTCTCTAGCAATAATACTTTTACGTAATAACGGATTCTTAGCAGCATCTCTACCGAGTACAGCATTTCTACTAGTGCCCATCATAGCGTAAGCTAAATTATCAGCGAGTATGAAATTACGTGAATCATTTGCTAAGTATGTATTGTCACTTAATTTTTCAGTAGAACCATCCTTAGCGTATATGTTATTGGCACTTGGGCTTAATGGTGCAGACACTACATCTAATACCCATTTAGCTCCAGCGTTTAAGTTCTTTTTATTCTTAGCTACTTCTAAGAAACCAGATTTTAATTTGTTTTGAATTACATCTGGAGACATATTATACATAAGTGTATCCCTCTGTTCAGGAGTAAGTTCTTGACCTCTAAGCATACCTTGTATAGTCTATTGATTAAGCCCACTAAAGTTCTCAAGTAATTTCTTTCTACTATCATTGTGAATCATAGTAGTAAGATTGTTGAGCATGGTAGGAGTCTGGTCTTTAGCTGCTCTTCTGGCTGCCAATTCCATACTTTTAAGGAACCAAGGATCTCTTTCTCTATCTTCATAAGCAAATTCCTTAGCAGCTCTGTATATACTATTGACAAATTGATTTGTAGCTTCTTCAGGACTGAGACCTTGCTGTTGTAACACTTCAATGTGTTTCTGTGCTTGAGGAGTGTTAAGTATACTAGATATATTCTTATCTACTTCTTCTCTAGTTCTAGCTTCAGATACACCTTTGTATTCCCATCCTCCTTGATTACGTATGAATCCAGGTTTAAGGTTATCAACAAATGGTTTCACAATGTCTACCTCAGACTTATATGCTAACGGTGACACATCATTAAATATACCAGCAGCTTGTGTATTATAACCTGTGTAATCTACTTTATGCCACAAAGGATTATACTTGTCAGATAACATAAGTTGCTGATCTACTTTCTGTCTCTACAACATTGCGTCTCTGCTCTGCTTAAGATTACTTAAAGCATTGTAGTCTACATTATTAATCATTGACTACAGTCTAGATCTACCTTCCTAGGTTTTCAATAAATCAGGATTACTGGCAAGTTCTGTAATATAATCCTTCATTGAACCAATAGTAAGATCGTAATATCTTTTAGTATCTACAGCTGAAGGGGATTGGAATTCACTCCATTTCTGTATATTGTTTTGCAAATTAGCAGCTGCTTGATCTACAGCTGCTTTTTGAGTAGTACCAATTCTATATAACTCTCCAAAGTTAATAGGTACATATGTATTGATAAAATCTGCCTATGCTGGCTAGCTATATCTATTTACTGCCATATTATTCGTATCTTAGGAAGTTAGTTAAATCAGTATTAGTAAAACCAGATTCTAAGAACGGTTTATATAAACTAAGCATTTGCTTATCTCTCCTCTTCTGGTTACGCATAAGTTGCTGAGTTTGTGCCCATTTACTTAGTTGTCCTAAACCTGCATTTCTTATATTATAAGCAGCTGCTCTGTTTCTAGCACCCAAATCGCTGGAAAGATTAACAGCTCCAACATACTGCTGACCAAGATTGTTAAGTGTACTAGCATAATCTGCATCAAATTGATTCTGCATATTACTAGCTTGACTATATAGATTAGCAATTGCTTTGTCTAGTCCAACAGCTGATTGTAATCTATAAGCCATATTGGCTCCTGTGTTAGTATTAGATTGGCTAGCATTATAATCTGATATTGCTCTACTAGTAGACAATTCTCTTAATGCTGGAGTAATATCGTATCTACGATTACGCATAATTCTAGCAACAGTTCCTGCATATGGATTCTGTACGTCTCTTACTTGCTCTGCACTACCTGAAGTAAGATTAGATATTACTGGAGCAAGCGATGCTATTGAGCTGGCATATTCTCCAAGGTTTCCTAATTTAGGAAAACTAAAATGCCTTCCTTTTCCATTTCCTTTACCTGTATCACCAGTAGGTGCTGTTGCTGTTACTGTTACTTCTGGCAATGCAATATTATCAGTAAGATTAGGCATTCTACCCATACCTTTGCTGTCGTAGAAACCTGTGAGTACTTTATCTTGTCCAAGCTGAGAACCAATAATGATGTCTCGCATAGTATCGTTCACACTTCTGTTATATCTACGATATAAACCTCCATCCTCAAAAGCTTTAGTCTTTGGTTTAATTCCTTTTTTCTATTTTAATGCTTCTTGCTGATTGAATAATTCATCATGAATCATAGCATTATTCATGGCATTCAATTTAGCAGCATTCTAAGCATATCTATCTTTACCTTTACTTTTCTTTTTCGACATCATTTCTTCTCCCATTTGTGCAAATGTTTTCTTAGTTCCTGGAACTTTTAGAGTATCACTAAGTATCTTAGTACCATAAGGCAAGTTAACCAGATTAGAGTCAGTAGGTTTACCTTGTTCGGGTACTTTACTAACATTACCATCTGGAGTTTGAATTAACTCTCCATCATCAACATAAGCCAAACTGCCAGCTGTACCTCCATCTGCAAATGTGTATGTGTCATAATTATTGTCATTATACCAATCTGCTTGCAAGTTGGCAGTATTAGATACTGCAATTCTGTTTGCTTGTACTTTAGCTTTATCTTGTTCAATCTTACGTTTCAGTCGCTTATTACCGAATGCACCAATTAAACCTGTACCCAGTGAATACTGATTATCTTCAGTAAATCCACCTGTTTCAGTTATGCCACCCGATTTACCTATTAAACCCATAGCTGCTCCAGCAGCGGCTCCTATAGCTGCTCCTTGTGGTCCAAACATTTGACCAATTTGCATACCCGAACCTGCACCACTGAATATGTTTCCAACAGACTATCCTACTGCCTGTCCAGATGTAGTAGCTGTAGATTTACCAGATAAACTACCAAATAAGCCTGCTGTGCCTTGTATCATATCTGAAATACTATCTGGTGTAATCTTAGCACCAAACGCACATGCACGTGCTTTCTTTCCTTTCTTTTTCATTATACTAGTGAATATCTATATGTTGTATTAACGTATGGTAATTTAAAGGTCTTATCATTATTACAGTCGAATACATATTCACACTGTAACCATTTACCTCTCAATCTACCAGCATTTGCTTTATTCTCAATCTGTTGTGTATCACTCAATTTTATATTCTCTCTACCTATAGCAAATCTATATGTATCTTCTCTATAATCGTAAGCATACTTAAGATCAGTATTTACTGTACTATCATATGTACATGGTGGTAATGGATTAGCTTCTTGACTCTTAGTGTGAAATGTAATATTTGTTATTATGTTATTCATAGCAGTCAGATTGTCTGCCGTACTAGGGTCATTGAATTCTCCACCGAAGAATACATTATCAAATACCTTAGTATATAGAGTATCCTTGTTTACATAGAACTGTACTTTAGCAATCTTAGTTTCAGGAAGTATTCCATCTATATCTAGAGTATTAATCACATAGTAGAAGTTATCTTTAATAGTTACAATCTTATTAGAGAATGGTAGAGCCCACTGAGGATTAAATGTATAGAATGAAGTAAATTGACCTAACTGTTCATTGAATATCAATGATTTGTCATAGAACTTAAACCATACTTCATTGTACTTCTTATCATAGAATGCTAAGCTTACATTACGCTTGTTCACATACATTTCATTGAGATAAGTCTATACGCCTTTCTCTTTAGAGATTTGTGATACTTGTCCAGTGTAAGCACATATTTCATTCTTATCAAAGTCGTACCAATACAGTACATTATCAGAGTGTACTATACTTCTATCATTTACTATAGATGAACCATTTGTATTAGTTAAATAATCAGCCCTTGTAAGAATACCACCTGTACCTAATGTTAACTGACCTACATTATTATCTTGAATAAGAGATCTTTCATTTACGGAAGCAATACCTAATGCAGTATCCTACCAGAAGAACAATCTATCTTTGAATGATGTTAGATTAGTAATCTAACCATACTTATTATCTACATCTAAATAGTTAGCAAATTTGAACTTAGTCCAATTATCAAGTATTTCATTGTTAGTCTTAGCTTCAGAACAAGCAATACGATTAGATGTAACTACATTATTCTCTGCATATATAGAAGCCGATATATACTTTCTGCTACCTGGTTGTGAAGAGTAAGTAGGATTATAAGCAAAGTACGGTCTATCTTGTACATGATATGCTCCAAGCTATCCTGGCTCTAACTAAGTAAAGATATCAAGGAAGTTATCACCACTTCTAAAGCTTCTGTGTACTGCATCACCGTACGCTAAGTTCAAGTTAATACTTGATTCAAACGGTATATATGCAGCTGTGAACATCTTATAATCATCCCAATCCTAAGGATCTTTCTTCTAAAAGATCATAGTTAAAGGCTGATCTAATAGACATAAATAAGTATCACCACCAAAAGTATACAGAGTATGCGTTTCACCAGATATATCATTACTATACGAATTAGTAGATATGTAGATAGAATTCTGTCTTGAAGTAAACGTATTACCACCATACTGACTTCCGTTTTTCTTAATATTTACTACAGGTATAATATTAGATATGTGTGAAGAACTATAATTACTACCGTCAAGTGAAACAGAACTTATTCTAGGAATAGAAGAAGTTACACCAGGAGCATACGCTATTAAACATGGACCAAACGGTCCAGATTTATCGCAAGTATTCTCTCTGGGAATAGCAAACTCAAAGTTCGTAAGACCCATGTTCAAATAAGCTATGTTGCCTATATTTGTATAATAAGCAGACTTATCATTAATTCCATTGTATGGAACCATTGGTGGGAATGCCACATCGGTTATATTAGCTACTTTTCTTCCATAGTCCCCTCTATTCACTTTACTAGACGGTCTATAGTATTTACTTATACCAGAAGCTAAAGCATACGGACTACTTGAAGAAGTTTGACCAGCTTTCGATGTATCATCTACCAGCACTCCTATTCCTCCATCCTAACCAGGAACGATTGTACCTAATTTGTTTACTTTAGTAAGTTCTCCTGCATTTGGGTCTGTATCTCTAACCTTTAAGGCGTTCATCATTACCCTTGCTTTTGAATCCACATTGTCAAATTTAGAAGTCAAACTGTATAATGATTCTAAATATGTGGGCTGCCCTTTAAAAAATTGCTCGGTTTTATCTTTCATAAAAGATATTTCTGGCGATATAAGGGTAACATAATCAGATTGTATTTTTGCATTGGGAAGTTTGGCGTTCCTCATTCTGTCTTTTCCATTATAGCCTACTGTTACCAAATCTCCAGTAGAGTATGACATAAATAGATAAGGTCGAACGTCTGTGCTTCCTCCTAATTCCCCAGTATCATCAGATGCTGTCATGTTACCTACAACAGACATTGCCGCCTACATAAGTATAGTTCTGTCTGCTTCTGTTCTATCACATCTTACAATTTCAAATGCAACACATCCTGCTGGGATATTTCTTATTTGAAATTTTATACCTATTGGTGATGCTTGTAAATTAGAACTACCAGCTTTAAACGCAGGAAATTCTGAAGCATGCGGAAATCGAATATCTCCTATCCAATGTACAGGACTAGGTATATTCTTTTCATTATAAAATATTATACCAAATCTATACACTTCATCTCTCTGATAACTTTTATAATTTGCCGCAAGATATGGATCTGCATAATTCATTAACCTTGTTTGCTAAGGTATAGTTTGATTTAATGCGGTAGTTTTGTCGTCTAAGTTATATAGAGTTACAGTATTTGTGTTTACTGGAGAGTTTTGAATTCCCACAGAATCTTGCGATAGTACTCCTGTACTTATCCCATTCATTTTGTCCAATGTCATATCCATTGTAACAAAAGTATAGTCAATGTTAGGGCCGCTACCTCCTCTTAATCTGTTACTACCAGATTTGATATTACTGTATTCATATCTATTTGTATCGTTAAAATCCACACTATTGGTAGTATTAAAAGGATTGATACAGTCATGGCTCTCAGGTATAGAGTCATAGAATTGCTTCAACTATGTAGCATCTGTAGGTAATATCTTACTTATATTTTCAGAACTATTTGCAGAATGTAATACCAAAGTACCTGCTTTATTACATCTATATGCTCTTGCATCATACTTAGGGTTCCAACTATCCTCTTGAATATTGGCTGCAAATAATCTATTATCCATACGAGTAAGAGTCTTAGCTATGAACTGATAACCAGTTAACGCATTAAACTCTTCAACACTTAACTCTCCAATAATAGTATTACCATTATCTATGTAGTTGATTTCAGATTGAGTTGGAACTAAATCTATTTCATCTACTATAAATATTCTAGGAGGTTGATTATTGTTAGTATAAGATAAACTTATTACTCTACACTTCTGGTAGTCTTTGCTAACTAAAGGAGCTTTGAGTACACAGGATTTACCAGAACTAACATTCTAGCCCATTCCTTCATACTATTGTACTGTCTAAGTAGTAACACTAGCTGTTAAGTGATTAAGCTCACTGAGAGAAGATAAAGTACTTTCTGAACCATGTATATTAAATAATTGGTAGCAATACTGAATTACTCCTGATGCTAAGTTACCTCCATCTTGTCTGATAATTTTGAAAGGTGGAAGAACTGCTCCCGGAGTAATGTCAATAGCATTTGGAGTTTTGATCCATCCTTTAGAATCTACCAATGGATTAGTAGCACTTGTACCAGTGTATTTACCATCTACTACATTAATTACTTTAGTAGCACTTTTGCCATCTGTAAAGTACACCTTAATGTTAGTATCTGTTTCATAGTTAGCGACACAGCTGATATTAGTTTCATTTGGATATTCACAGAGCTTTAAGTCACCTTGTAATACTACTGTTTGTTTAGGAGTAGAATCATCAAATCCTTCAACTCTATATACTTTATTGTGCGAATAGTTACCATTCACTATTACTTTAGTGAATATGATGGCCATCTTATCAATAGTAGTTGCACCTATTACTATTTCATTATTAGTAATATTACCATTGTATTTTCTAACCCCTTCAATACCTTGCAGTGCTCCAGTAGTACCATTATCATTAGTTATGATCCTAACATTCTCAGCATAACGGTACTGATTATCCTTTATAAGATTCACATCGACATCCATATTCATGCCAGATGTAAAGCTATTTGTTTGAAATGTGTTGGTCATACTCTATTCTAATTGTATATTATTTGTTTATCTCCGAGTGTATCAAAGAATGTATCATGCTCGTCTATCTCTGGATATATTCTAAGCCAGCTATTTTGTATACTCTGCATTTCATCTACGCCAGGCATCATTGCTTCTGCATATGCTTGTTTCCTATAGAAATTCCAAGAGTTCTTAATATCATAGTACACATATCTAGGAGTTTTACCAGTCTTGTAGTTAGGAAACTCTAGCTTCATAGTAACATACCAATAGATAGCTTCAGAGTATGAAGGATTATCTGGTATCATTGGCATACTTTCATCATCAGTAGGTATTGCGTGATATGATATTTTAACAAAGCCGTTAGGTACATTAGTCATAATATATCCCGGTTTAGTTGTATATTGTAATGCATTACTGATAAAGTTACTATCGTAACCTACATACTTACCATTGACAGTAGGCACAGTATATTGATTAAGTAAAGCACTAAGTGTTTGTCTAGTGTTAGGTGAAGAATTAAGTATATCTAATGCTTCTCTATCACTAGTTAGATTGTATAAGTTTTTTACTAGTATAATCAGTGGTTCATCTTGTATTAACATCTTTGGATCATTACAAGTACCACAAGTATTTATACCAAAAGAGCCAGTTGCCTTTCGCATAGGTAACCAGCTTGAGTTGCCGAATGAAAAAGCAACCTAGTCTAATCTATATAGATCACATGGTAACTTAGTCTAATGACAGTTAACAGGTAATACTACTACTTTATGTTCGAGCTATTGTACAGCACCAATCTTTTCCATTGCTTCTCCAATGTATTCTTTGATGTCAGATATTCTGATATCGTCTTCAGACATGTCATTATCAGCAATGATTTTAGCTACAACCGCTTTTGAACTTATTAAATTGTTATTTATCATAGTTTAATCTTTTAGCGGCTAGTTAAGTTATTTCAACATAATCGTGCTCTTTATTCTTGATTATCTGAGCAAGTCTTCTCTTATTTGCTCTAGTAAGTATAAACTAATACTTAGTTTTATTAGTAAGTAGTGATTCTTTCTTTGACCAGTGTAATCTGAATTTATAGTAATCACTATGTTCATTTAAGAAGTATACTATCTTACCTTGTACTTTACTTTCGTGATAATCTATTCTTAAGCTTTTACTATCAAAATTCTTAGGCTATCTCTTCACAATACATAGCGTACCTAACCGACATGGCAACTTAAACTCTTTACTTCCTTCTATTACTTCCTATTGAATGTATTTAAAGTAATCAGATACTATATTTCTAAAAGTAGAATAAGGTATATCATACACTGTATCCTATTCTATATAGTTCTTATAGCTTACATAATAGTCTGCAATAGTGTAAGATTTTCTATTGTATTTAAGTTTTTCAGTCTACATTATTTCTTATATATATTCTATGTATTATCTTGTGAATTGTTAGTATCGTCAGATGGCATCTGAGGCATAATCCTAAGTTCTTTACTAAAGATTAAATCTTTGATTGTAGGTATCATGTGTGCTGGAGCTGGATATGGAGCATTAGGATCAAAGCAATCTGCTACATCAGCAGGATTCTCAGGTATAATACCAATAGTAATATACTCTAATTGATTGCTATCTCCATCTAAGTATATACGATTATTCTTTACCCAGCAAATATAATCTTTGCAAGTATACTTACGATACTTCTATGCTTTAGCTTTAGTTTCATCACCTATCTAGATTAGGTTACCATACATATCTTTCACAAAGATAAGTCCTGGTCTTTTATGAAACTGAATTAGTTTAGGTAGTTCATACTCAGACTGATATAAAAAGTGTCCAGGAGTATCTTCTACTTTATCTAAGTGTATCATAGGAATAGTAGTTACATACATATCATTTATGTCATAACCTTTATCTATCTCCTATCTTATTAGATACGCTCTATATTGATGTATCCATTGTTCTATCTGAATCCTACTTATATGTTCAGATTCTCCAATGGTACTATTTCTCAATATCAATAGTATATCATCCACTATAGTGTTTAATGTATTTAATTTCATCTCTTCAAATATAACGTTATCTAAATAAAACGTATTCTTAGCCTATTTTACGCACTTTCTGCTATAGGGTATACAATTGCACACATAGTGTAATAGCTCTTCTTTAAAGGCAAGGAAATGGGCAATAAAAAAGGCTAGTCTTAATGACTAGCCTCGTTCATAGCATTTTGCATATTCTATGGTAGCATCTATTTCATTGGTGCTGGAACCATCTGACTTGCTTGCTTTATAATATTCTTTAATTCACTGACTTCATTCTAAAGCTCCTTTATTCGAGGATCTTCTTTTTCTTCAGGTTTAATATCTAATTTGTCAAGTAGGTCCTGACATCTTTTCATCTCTTCGTCACACTTAGCGATAGAGTCTTTTTTAGCTTTGTAAATATTGTATTGGTCTTGGATGATCTTGACTATTTCGTTTTTATTTGTGGAAATAGTAAGCCCAATAGAACTGTCACTAATAATGGATCTATCGACTGGGACTGTGAACTTTTTTGATTCTCCGTCGCTGGTAATAACGACATCCACTAATCTCTTTCTTGTTTGCCCAGGCATCTAAAACTAACCTTGAGGAAGAGCTTCATCATACACGTTTGAAACAGAACTGACTGTACCAACACTGTAGCTAGTATTCTTTTTGAAAGTTCCCAGAACTTCTACTATATAGACATTATCTCCTGTTTTTAATTCATTGAACATCATAACAAATATAAGTTTTTTGGGCTCCTTTTTTAAGGGAGCCCTTTGTTTAAACTTATGCAGCAGCTGTAGGAATATTAGCTGGATAAGAATTGATTAATTGATATGTCTTAGTACACTTGTTATAGTATATCATATATCTAATTGTCATCTTCAAATCACCTGCCTACACATCTTCTGCTAACGCACTGCGTAACATAGAAGTACCAGCTGGAGTAGATTCTTCAGCTTTAAGAGTTACTGGAAGATCTGCACTAGCAGTAGGAACTTCTTGTCTTACATCTAAGAAGAAAAGACCTTCGTTTGGAAGTGCTCTCCATTCTTCTTCGTTAACATCATATCTTACTTCAGTAGTTGAAGCGGTAACACCTGTAGTTTTAAGTACTGGTATACCAGATATTCTATTTAATCTACGTCTCCGATTGAATCCTGTTCCGGGAAATGGAAAGAAAGGAAACGGAAATAATCTTTGGTTCGTATTATAAAAAGGATACATAATTACCTCCTTTCTATTAGCAACAACCGCACTGAGTATTCAATCCATAATTTTCACCTGCAAATGCACCATATGCAGCAGCACGTGCGATTTCAGGATTGTAAACTGCTAATTGAGGATACGGTACGCTTACTGTATTAGGCAACTTACACTTAATGCCATCTACATCACTTTGCAGTGAGTTCAGACGATTAACAATCGGCGCAGTGTTAGCCTGTACTGTTGCAGCGATATACTGATTCTGATTAGCCTGAGAGATCTGTCCCTTCAGAGCAAGATTTTCAGAAGTCAGTCTATCCATCTTATCTTGACGATAAATATTCTCGAAGTTATCGATCTTCTGAAGTATAGCCTGAGTATTAGCTAAGTTAGAATCACGTAAGCTCAGTGTATTCTGGTTCATAGTGTTTACCAGAGTATTAGTCTAGTTACACATAGCCAACTGATCTTCATATCCCATCTTAGTAAGATTCAAGTTTACACTGTCAATAGAACGTTGTGTGTTGCAGCAACATTCAGCGAGCTTAGAAGCTAAAGCAGCATTGCCAGAAGTAATAGCATTAATAACTTCACAGCCTGACAATTTCACATCACAAGAGATCTGATTAACACCACTGTTGATGTTATTCAAAGCAGCAGTCACCGAGTTAAAGTCACAATTCAGTGTATTAGACAAGGAGCTGATAGCTTCTTTGTTACCATTAATTGCTTGCATTAGCAAGTTTGTATTAGCGTCAGTATTCAGTTCAGAAGCAAGTCTACTGGCATCGCTAGCGCCTCTACCGAATCCATTACCACCAAATCCACCCCAGCAGAAGAACAGGAGGATAATCCAAATCCACCAAGCTCCGTTACCACCGAATCCGTAGTTGTTATTCATCATAGCCATAAGAGCTGCGGGGTCCATGTTACCTTTGTTAGCATTCTGCATCAGTGCTGCAATACCTGCATCGATACCGCGATCCTGTACAATAATTTTTTCTTCACCTAACATAATTGATTATTTTAAAATTGATTTTTAAATTTTTGATTAAAAACGAACATAGCGAATTGAACGTCCATGCCCATATTCCGAATATGGTTCGTATTCACGATTTCTTTCTTCTCTTTCGTAATCATGATCGTAATTATACTCAGAACGTCTACCCATCATACCTGACCTTCTTCCGCCTCTACGCATCATTCCATGATATTCGTATTCGTCGTCATCGTCATCGTCTTCCTTGTGACGTCTGCCATATTCTCTCTCGTAAAGTTCCTCTTCAGCGTTTCTGATTTTGTCACACATTATGTATACATAATAGTACCACATTTTGCCTTCCTCTATATCTTTATCACACAACCAAGCTTTTGCAAGCTCAACAAAGTGTTTAGGGTTATTAGAATTAGTCATATTAACTACTACTCTGTAATAGTCTGAGTATACCATGTTTAATGCAACATACCAGTCATACTTATTGAATTTTTCATCCATACGTATGCCGTGCTGATTGGCTAACGAAGTAGTTTCTTCTATTGACCAATGTTGACCTCTAGAGCCATCTTCATTTTCCATCTTGCTTACTGCTTTACGAGCCATTTCCTCGTCAAAGTGAGGACCATGTTCGGCTTCATAAGCCTTAATACGGAATAGTCTATGCATATTTTATTATTGATTAATAAGTTTAATAATAGGGTTATTTCTATTATTTGTCTGTCATTTTGATAACTCTGGTATCTGTTACTTTGATAAGATCATTTGTGTTCTTAATTTGATATTTTTGTACTCTATCTTTCTTCCAGTCAAAGTTCCAGAATCTCTTCCATAAATTTTTATACTTGTTACGATATTCTTTTTTCTCTTCAACAATAAGGATCTACTAATTCTTTAAGTCAAGTATAGTTGTTAAGATTGAATCTTTTCGGCTAACTGTGATAGTTGTCAATGAATTAAGCTTTAACTCTTTAGTAAAGTCAACCTCCTTAGTTATTATTTTAACTGTAGTTGTGTCTTTCATTTCTGTATTGATTACGTGAGCCTCTTTGAGATTCTGGTCTTTGACCTTTAATTCTTTCTTAGCCTTATTTACTGCCTACACTAAGCTATCTTTACTTAGTTTTAATTCATTAACTGTAAGCTATAAGACTCTATTCTATTTTTCAGTGTTGTTAAACTACGATTCGTAGTATTTATAATTGTTATAAATTTGAGATATACGAGCATCCTATGTCTTAATTTTATTACCTTGCCATACACAAGTAAGACCTAATGCAAGCACTGCTGCTAATAATAATTTTGTGAATATATTCATAATAGTTGGTTTTAAACTAGGAAAAATAAAAATGGCGTACTAACAAATCAAATTTGAAAATACGCCATTATGTGATACATTCTCACTAAAATTATTTTGGAGCCTAGTATTCTGGTAATAAGTACTAGATCATCTGTGCACTCGATCTAGTCATTTTATCTACTAAGTCTTTGGTAACATCTACTTCATTAAAACCTCTGGTATAACTTACAACTAAGTTGCCAATCCAGTTATCATTTTCATCTGCCATTCTACGAACAGCTAATGTCTTGCATCCATTGTAAAGCATAAGTTGTTTCATCTTTTTATCGATGTCTTCCTTATCTACGTCGTCAATCCATATGTAATCTTTGTTTGCTAATTCAGAAGTGAACTTCGCGACAGTTGAGATCGTGATATCTGTCAGGTGAGGTTTCACGCTAGACACATCACTTCTCTTTACTTCTAAAGTAACAGAGATAAATAGAGATTTATACAACGGATGTGGCTGAATTATGTATACTCTATCTGCTTTCAAAAAGTGTAATAGTTCCCATAGTTCGCCATATATAGTAGCTATATCTCCAGCTTTCTTTATATTCTTTTGTGATTCTTCTTTCTTCCAACTTTCAATTTTATAATCAGTTATCTTATTCTTTGTATATTGATTATAAGTAAACCACAATGCTGCGAAAGCTGCTATAGATGATATTATTTCTGGTAGTTTCTCAATTATTGATGTTAACATAAACTTGTTTCTAGCTAAAAAACAAATCCCAATCTGTTAGATTAGGACTGAAATATCTTTGATACTAATTATAAAACGGTAAGGGGTAGATTATGTTTCTACCCCTTTTCCTATATCGGTATGTACTAATAGCGTATTTTATGCAGCTGGTGTTTCTAAAGCAGTTACTCTTTGTGTTAAAGCATCAAGAGCGTCTTTTAGTACTTTACCTTGCTGTGCATCTAATGCAGAACCAGAGGCAGATGTAGTCAAGTTATTAACAATGTTAGTCTTGTTTGCTTGTGCAGCAATGCCAGCTAACTTGTTCTTTTCATCTGTAGTATAGTCATTAGTACTTAACTGTTTTCCTTGTACTTTATCAACTTTATTACCAATTTTACTAACTAAATCCTTGTCAGCATTTGTATAATTATTATCTGACAATACTTTAGAACCATCTTTGTCTACTTTATCTCTTTGCAAAGTACTTACCGTTGCTTGTATTGCCTGAAGTGCAGTGCTAAGTTCTTTAATAGCTTCATTCTGTTGACTATTGGTACTATCGTTTACTATCTCCCATTTCTTTGTATTGGCATTGTAATACTTGATAGTACCTTTGTAATTGTTATCAGTAGTATCAATCCAATATGTAGTCTCAGCAGGATTTGGTGCTGTAGGACTTACTCTAAAACTTACTTGCATAATTATAAAGTATCACTAACACTTTGAACATTATAGTAATTAGTCAAATCTGTCTGTAATGACTTGAAAGCAGTAGCTACAGTGTCAATCAAACTTTTATATTCACTGTTCCAAATATTGATAGATGTGCTACTATTACTTGACACACTACCAATATTCATAGGAGCTTCTCCTTGTTTAACACTCACCTGAGCATTAACGTCAGATACTACCTTCTTTGAGTCAACGTTACAAGTACCTTCAAAAGTAAGATTATCACTTGTGTAAGTATATGTAACTTGTCTAATTTCTTTTGTTACGTCTAGTTTATTCATTGTTTTTAATCGATTAAAATTTATTTTATTAGTCATTCATTCTATTGACAGTTAGAACTAATCTAGCAAGTTCCTATGTCTAATATTTATACCATATAAATATTACTTTTTCTCCTGCTTGAGAATCATATCCACCTGTCCATACTTCAAATTGATCCGGTATGCCAGGCATATAATAGTAATCTCCAGCCTATACTGTTACAGCATCAAAGTTTTTACTCCACAATTCAGTTTCGTGTACATAATCAGTACTATCGTTAACATATTTATACATCATCAATGTAGTAGCAGGCAAGTTTCCTCCAGCATATAACTGAGCATTTACAATTGCTGATAGAGTTCTTACATCCAAATAATAAGGTTTTGTATTAAGGTGTCTAAGAACAACCTGACATCTAAGTTGTGTTTTGAATTCTTCATTAGAAACATATTGTGCTTCAAACACTGTCTTTGTACCAGCTACATTTCTTAGACTTTTAATTCTTCCCAGATGATCTCGCATATATACGTGTGCCCATAGTTTTCCACCAACTGTTCCTCCTAATCTGACATCATCATCGGTAAGTCTAATAACATTACTTTCTGTCCCTAATGGTATTTGCACTTCGTGATAAGTCCCATTAGGATTGCTGTTAGCTCTAAAGCTTATGCATATCCTTATATTGTCTGCTTGTTCTAGAATATTTGGATCATATATGTCATGTAGAGTAAGTCCGTTACCACTAGCATTTGTTTTTGGTATATTCAATGTGCAACTGAATCCTTTGTTTAGAAACACATTACTTGGCATACTAAAAGTAAATAAGTTGCTAGAAGCATTGGGTTCGTATCCACCAAAATCACCTAATCTAAAAGGATCGTTTGCTCCGCCTTGAGGAGGAAGGTACTCCCACACAGACTCTTCTACACTTGGATTCCAAAGTATATCAGAATTTGGAATATTAAATCCACATAAACCGTTTCTGCTTCTCCACCAATCTGTAGAATACATTATTGGAATTCTAGTATCGTCTATAAGAAAAGACCCAGGATCTGATCTACCTTTTAAAGAATCTAATCTTACTGGTTTATATTTTGCAAAAGGATTAGTTTTACCATGATTATTACTACACAAATAGCCTACAGCGTGAGATGATACACCTAAATTATTAGCTACAGCAGTAGTGGTTATTCCAGTAGTTGCTACCATCACTCACCTCCTTCTACTGTAACATCACCTGTAACATATATAATGCCAGGTTGACTAATATTATTTACTGTAATATCACCTTCAAGAACTGTAGCATTTGAGATATCGATTTTATCGAGATCTGCAAACGAAGTGATATTAATCTATTCCGAACTTGTTTTCGGAATTGTTACTATTCCGAACTTGTTTTCGGAATTGTTACTATTCCGAACTTGTTTTATAACTAAATTCCCTTTAATTACTAACATATTAATGTGTATTATTATTCGTATACAAATAATACATGATAGGAGTTTTGGAAGTCTGCCGGTACTCTACTTGGATCAGAAGTAAATGTTTCTTTATTATCAGACGGCGGATAGCTTCTAAGATAAGAAGGACCTTCTTTGTAATTAAATGAAGTAACTGTTAATGATCCGTTATTTCCAGCTTCAGATGTACCCCAACTATATACCATACTTTTAAGAATTGTACCATCAGTAGTAACACCAGAGTTTAATCTATATGTACCTGAATATCTAGCAGTATTCTGTGCAACTACACCTTCTGCCATAGAGAATACATTTACTCTACCACTAACTTTAACAGATGCAGTAAGTACTGGTTTAGGACTAACTGTAATAACAATTTCACCTGTTACAGGTAAGTAACCTAAAGAATTAAAATCATTTACAGTACCTGATCCAACATATATTCTAGTAGTATATACTTTAGTGTACGATATAGCTAGATTTACAGTAAATGATATTGGCAAAGATACGTTGTCTCCAATTGCAGCAGGAGTACTAGAAGTTATTAGTGTTTTTCCATCATACACCCTAGCTTGAAACAGAGTGGCTCCAGATACTTTCTTCCAATTATATGAACCAGTTCTTGGTTTCAAAGTAGTAGAATAAGTAGTTGTACCACCTGTTGCTACATAATTACCTTCACCTCCTCCTGGAATAGGCGCACTAGCATTTTGATTGTATCCTCTGAAATCACCCATTGCAGCTCTATATCTTCCACCACCTGAATCTCTTCTTAATCTAAGTCTAAGAGGCCCATCAACTTCTGTTGGAGGTATCCATTCTCCCGGTTGATCATTGGACCATATATTCCAGAATGGAGCAGCTCCATCTATAAGATAACCATCATTTATAGTTCCTCCTCCTTCCACTGTATTAAATGCTCGGCCGTTTACTCCACCAGTTCTTGCTCTACTTACTAGATCCATAAGTCCTGTTGAGTTTAAGCCTATAGTATTTTTTATATCAGTGATAGTTACAGGAGCTGATATAATACCATTTGATGTCATACCACGCCCTCCTCTATTTGGGCTACTTCCCCTGTAACTAATACTAACCCGTGCAGCTTTTCAGCTGTTATATCTCCAACTAAAATAGTAGCGTCGGTAATGTCATATTCATTGAGATTAGCGTACGCTACTATTTCTGTGGTTAACTCTTCTGAGCTTGTCTCAGAAGAGAATCTGTTCTGAGCTTGTCTCAGAAGAGAATCTGTTCTGAGCTTGTCTCTTTCAATTGTTAAGTTTCCTTTAATTATTATCATGTTATTTTGCTCTAAATATAATAGAACCAGATTGATAATTATCTCCTAAGTATCTTGCTGTATAATTCACATAGTTATTTGAAGAAGTCTATACACGAGTAAATGATTGCGAATTGAACGTATACGATTCTCCTTGTGATAACATTTCTCCAATTGGAGCAGGAGATAGTGATTCACCCATACCACCTAAAAATGCTCCCGGAGGATCTGATTCAAGCATAACTGAAAATCGAGCTTTCTCCCATGCACCTTTAATAGATGTAAATGTACACTCTAAGTGATATTCGTTTGCGAATTCATTAACAACTTTGTATTCAAATTTAAAGCTGTTAGGTTCAGGTTTAGCAATTGTTTTCACCACGTGAGCAGTCTCTAAATCATTTTGATTAAGTGACATTATAGTAGTATTGACACTATCATAAGATTGTGCGGATGCTTCTGCAAAAGAGCAAACCATGTATACATCTACTTTACCATCTGGCCAGTTAGGAACATTTAATGTGACTACATACTCTTGTTGTTGCATCTCCATAACAGACTTATTCAGAGTTCTAAATCTAAGCTGTCCAGTAGACTGGTGACGTATGATACATCCAATGTAACCTCTCTTAATGTCCGCTATTTCATTCAATGGAACCTGTGCATTCTGCTTAAGTAATATAGAGCACCTGAATTCACTATTTGGATACAATCCTGGATCTGGGTGCATGCTAAAGATAGCTGGTGCATTATGATCATAACCGCGGAAATCTCCTAATCTAAAAGGTTCACTAGGACCTCCTGTTGGTTTATCGTGTTGCCATCTTGCCATAGGTTGACCAATTGGCGGTAATGCTGTAGAGCTACCGGTTTCTGGGAGTTTTATCCCCCAGTTACCGTTTGCTGCCTTCCACCAATTCTATACACCATCTACATTACTATAAGGCTGCTTCACAGGTTTACGACCACTTAGTATGTTAATCTTGCCACTAGTACATAACTGTGAAACATTATGTGTGCTAATGCCTAAGGTATTACCTACAAGAGTAGTACTAATATTAGTCTAACCTAGTGCTGCCATATTATTTATTTACTAATTGTTTATACAGTTGTTCATAACTGAATACTGCCATATCCATATTATTGTCTGCTACAATAGAGAAGAAAGCCTCTTCTGAAATATGATCAGCTTTAATATCAATATAAGTATTGTAGTAAGGAATAGCTACTTCTGAGAACTTCATGTTATATGCAGCTTCTACTTCTTTGTAAGCTTTCTTATCTTCCTCTGAAGCTCCTTCTTTCTCAGCCGCTTCTTTCAATTTATCAAAGTTTTCAGGTTTATCAAGACTTTCAACAGTAGTCTTTCTAAAGTCTTCAATTTCTTTAGTTACTTTTGATAACTCAAGTTTAAGTTTAATTACTTTGATTTTATCTTCTTTACTAAGATTAGTAATCTTAATATTACCAATAAACGGATTAAGTAATTGTTCAACTTCAAATCTACTAGCTTTGATTACATTCTCTTTAACTTCTTCCTGTTTTTCAGTACTCTTTTTATTTTCCTTCATTGTCTTCTATTACTTTGCTTATTACTTTTAAATGCTGTTTGCCATGTACTTCCATAGCTCTTACTTCATAGTAGTCCCAATTAACAGTTTCATCCGATTCTAATTGGTCTACTCTTTCATAAGCATCTTCTTCAGTAAACCATATACTGTCTACTTCGTCAATGCCTTCTATAAGTTCTGTAGCAATTACTACATATACTTTCATACTGTATACTTTTAAATAATATGTATTAGTACTAATTACTAACGTATAGTAAAGTAAGAGTATATATAATAATTAACATTTATTACAATATACTTTCTTGTTTAGACCATTCACTACTACTAAGTATATCTCTTAACTCTGCACTATCGTGTTCGTATATATCAACTACATCAGATCCTAGTAATACCGGTTTAATTAGATCATAATGTAGTATTACATGTTTACCATCTAATGAATATCTGGTTTCTTCTCCTAATTTGATGTTATGCTGTTTACACCAATCTACTGTTGTAATTACGTATTTCATTAGCTTAATAGTTTATTGTACTCTTCTAAAATCTATTTCTCGTTTAGCTTCTTGTCAAATATCAGTATCTTCTTTAGTGCAAAGCGAGCATAATTAGCACTATTAGAATCTTTAGCAAATCTGTACTTAACATGTTTGTTGATAGCGTCAGAAGGTAAATATTTCCCATTATTAAATAAGTTCATTCCATCACTATCCCAACACAAAGCTGTAATCTTATTTTCATCTGGAGTATTCATCAAACCTTTGATGACGGAATTCTCTGCTCTAGTTTGAATATTTTCATCTTTAATCAAAAAACAATTTGAAAATATATTAACGCTCCCTTCTCCCATAGCTTGGAACAGTATCTATTTTAAATCATTTATAGATGTATACTATATAATCATAGTTCCTTGTTCTTTATTAAAGTCAGGTATAATACTAGTATAATCGTCTACTCCGTCAAATACAAGACAATCTGGATATGCAGGAACCTATTCGATTATAACATTCTTAGTTAAAGCACTTTTAATAAAGAACCCAATTGCAAATGTAGATTGATTAACTATGCTTTCTGGCAAATCGTATATTCCGTCTTTCGGTATCGGCATCATTACTCTTGCTCCTTCCAATGAAGGAGAGTAGCCATACTCTAACTGATTATCAGCTGTAAGCCCTGTTACCTTTATCTTAGTTGATTTAAGTGCAGAATTACTATATTTAGAAACAACTAAGTTGTTAGCCGGAACAAAATTCATTATAGTAATACTATGGTCATCTGTTACGAACACATTCTCAACTTTAGAATAAGTCAGATAATTTTCATTATACCCTCCATACCCTGACATTAAACTCCAGCTAAAGTTATATAGTTCAATAAACTAATCACTGTTTAATTTATTAAATACCTTGTCTCTGTCTGTATCCATATTATTTTTATTGAATACATACTCTGCGATTAGTTTATAAGAGTTAGATGCCTCTCCACTACCTTTCTATTTACCTACTAAGTTACCTATAGCAATATTAGTTCCCATATTGTAAACCAGTTACTTCACCAACAATCTCTACAACTAATTCAGGATTCCATCCGGGATAGAATACAGTACTAATAGTTGTATTCATATTAGCCAACCTAACAGTACATGTTATATTAGAATCAGTAATATTCTTAATTAAGAAAGGTCTATCTCCATCTAATTTGAAGTTAGTACCAGTGACATCATTTAGACGACTTACTTGTAGTGAGTTGTCTACACCATTTGCATTCTGTATATTGTTTTTCATATTCGGAGTATTTTTACCCCCCCCCCGATTACGAGTTGGGAGCAGTTATTATTATGCTTTAAAGTAACTTATTTTATTATCTGAATTATCATAGCAATCAACATGAACCCAGTTCACATCTTTCTCTAATCTAATCTTATAAGGCAATTTGTCTTCACTCTCTGCAATTAACTTTCTAATATCTTCAGCAGATACATCAGGCGATGTGAAATCACATCCTTCTCCTAATACGTGTGCAGACAAGTATGCTGAATTCTTACTCTTTACTATCTAACACATGTTGCATCTTAGACCTCTTTGTGTATAGTTAGAGGAGTTGTTTATTGTCATAGGTTTCTATAATATATCTCTACGTATTACTAGTAGAGTATGAAGTAAAGGGGTTGATAAGAACATCCAAGCTGTCTCACCAAACTTACTATATACATGTGGGCATACTAGTTCTTTAATACTAAAGTACTGTTTAAGCTCTTGTATAATCTATTTTCTTTCCATTATTAATATAATTTATATATATTTAACGTAATTAACTACGAGTTGTAGTGTTGATAGAATCAAATATTACAGAATCCTATCGCTCTTCTATCTTAGAACCTATTAAATCAGCTAACAGATTTAAGGCAAATTCTTTACCATCATCATCCATTTTATTTAGTTTATTTAGTATCTATAACTACATTACGTATATGTGTTCTAATAGATCTCTACTACTTATATTTTCTAGTACTTTATACATATTTATATTTGTTTAACTTTAGTTCCTCAAAGCAGATGGGAGTGTAGATGGGAATAGATACTGGGAATATAGTCATGTATCTGTCCCAGAATCTATAGATTTTACATATCATGATGGAAAGCTACGATTAATACAGAATAATTCTGGTACATCGGTTGGACCAACCATGTATTGGGGAGGTCTATCTGCAATTAGTAATTACAACGGTTTTCAGCTTGTAGTATATGGAGGTACTACTGAAGCGTATTATATCAGAAAGACAGCTGATAATAATACTTGGAGTGATTGGTCATAGCTAATAACATCTAGAAATTACGAAGGTATTGTAGGTAATAAGTTTGTACTAAAAGCAGGTGATACTATGACAGGACGTCTTACTGCACCTTTTTTTAGAGCAAATAATATGATCTCTGTCGGAGTTCCTGTAGAACAATTATCTTCGTCTAGAGCCGAATTAAATATAATCACATTAACAAATAATCCTTGTGATATATGGATGGGAGCTAATAACCAAAGATGTTGGTCTATTACAGCTAGAGATTCTACCGAAAACTATCAATTAGGTATATACAATAGTAAAGTATCTAGTTGGAACGCTATCTTTAGAGACAACATTAATGACTTTTATGTTAAGACAAAAGTACGTGATACTTTCTTGGTCTTACCGACAACAGGTGGCGATTATAATGAAGGTATTAGAATAGGAAATGCTTCAAATGGGTGGTCTAATATTCAATTCGGATCTCAAAATGCTTGGAACGGTAAAGTTGATGGGCAATGGATTATAGGAAGAAATCCGGTGAAGTATTTCCAGATTTGTCTAGCTGGGACTGAAACTGCTAACACTTCAAAACCGCGTAAAGGAATCTCTATAGATATTAATGGTTATCTGGATACTGGTTATATCCGTCCTAATATAGATACCGAATATAAAGCTACTTATTTCTATGCTTCAGATGATAGTTTCATAAGAAGAACTACTTGGGATTACGCTCTAAACTGTTTAAACCAAAATCAATTAACTTTAGACCTTTCAAGTCTTGATTCTAATAAATGGTATCCCTGTACCATCAATGCTCCGGCTCATGGTGGAACTCCATTGAGAATCACTATATTTACTGGTCTTAGAGGTAATAAACCATCGTGGGCATCACACTCTTCCGGATTCTCTTTGTTACTGGATTACTATGTGACAGGTTCCGGTTGGGGAACGTTAAGTGCTGTCTCTAAACTAGACTGGTATCACGGATCTTACGGTGGGGAAACTGCTTTTGGAGGTAGACAACAAAACACGATGGGATCTGCTGAGATTGTTTATCTGCGTGGTGGAGGTGTCTATTATTATAGAACTACTAATCACGGACAGTTAACTGTTCACCCAAATGGGTATTCTTGGGCTAACGGATCTTATACGTATAGTGCAGCAGTAAAAACCTCACAAGATAATTCTCCAATGGAGAAAACATTTGATCAGGTATATTGGGCACCTGCGAATCTAAGAACAACAAGAAATTTATGGGGACAACCTTTTAATGGCACAAGTGATGTATCTGGAGCTTTACAAAATGTAACTACTATCAATGCTTCTAGCACTATCTATACAGGTGGAGACATCATAGCTTACAGTAGACTGTTTTGTGGAGGCTATTTATATGTTCATAGAAACGCATATAGTGCTGATTCAGCTCCTTCTATATCCTTAGCAATCGGAGACACTGATACCGGATTTAATTGGGATCATGATGGTTATATTAATTTCGTATCCAATGCCGTTAATGCTGGACATTGGGGATCGACAGAAGCAAGGTTCCATAACGCATATTTCAGGATACCTAGTGGAAATGACTATTCTCAATTAGGTATAATGGTCAATGGTAACGGTACTGCCAATACTATTAAACCTGGAATCGGTTTTCACCAACCAGGAGTATTTGCAGGATCTATAAGAATGAATGATGGTTCTACATTTGGACTCTATGCTCAGGGTGGTAGTGGTCTAGCAAACCTTAGTTTGAATGGATGGTATACAAATTTCGGTTATATAAATGGTGACGGAATACACCTTTCATCAGGTTGGCTTAGGACTGTTGGGGATACAGGCTGGTATAATGAAACCTATGCTGGTGGTATGTACATGACAGATGGTACTTGGATAAGAACTTATAACGGTCGAAAGTTCTATGTTGCTAATGCAGAGGTAGATGCTATATTAACTCAGGGAGGTTTTAGAAGCAATGGCAATAGTCAAGTTGGCTTACAAATTGATGGTTCTGAATCTACTAGGACTATTATCTATGGAAAAATTGGTTCTACTGTAAATTCAGTAGTTGCCAGATATGCTGTAAACTGGTATTCTGAATGGGCACGCTTTGATGTACATCGAGGAGGAGGAACAGATATTCTAAAATTTAGCTGGAAACATAATGATACAGAATTAATGTATCTAGGTATGGGAGGTTATTTCCAAGTTAACGGTACTATTGTTTCTACAGGTGAAGTTACAGCATATTCTGATATAAGACTTAAAACCAATATTAAACCTCTAGATTATAAGGGAAGGTTAGCTCCTAAATGGTTTATCAAAGATAATAAGCCTAGTATTGGCTTCATTGCACAAGAGGTGTAGGCTTTATACCCTGAACTTGTTAAAGTAAACACAAGTACTATAGAGAATTACCTGAGCTTAAACTACGGTGCAATTACCGCAGTTCTGTCAGCTCAAGTAAATAAAGTAGAGGATGAAGTAGAAGTACTTAAAAATAGAATCAGATAGCTTGAGAATGAAGTTGCTCTGTTAAAACAGAAACCTTAATCTCCAGCTCTCTTACTTTGTTTTTCAACATAGTTACTTCATCTTCAACATGATTCAACTATGCAGACAATACAGCAGTACAACCATTGTAATTCAGAGATAAATATGGGCGACTCTTGTCCTAGCCTAATACTAACTCTGGATACAATGCTTGTACTTCTTGTGCTATAAAACCTATTGATTGTTTACCATCTTTTACATAGTGTCTAGGTATAAGTCTTCCTCTATAGTCTAATGTATGTATATTACTTTTTAATCTAGCATCTGAGTATGCAGTTACCTCACCAGATGCAACTACGCTACCCGTAAAGTTCCAACTACTACCATTGTAACTAAATATGTAACTCTTGTTAGAAGAGGACCCTATTGATCCACTATTAGTCCACCATATATACCAACTATCATTTGAATGAACTCCAATGCCAAGTACATTGTTAGATGCTCCAATTTCAATACCTCCGTGTGAAGCATTTCCATAGAAACTTCCATACACATTGAATCCTGAAGCACCGCCTGAGTTGCCAACTCCTGCACATACTAGTCCTCCGTGTAATTCTACATAGCTACCAGAATATATTCTACCAGAAGCATTTATACCACCTAAAGTATGTATAGCATCAGGACTTGTACTTGCTGTATAAATTTGTTTATCATTATATGCTCTAATCCATGTTGAATCAGTCATATGCCAACCTCCACCATAGGATTCACAATAAAAACCATTGGTACCTAAAGCTCTTATCCAACCACTTGATAGAATATCAGACGTGGTAGCTATTCTACCATTTGCATTAAGAGTTGAACAAGTCCAACTAGCAGAAGAATGATTAGAATTAAACCCTGTCCAAATATGGTACATAGTTCCATAACTAGTTGCATTACTATTCTAAGCACTAATGTATATATAAGGAGAACCGCTTCTTGAAAAATGTAGAGCGCACATTGGTAAAACGTCATTTCCATGATAACCATTTATCCACAATGTATCACACCAATATGAATCAGGATTAACGCCTGTCATAGCTACTTTTAAACCAATTTGTTGAGTAAAATAAGTCTGAGGATTTGCTTGTTGTCCCCCAACAAAATTAGTAGTTAAAAAATCAGCCCAATTTGCTCCTCCTAATAATTTATTTGCATAAATGTATCTCCATACATGTTCAGCGTCTCCCATATCATTAACCTTTGTTACATACGGATGAACTCCTCCATTAACAAATAAGCTATTTTGAAAATATAAACTTCTTGCAGGATTTGTTATAAAATGTACATATGAACTATTTTCTGATCCAATTTTTATTTCAATACCATTATATCTTGAATATAGAAAGCCTGCATCTGCTATAAGATTACCTCCATAAACATTTGTATATCCAGTATCATTTATATTTCTAAATTTAAATTCTCCTGAATTTGTAAAATACACTGATCCTGCTGTTACTCCTGGCTGATGAAATCCTATACCTGGATAAAGATTACTACCATTACCATTAACCATCATAGATGTAGCAGCATATCCATTTCCTGTTGGCTCTCTGAAATAACAATTATATAGTCTACCTTCTGAATAATTCCAATGACCAACCGCTTTAGAGTTAGACATAAAAGTTATCATTCCATCTTGATGCCAATTTAGACCAGTATCATTATCTCCTATACTAAGACTATATGACGGAGCATCTCCTTGTCTCCTGTTAATAAACAATCTTCCGTCTTCCATTAATGTCATCTTATATCCTTCTGTTCCATACCACCAATCAAAACTTCTTAAGTCTCTCAGTCCTGCTCCGACAGTCCATATAGGTTTATCTCCAAATCCATTATTACTATTAAAATAACCAATGGAAGCTTGTTGTCCAGACTTATTAACTACACCAAGTTTACCATAATCTGATTGACTATATCTTACAAATATTCCTTCATTATTTGAACCAGTAGGTCTTATTTCAAGACTACCAGCTTCGGCCATACCAGCGGTAGTTCCACTTAAACCTATATCATAATATCTTCCATTTGTTCTATATCTTGTATACGACCATCCATTAGTTATATTATTAATTTCTATTCTATCAGCAGAAGTATAAAATCTACCATTTGTACTTACTGGTTGAATATCTATATCAGAACCTAATACAGAAATAGAATTATTAATTTCAGGATTAGTAACATCTGAAATATTAGATTTATAATATAATACATAAAAAGGGGTATCAGTAGAACTATTATCATATATAATAGTTTTAATTGAATTTAAAGATGCAGCAGACCTCCAACAAAGTCCTCCCCATTTAACACCTTGATATGTGAAAGTACATAATCTTGGAGCATCTTGATCAGGATCAATTCCATAACCAGTATAAAATACTCCTGCAAACATTTGGGTAGAACTATATTTCTTTATAAGATTAAATCTAACAGAACCATTTCCATAAATACCGTTAGATCTTCTATAAATCATTTCACCACTAATATATTTATCTCTAATATCAGCAGTTCCAATTCTTAATAATCCTATTACCCAATATCCGTAGTCCTTATAAATGTTTTGACCATTAAAATAAACATCTCCTAAATTACTGATATCATCAAGAAAGGCAAGTCCTTTCCAATCTGTTGTCCAATTACTATGATTACCGTCTTTATAATAAAGTCTATTGCCCGCATTATCGCCTGCCGCAGGACCTGCTAGCATCCACACTCCATATTCTCCTGACCATCCTTTAACAGCTATTCCACTCCACCAATTATTAGTAGGTGTAGATTGTAAATTAAAAAATGTACTAATAGTATTATCTTCAAAAGTTGTAGGAAGCATTACAGTATTTCTTCTATCAATAACATGTAGAGAATTACTAACATTAGATTCTAAGACTTTATTTTGATTGTTATTATAAGCTAAAGCATACAAATTCCCATCTACACTCCCATCTGCTTTGAGGAATTGAGAAGAAGTACCGTCAGATTTTCTAAACGTAGTAGACACAATTCCACCTTGGAAAGTTTTAGTAGCAGTAATATTCTGAATTGTATTCAGAGTTACATAATTATCTAAAGAATTTGATTTAAGAAATCCTTGAGAATTAACCCATGTCTGGGTTGCAAAGCCCATAGTTGCTAAAACAGTAGCCGTAACATATCCCTTTCCGTTTACCCAAGATTGAGTGGCATAATTTTTATCTGTTACCCAAGATTGTGTTGCATATCCACTTAAAGCAGTAGTAATATCTCCAGGTGTAGCTAAGTTAGGTAAAGTAATAACACCATTAACAGGTTTATATACAGTACCATTTAAAGAAATATTGCCACCTCCAATAATAGTTCCATTCTTCCATTGTGAAGTAGCTGAATCATATATAAGTGTTTGCCCATTAGCTGGTGAAGTAATAGTAACATCGTCTAATCCAGCAAGAGTAGTAACAGATGGTTGGGTTTCACCTAAACCATACGCACTAATTTCTCCTACACTAAAGAAATCGTAGTTAGCCTAAATACTAACAATTCTTCCCTGTGAGTCTTTCTTTATAGTAAACCAAGTATTGAAATCGCTTATATTGAGTTTGCTATTTAATGCAGACTACAACCCACTAATCTTACTTATCTGTAACGTAGGTATATCACCTTCAGATAAAGTAGTACCAGATACCACTCTACCATACATATCTGTAGTAATCTTAGTGTATGTACCAGCAGTTCCTATTGTACCTAATGATATAGTTACATCTGAAGATAATACTCCGCCTCCAGCAAGTCCACTACCGGCAGATACTCTCCTTGTATTAGGTACACCATCAGTAATGCCATAACCAGCCAATGTAGTAGGCTTACCTGTGATACTAGCCCATCCCCAAGTAGTAGGTTTGTTTAGTAAATTAGCCCAAGTAATATCAGACTTCTTAGCGTAGTTATTATTAGTAAGATACTTAGCTAACTCTGTTTCATTGAGACCTACAGCATTCTTATCTATATTTATCCACTTAGTACCATTCCATTGAAGCAATTGACCTGAGGTTAGTTCTGTAAATAGTACATCTTTCAGTTCATACATGTACTGTGCACCTGTTGGTACAGTACCTGATGAATATCCATACGCACTAATTTCTCCTACTCCGTATAGATCTTTTTTAGCTTTGATTCTCCATAGACTAGGATCTGAAGCACTGGCAGATTTATCCCATTCAAACATGTCTTCTAAGGATACAACTCTATCCTCTACTTGATCTACTCTGAGACCAATGTTATTGATCATCTCAGTAACAGTAGTTGCAAAGTTAGGGTTATTACCTAATGCTTCTGCAATCTCTTTTAAAGTGTCTAGAGTACCTGGAGCTCCACCAATAAGGTCATTAATCTGTTGAGTTACATATGATTTAGTGGCATAATTTGTTAGATCTGGAGTAATAGCAGACTGTGGAATTGCATACCAGTGAGAGCCATTGTATGATAGGATAGAGCCTACTGCTGCACCCTATACTTTGTCCCCATCTCTAAGCACATCAGCACATTCGTATAATGCACCTGCACCACCTGTACTTCCTCCACCATCACCAGCTCCATACGCTGAGATTTCTTTATGAGAATATACATCTAATTCAGTATATAACTTACCATCTGCATCTACTTTCCAATACTTATCTTTTTCTAACTAGTCTATAGCTGCCTTTAACTATGATTGTGTTACTACAGAATTAGTATTAGATTGATCTGAAGATACAGTAAAATCAAGTCCTCCGTTACCATTAATAGCAATAGCAATAGGATATACTCCTGACATATTAAGTATATCAGTTTTATTCTTTGCTTCTATTATTAAGGCATCAGAACCGTTTAATCTTACTTTTGAGTAAGCATTCTGATTTACTTCAGCTCCTTCCTAAATACCATCTAGTTTCTATTTCTAAGCATCAGTTAGACCAGTTCCACCACCCTATTGATAAATAATAGTGGTTCCACCACTTTGTACAGAATCATCTCCTGTAGCCTAAGTAGTAGAACCATTATATAATGGATTAACTGTATATATGTTATTTCTATTCATTTTTACGCTAGTTTGTATGCTGTTATTTCTCCAGTTGAAGTAAGATCTCCATTGACACTTACTCCAGAAGTAGTCAAGCTAAGCTGTTTACTACCGTTAGCCATTCTTACATTTCCACTAGTAGTTAAAGTATTTACTGTTAGGTTAGTAGCAGTTCCATTTGTAGACTGTACAAATCCAGTAATGTGACTTGGATTTATAGTCTTACTAGAGTCTGCTTTAGCTAATTCTTGCCACATAGCAGTAACATCTAGTCCTCCTGTTCCCCCACTACCACCGCTTGATACAGTATAGTTGATCCATTTACTAGTAGTATTGTCCCATACTAGAGATTGTTTATCTAATTTGTTACTTATTCTAACGTCTGATAAATCTTCTAGTTTGTTAACTCCACCACCACCTACAATTCCACTTGCTTTAACATTAGTCCACCTATCACCGTCAAACTACAGTATATCATTTATTGCTGCATTTTTAATATTAGTATCTAACATAGTAGACAGTTTATTCACTTTAGATAGATCTAAAGACAACGTGGCTACTTTATTAGCTATATCAGTTAGAGTAGCATCATAACCATTTACTTTATTATTTACATTATAGAATTGTGATAATGGAGTATAGGTATTAAGTTGATTAGATATACTTTGAACTGCAAGTGTATTAAGTTCTACTTGTGCTTGAATCTACTTAACTAACTGGTAAAGTTCGTCTATAGTCATATCTTATTAGTTTTTTAATGTGAGCTCTAAGTCTTTCAATCTATTCATATGAAAGATTACTACTCCTAGGATCATCCAATAACTACATTATATGCTCAGCACATACAAAGTTAAGCATGTACCATTTCTTATAGTTTAGATTTACTTTAGTTTCATAATTTAGACCTGCACCGATTATATATGTGTCTTTATTCATATTGCACAAGATCCATTACAACAGCACTTACACTGTTTGTTACAACCTCTAATTACAGTATTATAAGTATCTACTGATCTAGATAGCTTACTTAAATTTAGCATTCTGTCTAAATCTATGTAAAAGTTAACAGCATTGTCTATCATATTGTTCTATTCTGCATATTCTAACAGATCTTTCTTAAGTATAAACAATGCCATTCTTTCTTTCTACTGTTTATCTAAACAAGTATTACAATGATTAGTTAGAACGTCAATTTCTGCATAATATAGTTGATCTTTGTCATAGTAAAAACTAACTTCCTATACTCCATCAGCAGTACTAATAGTAACAGTAAATGCACTTGTAGAAGTACCTTCTTCAAATGGTATACTGATTTCAGTTACACTACCGAATTCTTTTACAGTTGCTTGAGTATGATTAGTAACTACAGCTGAATACGCATTCTTAAAGTTATCTAAGTTATCTACATACACTGCTGTTACATTCATAGCTGACTTCAGCTTGATCTCAATTGTTGTTTCTGTTTTAGTTATTTCCATATTACTTAAATAAAAAAGGGAGTCAGGGTTTTACCCCTAACCCCCTTTACGGTACACTGAAATTTAATATTATTCTACGGCTGTCCCAGTAATGAAGCTCTTGATACCTTTACCAAGTACTGTCTCAGCAAGTTTTGTAGTACCTTTCTTAACATATAATTCGGTTAAGATCGGAGTAGTCTTAATGTACTGGTTATCATTGCTCAGATACAAGTTATCATTTTCAATAGTAGCATAGTCATAAGTATCACCAGCAACTACTTTTCTAACCTGTTCTACTTCAGGATATGTACCTGTAAATACATGTCCTTTGTAACCCATCTGACGTGCTTCTCTATCTCTAACTTGTTTCCAATAACCTTTACCAGCTTTACCAGCAGTTTTAACAATAGTTGCACCAGCAACCGCTTTCGGGAAATTGCTCAATAAAGCACCCGGAATTGTTTCGTATAAACTAACTTCCATAGATACAACACTGTATTCATTGATAGAATATACACCTTCATTGTCATCTTTTTCCATAGCAGTTAAAGTAATAACTGCTTCACTATTAGAAGCCGAAACTCTTCTGTTTGCGTGTTTATTGATCTTTTTAACAAGCGCATCTGCAAGATCTTTAGCTGTTGCAGACGTAGCAAATACTTCGTAAGTGTGAGTAAACTGTCCCGGATCTTCAAACATGTCTTTGTAAACAATACGAAGAACGTAACGGTTTCCAGCAACAATTGTAGCACCTGCCAAAGTAATAACTACTTTTTCCTGAACTGGAGCTTCGTATTCACCAATTACAGCAGACGGATTAGAGTCTTTCTGAATTGCATTAGAAAATTCAATGTTCGCTTTTTGTTCAGTACTGCCATCAGGTTTAGTTACAGTTACTTTATCCTGTGCTACACCAATATACAGCGTACTAGCTTTTACTGCTTCAGCAGCTGTTTTGATAATTTTTCTATCTTGATCAAACATTGCTACATCACCAGCAGCCAAAGCGTCAGCTGTAGTATAAGAAGCAGGACAATTTTTACCGATAAGTACGGTACCAACTCTTGTAATCATAGTTTATATTTGTTTAGTTAAACATTAATTAAGCGCTTTCTTGTTTAACATGCTTACCTTCTACTTTCCTAACTTAAAAGTTTGATTTCCACGTCAGTAAGCGCTTATTCTTTATTCCATCGTACTAACCTCGTTGTTATACGATTGGTATCTTGGATTAGCCTGATTCTCTAAGTATAGCTAAGCTGCTAACTTTACTATTTCTAACTGTGTATGTTCAGGCATATCCGTATATTCAGCAAATGGTTCTTTGTGAATATCTATTTTGTTTGGTTTGCGGATGTAACTAATAGTATATTTACTTACTTTATATTTACCATCCGTATATAGTTTAATTAAGTTTTTAGCAATTAACTTAATGGGTCTAGCTTTAGTATAATGTAGATGATACTCTGATAGTGAATTCTCTTTGATTCTATCTACAGTTTCTATGGTACCTTCTATAGTATCTGTATAATGTACTATATAATTACCTTCTTCATCTTTTTCCCAGCAAGGTATATCTACTCCATCAGCAGGCTGTATACCAGCAGTATCACCAAGTAACAGTACATAGTTTTCTGGCAATGTTACTGTATACAGTGAGGGATTTACTGTAGTAATAGCAGCATTTTCAAATGATTCTTCTTGTACTAAAGTGCGAAGATCATCGATGCGCTTTTCAGTCTATTCAAACCCTTCTCTCTTATAATTCATAGCAGAGTAACGAGTCTTCCAGAACTTATCTAGACCAGCATTTAAAAAGTATTCAGTGATAGATGACGTTGGTTTAGTTAGATTATCATCTAACTTATTTATTTCTATTTCAAACGCTTCTTGCAGGGCAACATTTTTCATAATTAGTCTTGTTTCATGTTAAGACGATATCTAGCCTCAGTAATAAACATTTCTACTGCGCCTTCTACAATCTCCATATGTACGTTATCGGGTAATTCACATTTATTTAATACATTAACGCCATCAACGCCAATTACATCAAATTTCTTTGGTTTACGATAATATACTAAATCAAGCTTCTTAATTACAGTATATTCGTCGTGTATGATATTAATGTAAATATTTTTCTATGTATCAGCATTATTACCAGCATTAAGTACCACATACGGATTAAGCATAATTGCTTTGTTATAGTAAGTAGAAATTATCTTCTCTACATCATCCTCTCTAATAGTCTTGTTAGGAGTAATAACATATTCATTTTCTTTGGTGATCTCAGTCTCTATTTTATAGTTCTTAGAGATCATGCTGTTACTTCTGATATACAGAAAGTAATCTTCAGGTAATTTGACTCTATCAGATACTTTATCAGTATTCTTAGCGTCTTTAGCATCTACTTCATAGAGACCTCTTACAATCAATCCTTTTAATGCGTCCGCATTCTTTTTCTGAGCTCTAGTTCCATCTAATACCTAGTCTTCTTGTAAGTAATTTATTCTTACATATCTTTCAGTATAAGCGTTCAAGAAGGAAAAGATAGTATCAGAAGTGAGTTTCTCTTTCAACTCAAAGTCTGGATTCATTAATGTAATTCGTCTTTCGAACTCTACTTGCATTTCACGTGCGCTGATAAGCCCTCCTTTCCGCTGGTGAAGTAAATGACCAAATGGACATATTTTTCATAAAACCCAACATATTTTTGTTATTGCTGTTAATAATATTTCTAGTCATATTTCCGTTTCTTTTATTTCCATATAGAGCTTCTTGTACATCAGAAATACATTGCCATTCTTTTATAAACTCACCATCTAAACTGTATTGATATACAGGTTTTTTATTTATTCCTGCCACTTTTAAAATATTACCAATATGTTTAGCTTTAAATTCAGGATCTTCCCATAACTATTTATGAACTTGTTTAAGTCTCTATTTAGTAGTTTTAGATCTTTGTTTTCCAAGATTAGCAGCGAGTAATGCTTGTCTATGTTCTTTACTTAACTTAGATGTAGACTTTCCTAGATTTCCTCCAGAATCTATATTGTATCCATATTTTTTATCAGTAGATCTATAATAAGCGATCCAATATATTTCTCTTTCGTTTAGTTCTTTTTGCGAAGAACAACGCTCAATAATATCCAAACTAAAATTTTCAATTCCGTATTTGTTCAACGCGTTATGAAAATAAGTTTTATGAGCTTTTGTAGTAGGTCTACTATTAGTCAAATGCTAGATTACTCGTTTATGTAAACTTTTAGTAGTTTGTCCTATATAGACTTTTCCATTTACATTATTTTTAAATCTGTAAACGACATAATCTACAGAATAATTATCATCTATTAAAAACTTAGCGTAATCCATTCTTGTAAATTATTTATTTGTAGCAACTACAATATGTTATTCTTGTAAATTATTTATTTGTAGC
>OLQG01000045.1_pt1 | contig 100117 bp, 95 predicted proteins | sample 1672221 | NCBI WGS metagenome assembly OLQG01 (sample SAMEA3136660, study PRJEB25190) | human gut metagenome | biome: human gut; feature: human-associated habitat; material: faeces | place: Austria | collected 2013
TTTCTTGTCATAGAAGGCGTTCCCGAGCCGTAAACGCTATGTTTCGGGCCGCTTGATTGTGCATTCTGGTTGAAGATGCCGGGCAGCATCCAATGCGGAACCCGTAATAGTGTAATATCGAACAGACGTTTGGTATTTATATTTGAAACGCCGCGCAGCCGGCGTTTTTTAGCATTGCGGGAAGTCGATGCAGCTTTTCCCGCTAGGACGGGAAGGATGCACGGTGCGCGCTGATGCTCGGGTAATACTCGGAATCGATCCCGGCCTTGCTCATACGGGGTGGGGCGTGATCGAGCAACGCGGTTCTCGCCTCTCCTGTCTTGCATATGGCTGCATAACCACCACGCCTCGTACAGAGCTTTCCCAGCGTCTTGCCAAGATCTGCGAGCAGATTGACGCGGTTTCTCAGCGTTTCGAGCCTTCGTGCGTAGGCATCGAAACGGTGTGGTTCGGCCAGAATGTCACCGCAGCGTTCGATACTGGGCAGGCGCGAGGCGCGGCCTTGGTGGCATGCGCCCAACACGGGCTTTCTGTGGGCGAGTTCACGCCGCGGCAGATAAAGCTTGCCGTGGTGGGCGAGGGCACAGCGGAAAAGGAACAGGTACAGTATATGGTTCGTCAGATCCTCGGGCTAGAGGACCTCCCTCGTCCCGACCATGCGGCCGACGCGCTTGCGGCGGCCATCTGCTACGTCACGCACGGTCCTGTATGCAAGGAGGAAAAGCTGTGATTGCGTTTTTGAAAGGGACAATGGCGGGCAGCACGTTGAGTCACGCGTTCATCAATGTGAACGGCGTCGGCTTTTCCGTAGGCATGTCGGCAACGGATTTGTCGCGCCTCCCCGACCGGGGCTCCGAGGTCATGGTGTACACGCACCTTTCCGTGCGCGAAGATGCTATGGTGTTGTACGGGTTCTTGTCGCAAGAAGCGCATGCGCTTTTTCTGCGCCTGATCGGCGTATCAGGCGTTGGTCCGAAGGTGGCGCTTGCTGCACTTTCTACGTTTAAGCCCGAGGAGCTTGTTTCCGCCATTCAGTCCCAGGATGTAAAGGCCGTATCGAACATCCCCGGCGTCGGAAAGAAAACGGCGCAGCGTCTTATTCTGGAGCTCAAGGGCACATTGGCCGAAGAGGCAGAAGGCAATTTGTTCAGTGCGCAGATTGCGGAAGCGTCTGCACGTCTGCAGGGTGCGCGTGACGCCTTGCTTTCGATGGGCTTCTCTTCGGCAGAGGCCGACCTTGCTTTGAAAGATGCTCCCGAATCGGCCGACACGGAAGGGGCGCTTTTGCAGTATGCTCTTAAAAGGCTGGGTTCCGTCTAGGCGGCTGTTTGGTAAGCTTTTTCGTTGCGACCCTCCAGGGCTTGTCGGTCTAAGGCGCGGCAAGGGCATACGCTAATTCGATTGCAAAGGAAAATATGAGTAACGGCATCGAAATAGAAGGAATGGTGTTCGACGCGGGGATGCAAACTGCGCGCGCCGCTGCGGATCGCGTGGTTGCCCCCGAATTGATCGAGGACGACCTTGCCCTCGACCGTTCTCTGAGGCCGAAGCGTCTGGATGATTATCTTGGCCAGACGCGTGTGAAGGAAAGCCTGTCTATTCTCATCCAGGCTGCAAGGCAGCGCGGCGAATGCATGGACCACGTTTTGTTCAGCGGTCCTCCGGGGCTGGGCAAGACCACGCTAGCGACGGTGGTCGCCAATGAGCTCGGGGCCAATATACGCACGACAAGCGGGCCTGCCATCGCTCGTCCGGGAGACCTTGCCGCCATTCTCACCAATCTCGAAGAAGGCGATGTTCTATTCATCGACGAAATCCACCGCCTGAATCGTCAGGTCGAAGAGGTTCTCTATCCAGCGCTGGAGGATTATGTGCTCGATATCGTGGTTGGGAAAGGTCCGGCGGCGCGCAGCATTCGTCTCGACCTTCCTAAGTTCACGCTGGTGGGCGCCACTACGCGTACGGGTTTGCTGACGGGACCCTTGCGCGATCGCTTCGGCATTGTGTTCCGCCTTGATTACTACACTCCCGAAGAGCTCTCCGATATCGTGAAGCGTTCTTCCGGCATTTTGGACGTCAACATAGACGAAGAGGGAGCCTTGGAAATCGCGCGTCGTAGTCGAGGTACGCCGCGTTTGGCGAACAGGCTGCTCAAACGCGTGCGCGATTGGGCTCAGGTTCGCGGGTCTGGGTCTATCGACGAAGATACGGCGGCTCAGGCGCTAAGTTTTTTCGAGGTCGATTCTCTGGGTCTGGATTTTCTGGACAATAAGATTCTCGAGCTATTATGCGTTTCGTTCGGGGGGCGCCCGGTTGGGCTTTCCACGCTTTCTTCGGCGCTTGCCGAAGACCCCGATACCGTCGAGGATGTGTACGAACCGTATCTTATTCAGCAGGGTCTGATTATGCGTACGCCCAAAGGCCGCCAGGCAACAGACAGAGCTTTCGAACATGTGGGGGTGAATCGTCCGTAATGCTGCAGCAAGACTACCTCATGCGTTTGTTCTTGCAGTTCGCCGAAGGAATACGGCGAAGCATGGACTATGGCAAGCACGACCCCAACGAGGCGTCGGAATCTCTCGAAGATGCGATTTTCCGTGCGCTTGATATGGACGCCGATGTCATGCTCGGCCTCGAGGCAGAGAGTTTTGCTTCGATCGTGCATATTTCAGGAACCGATCCTCGCGTGGTCGAGTACGTTGTTCGAAGCCTTGCGTTGGAGGCCTTCTATCTTGAACAGGCGGGGCGTACGGGCAAATCCGACCTGCGGTATGCTCAGGCATGCGCGCTGGCGAGGGCGTATGGCGTTGAAGAGCCGGAGCGCAGCAGGGTCTTCACCGAGGAAGAGCTCGCGGGCATGCTTGAGGAAGATGGCGTGGTCGAATCCTCTTCGCGGTAGGAGATCGGCCGCTTCGTCCAAAGTGTTTCCGTGGGTTTTTTTCAACAAAGTGGGTAAAAAAGAGGATGATTTTGCTTGCGGCGGTTGTCTGCGGTCAAAAGGTGGTAGGCTGTATTCATATCGCTTATGGCGATATATTATGTGGGATCCCATTGGGGAAATGGGATGAGTTACCTGGTTTGAAACTAGGGTGTCAACTTCTCCGTATGGGGAAGGGAAAGAGGCCAAGATGGCTGAAGGAACTGTCAAGTGGTTCAACGCTGAGAAGGGTTACGGATTCATTTCTCAGGAAGACGGGGAAGATTTGTTCGTGCATTTCTCGGAAATCAAGATGGACGGATACAAGACGCTCGATGAGGGCGCACGTGTCTCCTTCGAGGTGACCGAGGGTCAGAACGGCAAGAAGCAGGCGAGCAACGTCGTGAAGCTTTAACCGTTCGCAGGAATAGATCGTTCGCTTCGGCGAGCGAATTCACTTGAACGAATCGAAAGGGAGGCGAGAGCCTCCCTTTCGATTTTATTTGGCGAACGTCGAAACCATTCGAATTGTTTGTAAAGCTTTTGTTTGGGGTCTAATCGAACTTGCAGATGAACCCTTCGACAGCGGCGAGGCATTCGTCGGGATGCGTCGCGTTGGCGATATGCGGGGCGCCTTGGATAAGCGTCCATTCGCAGCCGGGGATAAGGTCGACGCCTTCTTTGATGGTGTAGGGCGTTCCTTCATCGTCGGTTCCGGAAAGCGCCATGCAGGGTACTTTGATGTTCTTCACGCCTTCGCGGATATCCCAGTCCTTCATTTTCCCGGTAACCACGAATTCGCTTGCGCCTTGCATGACCATGTAGCACTCTCCGACGCCGGCGAACGAATCGGTCACGAACTGGGGATAGTCCTTCTCGTAGAAGCCCACCACATGGCGCTTGTAATATTCGTCTGCGGCTGCTTTCGCTTCGGGCGTTTCGTAGTTGCCGGTGCGTTCCGCTTCAGCGAGGGCTTCCTGCATGTCCTGCGGCATGTATTGTAGAAGGCGGTTTGCCTCGTCGAGCCATGTCTGGATGCGGACTGGTGAGCTGTTGATGACGAAGGAATTCACGCCCGCGTCGTCTCTCATCATGCAGTACATGCCAAGCATGCCGCCCCAGGAATTGCCGAACAGGTGGATGTCGTCAAGGCCGAGCGCTTCTCGTACCGTATAGAATTCGTCCGCCCACAAGTCATAGGTGTAGAAGTCGTCTTCCTGGTGGGGAATGGCCGATTTTCCGCAGCCGATCTGGTCGTAGAATACAACTTGGCGGTTTGCGCGATCGGCGAGCTTTGCATAGGTGAGCAGGTAGTTGTGGCAGTCTCCAGGTCCGCCGTGGAGCACGAGCAGCGGTTTTTTCGCGGGATCGGGATTGTCCGGCGTGACGATCTTGCAGTAGGTTTTGTACCCCAGGTAATCGACGTAGGTTTCTTTGATTTCGGACATGATGCCTCCAATCTGGCGTGCCTCTATGCTTCGTCGCATTGCGCGACCGTATCCGAAAAAGTCCGAGCGCGCGTTCGCCGCTTGCGCGTCTTTTATCCGGCTTTACTTCAGCGTGGGCAAATCCTCGCAGAAGCGGGCGAAATCCTCGAGCGATCCATGCTTGCATTGCGCGAGATCAAGGCCGTCTTCTTCCTCTATCACGTGATCGGTGACGAAATAGATGTCCGCGCCCGTCTTGGTGGCCGCTCCGTCTTCGCGCGTGTTATTGCCCACCATGAGCACGTCCGATGCGGCAACGCCCGCTCGGCGAAGGGCCTCTTCGTAATAGGCGGTGTGCGGTTTGACGGAGGTTGCGGTTGCGTAATCGGTGACGAAGATGAAATCATCCGGGTCAAGGCCGGCCCAGCGCAGGCGTGCATGGACGGCGGCAAGGGGGAACATGGGCATGGTCGTTACAGCCAGGGTGTAGCCCTTTTCCTTAAGCGTCGCGATGGCTTTCGCTGCCGCGGGATTGGGAGTCGCGAGTTTGGATACTTCGTTGAACGGTCCTGCGTAATACTCGTCGAAAAGCGCCTCCACCTCTTCGGCATTCGTGCCGGTGAGCTTCGAGAAGACGGGCCAGAACACGTCGTGGTTTGAGCGCGATCCGTCGTTTGCCGCCATGGCTTTCACGCCTTCGAACAAAGCGCCCGTCACAGCGCGGCCGTCCATGCCGTGGTCGTGGGCGAATTCTCCCAAAGAGCGGGTGTAGGCCTTCATGAAGGCGCTTGTCTCGATGGGAAGAAGCGTGCCGTCCAGGTCGAAGAAGAGGGTGGTGTAGCTGCGTGCGGCCGGTTGCTGCGTATTGCTCATGCGTATCGTCCTTTTCTGAAGGATGAGGAATATGTCTGTCTGCATGGTAGTATAGTGCGGTTTTGAAGGAATGCGTGATTGCGCTGCGCATATGCACACGACGCATACGCGAGCACGGCGCATACGTCGCCATGCTCTTCTGGTCGAGGGTTCGATGCGCCGAAGAAAGGGGTCGTTATGAAGCTGCTGCTGCATGCATGCTGCGGGCCGTGCTCGCTCGAGCCGCTTCGCCTGCTGCTTGAGGCGGGGCATCAGATTACGATCGCCTACATGAATTCGAACATCCATCCTGCCTCCGAATACGATCACCGTCTGCAGACGATGCTCGATTTCGCGCAAAGCCAGGGGATAGAGGTTGTCGAAGGTCCGTATGAACCTCAGACCTGGGCAAATGCCGCCGGCGTATTTGGCACCGATCCCGATTCGCGTCCCGACAGATGTCGCGCCTGCTATCGCCTTCGCCTGGAGGAGGCGGCGGCGTATGCGGCCGCCAACGGTTTCGAAGGGCTTGCCACCACGCTGACGGTAAGCCCGTATCAGTACATCGAAACGATTCACGAAGAGCTTGAAGCGGCATGCCGCAAAGCCGGGATTTCTCCGGTCTTCCAGGATTTTCGCGAGCAGTATCCCGAGGCGACGCGCAGAAGCAAGGCGCTGGGCATGTATCGTCAGAATTACTGCGGCTGTGCGTTTTCCAAAGTGGAGGCCGCCGAAGAGCGCGAGCAGCGCAAGGCGGAGCGTGCTGCGGCGAAGGCGAAGCGCGAAGAGGAGCTTGCTCCCCAGCGTGCGGCGGAGGCTGCGGCGCGTGCCGCGCGCAAGGCCGAGAAGGAAGCTTATAACGAGAAGCAACGACGCAAGCATGAGATCTTGCGGAAAATGAGAGAGCAGAATCATGAGAACTGATGATTTCGACTACGAACTGCCCGAGCGCTGTATAGCCCAAGCTCCGGCTCCTGTGCGCGATGCGTGCAAGATGCTTGCCATGGATCGCAAGACCGGGGCAATTGAAGACCGGATTTTCCGCGATATCTACGATTACCTCGAGCCGGGCGATGTTTTGGTGGCCAACAACACGCGCGTCATGCCGGCCAGGCTCTTGGGTGCGAAGCGCGGCACCGGCGGCGCTGCCGAGGTTTTTTTGCTGCGCGAGCGTTTCGACGTAGAGCCGAAGACCGGATCGTCCGCCGTTTGGGAGGTACTCGTACGTCCCGGCAAGCGTTTGAAGCCGGGTAGCGGCGCTGTGGTCGATTTCTGCGACAAGGACGGCCAGGTTGCCTTGTCTGCCGAGATTATTGGCTGGGGAACAGACGAAGGCAAGGGCGAGCGTCTTGTGCGCCTGACCACGCCGCTTGGTTCGCTTGACGACGCGCTTCATGCGGTTGGGCATACGCCGCTTCCTCCTTATATCAAGGGATACGCGGGCGATGAAGAAATGTACCAGACGGTATATTCCCACAATGAGAAAAGCGCGGCGGCTCCTACGGCCGGTCTGCACTTCACGCCCGAGCTGATCGAACGTCTGCGGGAAAAGGGCGTTGAATGGCACACCGTCGAGCTTGAGGTGGGCTTGGATACGTTTCGCGTGGTCGACGAGGAGGATCCGGAGAAGCACACTATCCATACTGAGTTCTACACGGTTTCGCAAAGCGTGGTGGATGCATGCGATGCCGCCCATGCGCGCGGCAACCGCGTGATTGCCGTGGGAACCACGAGCGTGCGCTCGCTCGAGAGCGCCTATGATCGCAAGGAAGGCCGTTTGAGGGCTCGCGATCATGAGGCGACGAGCCTCTATATTCTTCCCGGCTACGAATTCGGCGTGGTAGACGCGCTCATTACGAACTTCCACGTGCCGCGTTCGACGCTCATGATGTTGGTAAGCGCGTTTTCCACGCGCGAGAACATCATGGCGGCATATCGGCATGCTATTGAAGGCGATTACCGCATGCTGAGCTTCGGCGACGCCATGTTCATTCATTAGGGATTCACCGCTCGAATGGGCCGGCGCAGTTGGCCGTTCGAGCGGCGGGAGCGCAGCGGTCGTTCGGCTGTGCGTCTCCGCTGCATTCATTTCGTGAAAGGAAACCTCCAATGGCGCTTTTCGACGTGACCATTGATGCACGTGACGGCAATGCGCGCGCGTTGACGTTCGATACCGCCCATGGCGCGGTGCATACCCCCATGTTCATGCCGGTCGGCACGCATGCCACGGTCAAAGGCGTGACCGTCGACCAGCTGCACGACTTGGGTAGCCAGGTCGTGCTTGCGAACACGTACCATCTCTATATGCGTCCCGGTGTCGACATCGTCGAGCGCGCGGGGGGCGTGCAGAAGTTCATGAACTACAACGGTCCCATGCTGACCGATTCGGGCGGGTTTCAGCTCTTCAGCCTCGATCACATGATGAAGACCGACCCCGACGGTGTGAGCTTTCATGCTCGCGATTATGACGGCAGCAAGCATCGCTGGACGCCCGAGAGCAATATGGACATACAGCAGCGCATCGGCGCCGATATCGTCATGCAGCTCGACCAGTGCATCGGCTATCCTGCGGAAAAAGAGGCCGTTGCCGCCTCGACGAAGCTTTCCTGGGAGTGGGCGGAACGCTGCTGCGCCGCTCATACGCGTGAAGATCAGGCGCTGTTCGCCATCGTGCAGGGCGGCATGCATCGCGATTTGCGTCTAGAAAGCGCGCGCCGTCTGATGGAAATCGACGCCGCGAGCCGTGCTGCAGGGCATAAGGGCTTTCAGGGCTTCGGCATCGGTGGGTATTCTGTTGGCGAGCCGCATGATGTGATGTTCGAAACGCTGGGCGCGGTATGCGACGCACTGCCGCAGGACAGACCGCGCTATCTGATGGGCGTTGGCAATCCCACCACGTTGGTGCGCGCCGTGCGTGAAGGCGTGGACATGTTCGACTGCGTGCTTCCTACGCGTACGGGTCGCATGGGCACGGCGTTTTCGCACGAGGGGCGTATGAACCTGCGCAACGCGAAGTACAAGGAGGATTTCACGCCTCTCGATCCGCAGTGCACCTGCCCGGTGTGTACGCAGTACACGCGCGCATATCTTCGTCATCTGGTTATGCAGAAGGAGATGCTCGGCGGCATTCTGCTGTCCATTCACAATCTGCATTTTCTGATCGATTTGATGGCGAAGGCGCGCGAGGTCGTTCTGGCGGGAGAATACGAGGCGTTTTACCAGGATTGGATGAACTCTCCTGCGGCGAACGACTACTAGGATGAATCCCCCGCGGCGAACGGCCGTTAGGATGGGTTTTCTTTCGGTGAGCAGCTGTTGAAACGTTTTTTCGGCGGCGAGCAGCTATTGGGGCGGACCTCGATTCCTGGCTGGCTTGCCGACATTTTTCGAAAAAGTAGTTGACGAAAGCCGACAACGCTGCGATACTTCTAACCCGCGCTTGGAAAAGCGTAAAACATGGCCTGGTCGTCTAGCGGTTTAGGACATCGCCCTCTCAAGGCGAAGATCGGGGGTTCGAATCCCCTCCAGGCTACCACAGTCATTTTCTGCGAACCCTTCGAGGCTGGCCACCAGCTCGGAGGGTTCGCCTTTTTCGTCGCGGAAGTTCATAAGCGCCACCGCGCGGTCCTCGTAGACCGCCACGTCCGACTCGGAATCTATGGGCTAAGTTTGATTCGTGCCTTGAATCCATACTATTTCGTGTCTTTTGACACAGGAAATGGCAGGAATTACGAAATAGCATGGATTCTGCTGCTGAGCCAAAGGGCACAGTGCGGAGACTCTAAAGAAACACCTGGTCAGAGCGTTACGGTTAAGAGTTCTTCCTCAATCGTGCCGACGGAGCTGTACTATTTCGTCATTGCGTGCATTTTCGGTGCGCAAAACGACGAAATAGTACAGATTCTCCGATGGCGCCTCCTTATCCAGAGATTAGGGAGCACGTTGCGGGAGTGCGTCAACGTATGCGTCGCTCGGACGAGGCTCGCAGCGCGCGCAGATGCGCTTTCAGCTCCGGGTCGATGCGCCTGCTTTCGATCGCTTTCTGTATGGCCTTGTTGTGGGTCCATTGGTCAAGGCGATACTGCTCGATATAGGGCAGCGTCGCATCGGGCTGTTTTGCTAAGGCGGTTGCGAAATACCAGGCGCGCATCATGTTCACGTAATAGGCGTTATCATACGTAGTGCTGCCGTCGGCGCCCACGGCTTGTTGTTCGTTTTCGTCGCTCCACCCTTCATGCGCGACGGACGCCACGATGTCTAGGAATCTTTCTTCGAACCTGTCATCAAGAAAATGCTTCATGAGCATGCCGATGGCGAAACGAACGGTGAAGGCCTTATCGGAAGAAAGCCACTCGTCTATTTTTGCGAGCAGTTTGTCGGGATGCTTCGAGAACGTTTTCGGGGAAATGGAATCGCAGGTTGCCCAGTTGTCGATATGGGGAAGAAACTCATCGAGGGCCTCTGCTACATCGTCGAAGTCGTTCATGCATTCGATGAGGAACCCGTGCAGGTTGTTTTCTTCGAAATAACGATGGGACTGCACCCCGAGGAACGCATGCGATTCCGGCGTATTGCGAAGCTCTTTTGCCAATGCGCGAACCTTGGGAACGCGCACGCCGATAATGCGGTCGGGGTCGATCGTCGGCAGGAGCTTGCGATGAAACTCCTTGTACTCGAGGTCTTGAAGAGAGAAAAGCCGCATGCGGACGTTCTGGACGGCGATGTCCTGGAAGGTTTTATCTTCGACGGCCGCGTCTTGAGCAACCGTTCCCCAGGCGGCTTCCTCGTCATTGAAGCTGTCGAATTTCTGCGTCGGCGTCATGGCGAGCCCCTTTCCTCCTCTGTTTCTTGCGTGGTGCGCAGCGGTTGTCTTTCCGATCGCGGACTGGCCGTTTTCCATGCACTGTTTGCGTCGCTCCCGCGAAAAACCTGGTAATTATCTTCGAGTATGGCACAATATCGAAGGTTATAGACAAATGCGCAGACGGCATCGAGGCCGCCGCGCGAAGCGATGGCAAAGGAAGAGTATGAAACCTGCTTCTAAACCGGCTTCAACGAAGTCGTCTACGCGGAGAAGGACGTCGCAGCACGTGAACCGCCGCAATGTCTGGCTCATTGTTGCTACGGCGTTGCTCGTTCTCGGATCCGTGTTTATGTTCACGCCTCCCCAAGAGAAGATCAACCAAGGTCTCGATATCCAAGGCGGCCTTTCCGTGGTGCTTACGGCAAAGGGCGATGACGGTGCTGCTGTCTCTGCCGAAGACATGGAGAAGTCTCGTGCGGTCATCGAGAGTCGCGTAAACTCCCTTGGCGCCTCGGAGGCCACGGTCGCCTTGCAGGGCTCAGATCAGATTCTCGTCCAGATTCCCGGGCTGTCCGACACCGAGGACGCTCTTGCCACCATCGGCAAAACGGGTAAGCTTGAATTTGCGCGCCTTGATTCGTTTACTGACGAAACCGTGAAAAACGAGATCGATACGGGTGGATACATCCAGCAGCAATCGGTGACTGACTCTCTGGGCAACCAGTTCCCCACGGGAGAGGAAGAGCTCACCTTGCATGTCGACGAGGGCACGTACACGCCCATCGTCACGGGTGATGACATCGAGCGCGTAACGGTCGGCCAGGCTTCCGAGGCTGCAACCGATTATGCGGTCAACCTCAAGTTGAATAGCGAAGGTGCTGCTGCGTTTGCGCAGGCAACCAAGGACCTTGCGCCCACTAACGGCAAAATCGTCATTATTCTTGACGGAGTGGTTCAGTCCGCGCCCGCCGTGCAGGGGGAAATTCCCAATGGCGACGTTTCCATCACGGGAGGCTACACGCTTGATGAGGCGAAGTCGCTGCAGACCGTGCTCGAGTCCGGATCTTTGCCCGTGAGCTTCGAGTTCGCTCAGAGTCAGACCGTCGGACCTACCTTGGGTCAAGACGCTCTTGCGTCGGGTGTTGTGGTCGCGGGAGTCGGTCTTGCGCTCGTCATGCTGTATTTGCTGCTGTTCTACCATGGTCTCGGTCTGATTACCGCCGCTGCCATGGCGGTGTTCGCGGCATTGTATCTGGGCATCCTCGCCACGCTTTCTCATTTCGGGCTGTTCTCGCTTTCGCTTGCAGGCATTGCCGGTATCGTGCTTACCATCGGCATGGCGGCCGACTCTTCCATCTTGACGCTCGAGCGTTTCCGCGAAGAAATTCGCATGGGTCGCAGTGTTCGTGCCGCGTCGATCACTGGCGTGCGCCACGGTATCCTGACGTCGATCGATGCCGACTTGGTCACGCTTGTGTCCGCGCTGACGCTGTTCTTCCTGGCGAGCGCATCCGTCAAGGGCTTCGGTCTCACGTTGGCGCTTGGCATCCTGTGTGATATCGTCATGATGCTTCTGTTCAAAGCGCCGATAATTCGCCTGCTCGCCCCGCGTGCTATCGCGAAGCATCCGGGCTTCTGGGGCGTTAAAGATTCCCAGGAAGCCGTTCCTTATTACGAAGAGGGGAAAGAGGTCAAGGCTGGCAAGAAGCTGCGCGGCCGCTTCATCAAACGTGATTTCGATATCCTCGGCCTGCGCAAGTACTTCCTTACCGCGGCGGCTGTGGTGGTTGTCGCAATCGCCGTGATCGTTGGCGTACGCGGCATCAACTTCGGTATCGAGTTCGTGGGCGGCACGTCCATCGCCTTCCATAACACGGGCGACGTGGCCATCGAGCAGGTGCGTGATGCCTTCGCCGACGCGGGAGAGCCTGACGCGGTCATTCAGACCACCACGTCCGACGGCGAAGAAGGATTCCTGGCACGTACCGCTACTACGTCTGCCGAAGATGCGACCGCCGTGGCGAACGACGTCGCCGACACGTTCGGATGGAGTACGGACGGATTCGAGGTGACGACGATCGGTCCCGACTGGGGCACATCGGTTGTCAAGAGCTCGGTTCTGGCGTTCCTCGTTTCGCTGGCGCTCATCATTGCCTACATTTCCATTCGCTTCCGCGACTACAAGATGGGCATCACGGCGGTTGTCGCGCTGCTGCACGACCTTATTATCGTCTTCGGCGTGTATGCCTTGCTCGGTCATGAAGTCACGCCGAACACCATCGCCGCGCTGCTTACCATTCTGGGCTACTCGCTCTACGACACGGTCGTCGTGTTCCACCGCATTAATGAGAACATGAAGGCCGAAAACGTGAAGTGCACCTTTATGACCATGGCCAACCACTCGGTCAACGAGGTGCTCATCCGCTCTCTGAACACGTCGATCACGTCGCTTATTCCGGTCGTGGCCATGCTGCTGTTCGGCGGCGAAACGCTGAAGGACTTCGCGCTCGCCATGGCCATCGGCTTGATCACCGGCTGCTATTCGTCCATCGCCATCGCAACGCCGCTGTACGCCATCTGGAAAACGCGCGAAGACAAGTTCGCGAAGCTTTCGAAGAAGTACGGTCCGGAGGTGCAGCGCTTCTTCTTGAACAAGCTGCCCGTCAGCAAGGTTGCGGCAGCTGGTGCCGGCAACGTCGGCGAAACCCCCGTTGTTGCAGGAGATGCGGTTGCCGTCTCTGAGAAGCCCGCGATTTCCTCGGGTACTGCGGCATCGAAGGCCGGCAAGGCGTCTTCGTCCAAGAAAAAGAACAACCACAAAAAGAAGGGACACTAATCATGGCTGATATTCGCGAGGGAAGCTCTCCCAATTTCGCCCCTCCTGTCGAGGAAGGCGTCGTCTTTCAGTTCGAGGACGAGAAGGGTGATATCGAGAGCCTGGAATTTCTTGGCCTGGTGCTTCACAACGACCACCGCTACGGCTTCTTCTTCCCGGTCGAGGAAGATTTGCCTGCAGGCTCTTCCGGCGAGGTGCTGATTCTCGAGGTGACCGAGCTTGACGAAGAGGGCCAGCCCGCAAGCTTCGAGCTTCTGGTCGACGAGGGCGTGGCCCAGGAAGTCTACGATGCGTTCGTCGAGGCGACCAAAGATATCTATCGTTTCGTGTAAGCGATTCATATGCTGCAAAGGCGGTCCTGCGGGGCCGCTTTTGCTTGTGGTTCTCAAGAGGTTGCATATGAGAATTCTTAACGTGTCCGCTCAAAAGCCAGACAGCACCGGTAGCGGCGTTTATCTGGCCGAAACGGTTCGTTGCCAAGTTGCCGCAGGGCATGACGTGGCGGTGGTGGCGGGCGTTGCCGCCGACGATGCTCCTGAGCTTTCGGAGGGCGTGCTGTTTCGTCCCGTTCGGTTCGACACTGAAGCCCTGCCGTTTCACGTGGCGGGCATGTCTGATCAAATGCCCTATCCGGCTACGCGCTATTGCGACATGACGCCTTCTATGACGGCGGCATTCGCGGCTTCTTTCGCCCGGGTGTTCGAGGAGCTTGACGAAGCGTTCGGACCCGATGTCGTGCTGTGCCACCATCTCTATCTCGCGACGGCAGTGGCGGTGGAAACGTTTGCGCATCGGCGGGTATTCGCAGTATGCCATTCAACCGATTTGCGTCAGATGGGCAAGCACGGCCTTGAGCGAGACCGCATCGTTGCGGCAATGCGTCGTTTGACGGGCGTGTTCGCGCTGCATGAAGCGCAAAAGGAAGAGATTGTGCGCGTGTACGGAGTCGATCCCGCGCGCGTGCATGTGGTGGGTACGGGATTCAACGCGTCGATATTCAATACGGGGGAGCCGGAGACGTGCGACGACGGCGCATCAGGGCGCTCGGCATCCGCCTCCGCGCGAGCGACTGATGCGCCCATGGGCGCTTCGACGTGCGCCGACGTATGTGCGAACGTGCCCGTCGAGCTCGTGTATGCAGGAAAAATCTGGAAGAAGAAAGGGGTCCCGTCGCTTCTGGAAGCGGCCGACCTTGTTGAAACGGCGCGTCGGGAAGGTGCGCGCCGCAGCGAAAGTCCCTCGTTGCGTCTGAGGCTTCGCCTTGCGGGGGGTCACAACGATTCAGAGGAATACGCCGGAATCGTTGCACGCGCCGCTCGTTGCCTCTCCGACGTGGCGTTTCTCGGCAGGCTTTCGCAGACGGATTTGGCGCAGGCGTATCGGCGCGCAGATATATTCGTCCTGCCTTCTTTTTTCGAGGGGTTGCCGCTTGTGGTAATTGAGGCTCTCGCGTGCGGTTGCAAGGTGGTGACCACCGACTTGCCTGGAATTCGTTCATGGCTTGAGGCGAATGCGCCCGGCGCGCCGATTGTGTACGTTGCGCCGCCGCTCATGCGCGCCGTCGACGAGCCGTTCGAAGATGAGCTGCCTGCCTTCGAGCACCGGCTTGCTGACGCTATCGAGGCGTGCATGCGCTTGGAGGCTGGCCCTTTCGACGTTTCGCATCTTTCCTGGGAAGGCTTGACTGCGCGTATCGTGGAGGCGCTGTAGGCTGCCCGCATGCGCGCCGCATGCACTTCGCACCCCGCGCCGTCTTTTTCGTGGGTCGCGCGATATGCGGGCTGCGCGGCGAGGCGATGGGATACACTGGTCAGATGCGAAGAAGAGGAAGGGGCTGACAACATGAAGCCAAACCAGCAAACGCGTCGCGTCATGGTGGGCAATGTGCCCATGGGCGGCGGTGCTCCGTGCGTCGTTCAATCCATGCTTAACGCTCCGGCCGACGACGCGGCGGCCAATCTTGCGCAGATCGAGGCGCTCGCGCAGACGGGTTGCGAGGTGGTGCGCATGGCCATCCCGCGCCGTGCGTGCTTGGACGCCTTCGAGGAGGTGTGTGCGAAAAGCCCCCTTCCCGTGGTGGCGGACATTCACTTCGATGCGCAGATCGCCATCGAGGCGGCCCGTCGCGGCGCGGCGAAGTTGCGCATCAACCCGGGCAACATTGGCGGCTGGGAGAAAACCGATGCCGTGATTGAGGCTGCTCGTGAGGCAGGCATCCCCATTCGCGTCGGCGTGAACGCAGGCTCTCTCGACGAAGGGCTCAAGGCGCGTGAAGACCTCACGCTGCCCGAGAAGCTTGCGGCTTCCGCGGTTGATTACGTGCGCCATTTCGAGGAGCGCGGGTTTCACGACGTGGTGGTGTCCGCGAAGGCCCATGACGTCATGACCACGGTGAAAACCTACCGCATGCTTGCGAAGGAAATTCCCGAGGTGCCCCTGCATATCGGCATCACCGAGGCAGGCACGCTCATGCAGGGCGTGATCAAATCCGCCAGCGGTTTGGGCATTCTGCTCGAAGAGGGCATCGGAGACACCATGCGCATCTCGCTTACCGATGAGCCCACGGCGGAAATTCGCGCATGCTGGATGCTGCTTGCGGCGCTCGACCTGCGCCGCCGCGGTCCCGAAATCATCAGCTGCCCCACGTGCGGCCGCTGCCAGGTGGACCTGATCGACCTGGCCAAGCGCGTGGATGAGCGTTTGGCGGCTTGCACGGCTCCGATCAAGGTTGCCGTCATGGGCTGCGTGGTCAACGGGCCGGGCGAAGCGGCCGATGCCGATTTGGGCGTGGCGTGCGGCGCGGGCTCGGGAGTGATCTTCTCTAAGGGAAAAGTCTTGCGCAAGGTTGACGAGGCTTGTATCGTTGAAGCTCTGACGGAAGAGATCGAAAAGTTCGAGATAGAAAGATAGGCATCGAAGCATGAACAAGTTCGTGAACCGCAACGTGTTGCGCATGAGCGAAATCTACGCTCCCACGCTGAAAGAGGACCCCTCCGACGCAGACATTGTTTCCGCGAAGCTTCTCGCCCGTGCGGGCATGATTCGCAAGGAGGCCGCCGGTCTGTACACCTTCCTGCCGCTCGGTCTGCGCGTCATCCACAAGATCGAAAACATCGTCCGCGAAGAGATGGATTCTCACGGCGGCCAGGAAGTGCTCATGCCCTTCGTTCAGCCCGCTGAGCTGTGGCATCGCTCCGGTCGTTGGGACGCATACGGCGCTGAGATGCTGCGCGTCGTCGACCGTCATGACAACCAGTTCTGCCTTGGCCCCACGCATGAGGAAGTCATCACCGACTTGGTGAGCAACGAGCTTCGCAGCTACAAGGACCTGCCGAAGAACCTCTACCAGATTCAGGTGAAGTTCCGCGACGAACGTCGCCCCCGCTTCGCCTTGCTGCGCGGCCGCGAGTTTATGATGAAGGACGCCTACAGCTTCAACGCCGACCAGGCCAGCTTGGATGAAACCTACAATCTCATGCGCGACGCTTACATCAACATGTGCGACCGCATGGGCCTGAAGTACCGCATTGTGCAGGCCGACCCGGGCCAGATCGGCGGCAACGCCACCGAGGAGTTCATGGCGCTGGCCGAGACGGGCGAGGCCGAGCTTGTGTACTGTGACTGCGGCTATGCAGCCGACGTCGAGGTGGGCGAGTGCTCTCCCGTTCCCACCGAGTATCCCGCCGAGGCTCTTGCTAAGATCGAGACCCCGGGCGTTCACACCATTGCCGAGCTGGCCGCATTCCTCAACTGCGAGGAAAGCGCTACGGCCAAGGCGTTCTCCGGCAAGGGCGACGACGGCTCCATCTGGGTGTTTTTCGTTCCCGGCAATTATGAAGTCAACGAGTGCAAAGCCGACCGCCTGGTTCCCGGCTTCACTCCGCTGACCGACGAGGAAATGATTAAGGCCGGTTTGACCAAGGGCTCCATGGGCCCGGTGGGCCTGCCCGAGGGCGTTAAGGTGGCGGCCGACGAGAGCCTGCGCTCCATCGAACGCTGGGTTGTGGGCGCCAATGACGACGGCTTCCACTTCGTGGGCGCCAAGCACGGCGAAGATTTCCAGGTGGATGCCTGGGCCGACCTGTGCACCGTTAAAGAGGGCGACGCATGCCCGCATTGCGGTTTGCCGCTCAAGGCTGCCCGCGGTATCGAGGTGGGGCAGATCTTCAAGCTGGGCGACAAGTATTCCAAGGCCATGGGCGCGACGTTCATGGACGAAGACGGCTCCGAGAAGCCGTTCATGATGGGCTGCTACGGCGTGGGCGTCTCCCGCACCATGGCTGCTGCCGTCGAACAGAGCTACGACGACTTCGGCATCATCTGGCCGGCTGGCATTGCTCCGGCGCATGTGTGCGTCATCCCGCTGTCTCCGAAGCCCGACGAGGTCACCGAGGCCGCAGAGGAGCTTGCCAAGAAGCTTTCTGCTGCCGGCTACGAAGTGGTCATTGACGACCGCAACGAGCGTGCGGGTGTCAAGTTCGCCGACAACGACCTTATCGGCTGGCCTGTCCAGGTTGTCGTGGGCAAGCGCGGATTGAAGGAAGGCACCGTCGAGGTGAAAAACCGCGCAACGGGCGAAAAGGTTTCCGTGGCGCTGGACGCTGTGGAAGCCGCCGTTGACGAGGTCATCGCGTAAGGCGTGATCGCCTCAGGCATGTCGCAGACGCGCGAGCGCCCCTGCCGGCTCCCGCATTGCGGGCGCGCGCAGGGGCGCTTTACGTTTGTTGTTCGTATGCATTTGCTGTAAAAATGCACGAAACCCCGTCTTCGTTATCGCAAAACTCACGAAACGTACCAAGGCGCGGATTCCTTCTTCAGAAAATCGCTTCAAAGAAGCAAATTAATGGACATTGCAAGCAATCATGTTGATTATCTTGCTTATCTATATTTGTCTTTGCTTCGTATTTGGTACGTTTCGTGAGTTTTGCGAGTTTCAAAGTGGGCTTTGGTGCACTATGGCGGAATGCGGCGTGCCGGAGCTAGCAGCGCCCAATCATTTCGACGCTCGTCCCGGCAAGTATGTGCCCGCGAGCTGCGGCGATGAGCTCGTTCGCCCAGAAGGGTTCGGCTAGGTCGACGGGTGTATCGAGCGCCATGACGCGCAGAGTGTATACGTGGTCGGCATCGGGAGGGCAAGGTCCTACGTATCCTGTGCCGCGCTCGGGCTCGGATTGCGCGGCGCTGTTGTAACCTTGCATTAGGCCTTCGGCGCCGTTGCGGCTGGCGTCATCGTCCAAAGCAAAGAAGCCGTTGAACGGGCCGTTTGTATAAGCGCACCAATGAATCCACGGAAAACCGCATACGGGAACGCTATCCCAGTCAAGAAAGACAAATGCGAGCGCTTTTGTTTCGGCTGGGATGTCCGTCACCTCGAAAGGAAACGAACGACGGCAGCTCCAGCCATGGCAATCCGCAGAATCGGCATATTTTCCGTATTCGTCGGGCAGGAATCCATTTTCGAGGTTCATGGTGATGTGCATGGGTACTCCCCTCTTTTCTTTCGTCACTTTCGTTTGCTAGGTCATGATAATTGAACGTCGTCGCGTCTTTTGGCTGATTCACGAAGGGACGTGAGCGTCAGTATGCTTTGGATGGAATCAGGGAGTGGATGTTTTGATTAATATGGTATTGCGATAGAATAAAATCCATAATTACTTCGAACGAAGGGTGAATGTTGGACTCTCTGGCATCTGGGGGGGGGGTTCTCCTCATAATTCCCGCCTATAACGAGGCGGGGAACATAGAGCACGTCGTGTCTGTTTTAAGAGACGAAGGCGTCGATTTTGTGGTTGTTAACGACGGGTCGACCGACGATACCCCTTTCATTCTCGAGCGCATCGGCGCTCCTCATATCAATCTTATTGAAAACCTAGGGATAGGCGGTGCCGTTCAGACGGGCTATCGCTATGCGTTGCAGGCTGGGTATGATATCGCGATTCAATTCGATGGCGACGGCCAGCATGATGCTGCATTCATCGACAGGCTTGTAGACGAGTTGAGGCATCAAGGAGCCGACATTGCTGTCGGGTCGCGTTTCGTGGGGGATAAGAGCGAATTCAAATCGAGCGTCCTCAGACGCGTCGGTATCGTATTCCTATCTCTGGTTCTTCGTTTGGCGAGTGGAGTGCAAATTAAGGATGTTACTTCGGGCTTTCGTGCTGCCAATTGTCGCGCTATAAAGCTTTTTGCTGAAACGTATCCTTCTGATTATCCTGAGCCGGAATCGCTTTCTTTTGCAGCCGCACGAGGTTTGAAAATAGTAGAAATACCTGTTGCTATGCATGAGCGAATGAGCGGTTCTTCATCCATTTCTGGCTTGAAATCTCTGTGGTACATGCTTAAGGTGGGGCTTTCTATCATCTTCGTGGGCTCCCTGAAGCACAGGGGGCGATAGCGTGTCGTTTTTGATTCAGATTGTTTCACTTGTTACGAGCCTTGTCTTCACATGGTTTGTCATACTTATGATTCGCAGAGAACGCTTTTTGCTGAGGTATTCGTTTTTGTGGATTCTGCTGGGTGTTTCTGGTGTTCTGGCGTCCCTGTTCCCGGGATGGGTTTTCGCGCTGTCTGCGCTGCTTGGCTTCGAAAAGCCCGTTAATTTCCTTTATTTTGTTTGCATAGTTGTGCTCCTGGGCGTTGGTCTCGTTCTTTGCGCGGTTGTCTCTCGGCAGGCAAGGCAGATTACGCATCTTATTCAAGAACTGTCCATTCTTAAATCCGAAAGCAAAGGGGACCTTGACTAATCCTGGTCGCATGGATTTTGAGCAATTGGTAAATGAAGGGATTTACGGCTGGCATGAGCGCGTTTTTTCAATATTTGGCGGGACTAGTGGTTCTGGGATGCTCTTTCGCGGGTTATTGTTGCATTCTTCGCAGATTCACGAATTTGTCGATATCTTTCTTTCCAGCTATTGTTTTCGCCTCGGTTACCCTAATTGGATTCATGGGGGGCATGGCGGGATTTCTCAATCTTTCTGCTTACATAATAGTTGCGGGAGGTCTGATTTGTTTTATCGCTGTTCTAGTGAAGTGGCGAGGGATTTTTAGTGTGGTAGCCACTTCGCCAGGGATTGTGTTTTTCACGTTAATGACGCTATGCGATGTCGTTCTTTTCTCTAATGCAACCCTAGGTCATTACGATGATTTTTCTCACTGGGGGTCAATTGTAAGGGATATGTTTGATGGAAATGCTTTTCCGAGTGAGGGGTCCATTGTTTCTAAGGTGGGTTCCTTCATCAATTACCCACCCATTACAGCTACATTTATTTATGTCGTGAATTCGGCTGTTGGTTATACCGAAGGACATGCCATTGTGGCTCAGAATCTTCTCCTTATTGCAGGAGCGACTTCTTTGTTCTCGGTGATTGATTGTTCATGTCGTAGGTGGATGCGAATAGCGACGATTTCGTCATGCGTTGGCATTGCTTTTGCATCGTTTTGGCTCATTATGAATGATAATGGCCTGGCTCAATTTCAGAGCCTTCTTGTAGATTCCGTCATGGGCCTTTTTGCCGCATCCGCATTGCTGGTAATTCTTCGGATGCAAGGCAAGAACATACTCGGATCTTGTCTTGCTGCATTATCTCTTTCGCTTTTCGTTGCCTTCGCGAAAGACAATGGCAAGGTTTTCTTTGTCATCATCGTCTTGGCGATTGCGGTTGCCAGCTTTTTGCATTTTCGCAAATGCGACGCTAGCGTTCGGAAAAGCCTTATGTTCTCTGTTGTCGTAGGGTTGGCATTTCTCGTAATTATGCTGTTGCTTTCAGTTGCGTGGGGAGCCTATGTTGATGCTGCATATTCATCGGAGGAGGATGGAAAGTTTTCTGTCGCCGTATTACTCTCCGGCAATTCTCAGATGCCTTTGTCTGAAGCCGTAATTCGAGTTGTTCATGATGCATTTATGGCCGATTTTCAAAGGAGTGTTGTATTTTTTGGACTAAATGCTCTCTCTCTGCTTGTTATTGCTTTATCGCACAAAAAGAGGGTTTCCGTTGGGAATGCGGGAGCTGTGTTTTTTCTCTCTAATGCGGTGATTGTCGGAACCTGCTTTGCTCTGATTCTTCTCTATGCGTTTGTGATGCCAGCTGCCGAGGACGTAGAGGACGAACTTGCAGGTTTTTCTCGATATTACGGAACGGCGTTATTGGCGTTTTATTGCATTCAATGGTGGGGGATTCTTTTCCAGGCTAACCAGTTCTTCTCGAAGGGCGAGGGTAGGTGTATTAAGCCTGGTAGTGCGTGCTCTGTTTTTCTTGCCGTCTGTCTTTCGGCATGTGTTCTATTTTCTTTTCCAAGCTTGATAGTCTTTTGGAAGGGCATGGGGTTGGAACATTTGTCGGTTAAGAATATTGTTTCGTCTGAGTATGACTACAAGAGGTATCCGATTTCTTCCGTTCTTGATGATGCTCAAAATTATATTTCTCCAGGTCAAAGTATTGCTGTGTATTATGGCGACGGTGCTCTCGTTGGATACCACTGGTTCTTAAGCATGTATGAAACCAATACTGAGGTTTATATAATTTACGACGAAAGCAGTCCCGAAGCCATCTCGAATGCTTTGCATAATTCTGATTGGCTTGTCTTTACGGGTCGGGGTGGAGACGGACTCGTTAGAAATTACAATCAGGAGTTTTCCGTGGAGGATGGACCTTGGTTTGAACTTCAGCATACGGAAGAGGGAGAGACGGTTTTAGGGAAAGTAAGACAAGCATAAGTTGAAGTCAATAGGAGATTATGCGCGTTCGTTTTGCTTTTAAAAGTTTCCGCTCGTGTAAGGAAGTGTAATCATGCACAACAAAAAGGTGCTTCGTCCATGCTAGAGCAGGGGAGTCGATATCTGTTCGTCGGCATTGTCTCGGCTGCGATTGACTTTGGCGGATTTCTTTTTTTGAGCGAAGCGATAAGTTGGAGTATCCAGTTGTCCAACGTGACATCATTGTTGATTTCGACGGTTTTCAATTTCGTCGTGAATAGGAATTTCACCTTCAAAAGTGCAGCAAATCCCGCGAGGAGCATCGCGCTGTATTTCGTATTGCTGTCGGCTAATATGGCTATTTCAACATATGCTATTTCCTGCTTTGTTGACGTGGGGATTCCGTCGGCTTTGGGTAAGATTGTGATGATGTGCTGCATTATGCTTTGGAACTTTTTCTTATATAAGAAAGTTGTCTTCGTATAGTTGTGTGCACTTTTCGTGCGGGCGAAGTGCTCTACTTCGTCAATATATACTGTGCTCCTGAGCGACGAATCTTTCTTGCACTTTTAGAAGAGGAGCAGCATGTTTTTCCATAAATCGATGGAGCTGCTCGCGCCTGCGGGCGGATGGGAGCAGCTCGAGTACGCGATTCATTTCGGCGCGGATGCGGTGTACCTCGCATCGACGCGCTATGGCATGCGTCGCCGTGCCGATAACTTCGACGAAGACGAACTGTCCAAAGTTGTCGAATACGCACATGCGCATGGCGTGGATGTGCATGTCACGGTCAATACCATGATGACCGACGAAGACATCGACGATTTGCGTCGCTATTTCGCGTTGCTTGACGAAGCGGGCGTGGACGCCGTGATTATCGGCGATATGGGTGCGTTGGCGGTTGCGCGCGAAGTGGCTCCCAACCTGGCAATCCATCTTTCCACGCAGGCATCGTGCATGAATGCTGAATCGGCGCGCATGTATGCGAGCCTAGGCGTTTCGCGCATCGTGCTTGCGCGCGAGATGAGCCTTGCGGCCATCGCTGAAATGCGCCGTCGTCTTTCTGATGAAATCGAGCTTGAAGCATTCGTCCACGGCGCTATGTGCATGGCGTATTCGGGGCGTTGCCTGATTAGCGATTATATGACGGGTCGCGGCGCTAACGTAGGCCATTGTGCGCAGCCGTGCCGCTGGAAGTATGCGCTTGTGGAAGAGAAACGCCCGGGACAGTATTTCCCGATCGAACAGGACGATCGCGGCAGCTTCATCATGAGTTCGAACGACATGAATATGCTTTCGCACTTGCAAGAACTTAAAGATGCCGGCGTGAACAGTATCAAAATCGAAGGTCGTGCGAAAGGTGCATACTACGTAGCGTCGGTGGTCAATGCTTATCGTCATGTGTTGGACGGCGAAGATGCCGACGTGTGGCAGGACGAACTTGAGACCACGAGCCATCGTCCGTATTGCACGGGCTTCTACTTTGGCGATCCAGGGCAGAACCAGGGTACGGTTGAGTATGCGCGCTCGCATCAAATGGTGGCGCGCGTTCTGGGCTGTGCCGCTGATGAGCTGGGGGAGCGTGGCGCGTTTAAGCCGGATGAACCGCGCGATGCCGCCGAGCCATATCGCGTGGAAGTGCTGTGTCGCAATCGTTTCTTCGAAGGCGAAGAGCTCGAGGCCATCAGTCCCGATGCCGCTGTGCGCACGTGCGCGGTGAAGCGTCTGGTCTGGCATGCTGCACCAGGGACGGACCTGAAGGATGTCGAACGCGACGGCCTGGGCCGCATCATCGGTCCCGACCCGACGTGCGCGGGCGGCATGCTTGTGGCGGTGGAGGTGGCAAACCGCACCATGGAGCGTTATTCGTTTGTTACGCCGTTCGAGCTGCACGAACGAGATATTCTGCGCATCCGCCGCGAAGGTCAGGATGTCGGCCGCGTGCTGTAGTGATTTCTGAGCGCACGAATGTTTCAAGCGTGTTTCATACTATCGCATGCTAAAGCGTCGTGGGGATAAGGCGTTACAATGGCGGTTCGACGAGAAAGGACCCCTGCTATGCAAATCTCACAGGCGTTTCAAGGCGAAAGCCTGCCCATTTCATTCGAGATTTTCCCTCCGAAAGGCGACCTTCCTGTCGAGACTGCGCATGCAATGACCGAGGAGCTTGCTCCTTTGGATCCCGCATTCGTTTCGGTGACGTACTCGGCCGGCGGAAGCGGTAACAGCGCGCGCACGATCGACGTCGCCCGTATGATGAAAGAAGACTTCGCGCTGCCCATCATGGCTCATCTGACCTGCATGGGAGCAACGAAGGACGATATCGACGCAACGCTTGCCGCCATGCGCGAAGCGGGCCTTGAGAACGTTCTCGCCCTGCGCGGCGATCCCGTCCCCGGCGTTGCGACGAACGATTTCCACTTTGCCAAAGACCTCATTCCCGTAGTACGCGAAGCGGGCTTTTGCGTGGGCGCCGCGGCGTATCCCGAAGGCCATATAGACTGCTTGGATTTCAAAAAGAGCATCGAACACCTGAAGGAAAAGCAGGACGCAGGCGCGCAATTCTTCGTGACGCAGCTTTTCTTCGACAACGATTGTGCGCTCGAATTCCTTGAAGCCGCCCGCAATGCGGGCATTACGGTGCCGATCACGTTCGGCATCATGCCGTTTTTGTCAAAGGCTCAGATTTCGCGCATGGTGTTCATGTGCGGTGCCAGCCTGCCTTCTCCGATTATTAAGCTTCTTGCGCGCTACGAAGAAGACCCGGAATCGCTGCGTGCGGCCGGTATCGAATACGCGTGCGACCAGATGGAAGGCCTCGCCCAGGCGGGCGTCGACGGCATTCATGTGTACACGATGAATCAGCCGAGCATAGCCCGCGCGGCTGTTGCACGACTGCGCGGCGCGGCGAGCTAGCCATGCCGCGCTATTGCGTCGATAAGGCCGAAGCGCTTCGCTATATCGGATATTCTGGTCAACAGACCGATGAAATGCTTGACGAACGCATCGATTCGCTCATCGCCGCCTGCGAGCGCGATTCGGCTCCCGCTTTTGTATACAAAATATTTCCCGTCGATGCTTCAGGCGGCGTGATTCGTCTCCAGGGAAGCTCTCTTGTGCTTGAAGGCTCGGCTATCTACGAACACCTTCATGCGGCGCGTTCTTGTGCGGTCATGGCGGTCACGCTTGGGCTCGCAAACGAACGCGCTGCCATGCGTATGAAGGCGAAAAGCGCGCTTGATGCCGTCGTGTTCGGTGCGGCGGGCTCCTCGCTGGTGGAATGTGCGGCGGATGCATGCGAAGCTGCAATTGTGGCCGAAGCGGCAGGGCTCGGGCTGCACACGAATTGGCGTTTCAGTCCTGGTTACGGCGATTTGCCGCTTGATATTCAGCCCGCCATCGTGCGCACGCTCGAGGCGGACAAAAAACTCGGGATGACGGTGACTGACTCCAACCTGCTTGTTCCCGTGAAAAGTGTCACGGCGTTCGTCGGATTGTTCGACGGACTGTACGAAGGTGCCAAACGAAGCTGTGCCGGATGCCCCTGCGCCGCTCATTGTTCATTGCGAAAGGCTGGTACGCCATGCTACCGATAACTTCTCATGCTGTTTCCGCCGATGCGCGTGACGCGCTGCGCATTGCCGATGATTATCTTGCACGCGTGATTGCGGGCGAAGAGTACCTGGTTTTCGACGGCGCTATGGGCACCATGTTGCAGGCAGCGGGCTTGGAGGCGGGCGAACTCCCGGAGCTTCTGTGCCTGAACAGCCCCGATGAAGTGACCGCGATTCATCGCCAATACGTCGAAGCGGGAAGCCTCGCAGTCACTACGAACACGTTCGGCGCAAACGCGCGCAAGCTCGGCGATGCGGCTTCGGTGCGCGAGATTTTCGCGGCCGCCGTGGCGTGCGTGCGCAACGCCGGCGCACGTTACGTGGTTGCCGACATCGGCCCGACGGGGGCGCTGCTCGCGCCGCTTGGCACCATGAGCTTCGATGAAGCGTACGGCCTGTTCGCAGAGCAGGTGCGTGCGGCAGCCGAAGCCGGTGCCGACATCATCCTGATTGAGACTATGGCCGACTTGCTTGAGATGAAGGCCGCCGTCTTGGCCGCCAAAGAATGCAGCGATCTGCCCGTGTTTGCCACTATGACTTTTGGGGAAGACGGCCGCACATTTCTGGGCACAAGTCCGCGCATTGCGGCGCTTACGCTTTCGGCGCTCGGCGTGCAGGCGTTGGGTATGAATTGCTCGCTCGGCCCCGATGACTTGCGTCCGTTGGTGGACGAAATGCTCGAAGTCGCAACATGTCCGGTGATGGTGCAGGCCAATGCGGGCCTTCCTCATGTCGAAGACGGCAAGACGGTATTTTCCGTCGACCCCGATTCGTACGCGAAAAGCGTTGCCGGCATGGTTGAAGCGGGCGTGCGCATTGTGGGCGGCTGCTGTGGAACGAACCCCGCCTATATTGCGAATCTGGCGGATATCGTACATGGAAAGCAACCTATCAGGCCTTTTGCCGAACCCGTCTGCAGCGTGACCAGCGCTCAGGAAGCGGTCGTCCTGAAAGGCCGTCATGTGGCCACGATTGGCGAGCGCATTAACCCTACGGGCAAGAAGCGTCTGAAGGAAGCTCTTCGCACCGGGGATTTCGACTACATCATCAATGAGGCCATCGCGCAGACCGAGGCCGGCGCCGACATTCTGGATGTCAATGCCGGTTTGCCGGAAATAGACGAGGCGGCCGTGCTGGTGGACCTGGTCGGCAAAATTCAAGGCGTGACCGGTCTGCCGCTGCAGGTGGATTCCTCCGACCCGGAAGCGGTGGAGGCGGCGGTTCGCGTGTATGCGGGCAAGCCCATCATCAATTCCGTGAACGGCAAGGCGGAAAGCCTCGAAGCGGTGCTTCCTATCGCAAAACACTACGGGTGCGCGGTGGTCGGCCTGACGCTTGACGAAGGTGGCATCCCTCCTACGGCCGAGGAGCGATTCGCCATTGCGCAGCGCATTGTGCGCGCAGCCGAGGCGGCGGGCATTCCGCGTCAGGACGTTTTCATCGACTGCCTGGTCATGGCAGCGTCTACCAATCAGAGCGAAGTGGTCGAAATCCTGCGCGCCATCACCATGGTGAAAGAGCGTTTGGGCGTGCGTACGGTGCTCGGTGTGTCCAACGTGAGCTTCGGTTTGCCGTTGCGCGAAGTGGTGAATGCCACGTTTTTGGCGGCGGCGTTTTCCGCAGGCCTTGACCTGCCTATTCTCAATCCGCTTTCCGACCGTTATCGCGAAATCGTGGACAGCTGGCGCGTGTTGTGCGGACAGGACGTTTCCGCCGCGCGCTACATTGAAGAATACGCGAATCGCACCATGGCGTCTGCCAGCGCTCTTGCACCGGGTCAGGTCCGGCAAGGCGGCGCTGCTCAGGCTGCGGTTTCGTCCGAAGCGCCCGATGGCGAAGCGGGCACGTTGCGCCATTGTGTGATTACGGGCCGTCGTGCCCAAGCGGCGGATATAGTGCGTTCCATGCTCGAAAAAGAAGGCGTGGAGCCTATGGCCGTTATCAACGATCACCTGATTCCTGCGCTTGACGAGGTGGGGGAGCGTTTCGAAAAAGGCACGTTTTTCCTGCCGCAGCTCATGTCTTCGGCGGAGGCCGCAAAAGCCGGCTTTGATGTTATCAAGGAACTCGCGTCGTCTGCAAGCGTGGCCGACAAGGGCAAAGTTGCCGTTGCTACGGTCAAAGGCGATATTCACGACATAGGCAAGAATATCGTGAAGATGCTGCTGGAAAACTACGGGTACACGGTTTTCGACCTGGGGCGCGACGTCGATCCTCAGGCGGTGGTTGATTGCGTGAAGAAACACGGTATTAAGCTCGTCGGGCTTTCTGCTCTTATGACCACGACGGTTCGAGGGATGGAAGAGACCATCGTACTGCTGCGCGAGCAGGCGCCCGATACCAAGGTATTCGTGGGCGGCGCGGTGCTCACGCCCGAATACGCGAAGATGGTAGGGGCGGATTACTATGCGAAGGACGCCTCTGAAAGCGCGCGCATCTGCGCGGAAGTGCTGGGATAGCCTGGGACAAAGCTCCCGGACCGCCCCAGATGGCGTTGCGGTCTCTAGCATGGATTCGCTCGGATGCGTGGGGCGTTTGCCGGACGGTTGCGTTCGGCACGGCGTCTCTCGATATAGTACTATGCAACTATGCTGAAAATGGCGTAGGGGACGCCTTGCTATCGAGCCGGAAGGAGAGCCGCTATGGGAGTTCAGGCTGAAGAGGTACTTGAAGTAGGTTCGTTCGACGAATTCGCGAATTACCTCCGCGCAAACACGCGCGTATTTATGGAGTTGGGTGACAAGACGTATTACCTCACCCATACTGACGGCTACTGGCGTGCGCAGGATTGCTCGGAACTGAACGATAAGGGCCATTTCGTCGATTGCTCCGAATTGGTTCCCACGCTCAACGAGTTGCTCGGTTTGGCGTGGCTTGACGGCAAGAGCGTCGAAGACGTTTTCGCCGATGCGAAGTTCTACAAGAGCATTCAGGAATAAGGCAAAAAACATCGTGCCGCTCGCAAGGGCGGCACGATTGCTTTTCGGGGGCGGTTGAGACCGTCTTTTGTGGGCTACTTTGCAGGAACGGCCTGAGCCGTTTTGCGGGCTTCGTTTAGAAGCGGGCCTTGCGGTCTGCGGAAAGCCCGTACGTTGTTTCGTTTTGCAAGACGTATGCTCGAATGTGGAGCTTATTCTTTCTCTACGTAAGCGAACCCGAACGCACCTGGTCCAAGGTGTGCCCCAATAGTGCCGCTGACCTGGCGAAATCTTGTATTTTCGATATCAAGTCCAAATTTCTCGACAGTTTCGTCGCGCAGTTTCTCGACTGCCTCTCTGTCGCTTGTGTACGGGAAGTAGACGGGCCATGCCGGATCGAGGTCTGCCGCCTCGAGTTCTTTCCAGATGATTCTTTTCGCCGCCGCGGTTCCTTTCGTCTTGGCGGGGCTCACCAGCTTGCCGTTGTCGATGCCGATAGTCGGCTTGATTTTGAGCAGATTGCCGATTGTGGCGACCGATGCGGGAATGCGGCCGCCTTTGCGCAGGTAGGTGAGCGTTCCCATGATCCCGTGAACGTGGACTCGCTTGGTGAATGCGTTCACCAAGCTGACAATTTCGCTGAGGGACTTGCCGGCGTCGCGTTGTGCGGCCGCATAGCGCACCACGATATACTGGCAGACGATTGCTTGACGGGTATCGACGACGGCGATGTGGCTGTCGTATCCGGAGAGGCGTGCTGCCATGCAAGCGGATTCGTACGTGCCCGATATCTGCGAGGTCATGGCGAGCACGAGCACGTCTTCGCCGTTTCGCTGCGCTTCGCGGAAAAGCTCAAGCCATGTTTCGGGTGCAGGTTGGCTTGTTTTGGGAAATTCCTCAGAAGTCGTGAGCAGACGGTAGAATTCATCGAGCATTTCGGGCGTGTTGCGCGAGCAGTGCACGTCGCCGAAAGCGATATCGAGCGGAGCGAGCCTGATGTCAAGTTCGGCCGCCTCGCTTTCGAGGATGTCCGACGCGGTGTCGGTAACGATCATCATGGTGTTTCTCCCGATATGTATAAAGTGATACAAAATGTCTCAGGTTCATATCTTATTGTGTGGTCGTTACGCGTCAATACGGGCTGTGTTACAAAAGCGCAACAATCGCAGAATATAAAGAGAAGGCTGTCGGCGGCGTCAAAGAGAAACCCCCGACGGCGCTGGTGTTGTCTGCGCGTTTCAAACGAGCGGGAAAGAGGACGAAGGATTCATGGATAAACGCTCGGAAGCGAATAGACAGACACGCGAGCGCATTGCGCGAGCTCTTTTGCGCCTTCTTGGAATTAAAGAGTTTTCCGATATCTCGGTAACCGATATTGTGCGGGAGGCCCATGTTGCCCGGGCTTCCTACTACCGCAATTTCTCTTCGAAAGAAGACATCTTGGTGAATGCCGGGCGTTTGATTATGGATGACTTCGGGAAGGCCATGGGGGAAATCGACGGAGGCTGTCTCAGTTACGAAGGGGTCGTTCTCACGTTTCGGTACTTCCGTGAGTATCGCATCGAGCTTCTTCGTCTTCATGAGGCCGGATTCACGAGTATCTACGAACGGCTGTTTCAGGAATACGTCGTGCGCACGGCGCAAGGGCGCATTCCTGAAAGCATGCTTCGCTACGGAGTGTCTTTTTACACCGGCGCTCTTTTTAACGTCTACGTTCGATGGCTTGAAAACGGAATGAAAGAATCTCCCGAGCGCATGGCTTCGTTGTTTTACACCATGATGGCGGCGGCTTTCGAGTCGGTCGGAACGTCTTTTATGGAAGGCGAGAAGGTCGATAAGGCGGTCGGTACGCATCGTTGCGAGGCAGTTGCGGAAGAAAGGTAGCATATGAAAAACGGCATGAGCGCAAAGGAACTGCTCCCGCTCATAGGCATTGCGTTTTCGGCGTTCGTGTTCAACACGTCGGAATTCATGCCCATTGCATTGCTGGTGGATATTGCCGCGGATTTCCAAGTGAGCGAATCGCAGGCGGGCATCCTTATTACCGCATATGCGTGGGCCGTTTGCGTGCTTTCGCTGCCGTTGATGGTCTTTGCCTCCCGCTTCGGCTTTCGTAATCTTTTGCTGGGTCTTGTCGCCTTGTTCGGGACATGCCAGGTTCTTTCCGCGTTGGCACCAGGGTATTGGACGCTTATGGCCGCTCGAATCGGAGTGGCTTGCGCCCATGCGGTGTTTTGGTCCATCGCGTCTCCTGCGGCGGTGCGCGTGGTTCGCATCGAGCATCAGTCTCTGGCGCTTTCCGCCATCGTAACGGGGTCTTCAGTGGCGATGATATGCGGCTTGCCTCTTGGCCGCGTTGTGGGCCTTGCCCTTGGATGGCGCATGACGTTTTTCTGCATAGCGGCGGTATCCTTCGGCGTTCTGGCATATCTTGCCGCGGTTTTTCCGAAGGTTCCCGCGGGCGAGCGCTTTTCTGCCCGAGAGCTGCCGAAGCTCTTGAAAAACCCTGTCCTTATGGGAGTGTATGTTGTGACTGCCTTGATGGCGACAGCTTACTATACAGGGTATAGCTATATTGAGCCGTTTTTGCAGCAGATTGGCGGGTTTTCGGACGGGTCGATTACGGTGGCTCTTTCCATCTTCGGTATTGCGGGCATTGCGGGAAGTGCGCTGTTCGCCCGTCTCTATACGGGGCGTCGTCGACGTTTCGCGTTTCTCGTCCTGGCGCTTTTCGGCATCACGGCATCGCTCTTTCTCATGCTGCCTTGCACAACGGGTTTTGCTTTTGTGTCGAGCATGTGCGTTCTTTGGGGCGCGTGCGCAACGGCTTTCAACGTCTCGCTTCAGTCTGAGATTCTCAAATATGCTCCCGAAGGTGCTGCCGCGGTTGCCATGTCCATTTTCTCCGGGATTTTCAATCTTGGCATCGGCAGCGGATCGGCGATAGGCGGGGCAGTAAGTTCGGGCATGTCAATTTCGTGGGTCGGCATCGTTGGCGGATTTATCGGGGTGGCAGGCGTTGTGGCTTGTGCCGTGTTCTTGATTCCTTCCATGAGCAAGAGAGGGGTCGTGCCAAAGTAGAGAAACGAGTGATTTCGTGCACGGTCCCTTGTATTTGTCCGCTTTTGAAGATCCTGCTCTCCTGAAAGGTTTCTCGCCTATTTTCCGCTTCCCAAAAAATCGTGTATGCTATCGGTTCGTTGAATCGAATTCGGCTCTTGCCGTGAATCATAAAGCGTCAAATCAATTCCGCATCGGAGGATACAATCTTGAAACTGGTTGTCACCGAGAAAAACATTGCCGCCCAGAAAATCGCCGACCTGCTCAGCGTCGGAAAGCCCAAGGCTGACAAGGTCTACAACACCCCCGTGTATCGTTTCCAGGTGGATGGCGAAGAGTGGGTGACCATCGGTTTACGCGGTCATATTCTCGAGCCCGATTTCATGCCCTCCATCGTCTATAAGAAATCTAGCGGCTGGCAGGGCGTCACGGCGGAAGGCGAAGTCGTTCCTGCTCATATCCCCGACTTTCTCCCTAAGCCTCCCTTCAAAACGAAGCGCAAGCCTTTCAAGGAAGACGGCGTTGAAATGGGCGCATGGAAGATGGACGCGTTGCCGTATCTAGCATATGCCCCCATCGAAAAGAAGCCCAAAGAAAAAGACATCATTCGCAGCTTGAAGAATCTGGCGAAAAAGTCCGATGAAATCATCATCGCGACCGACTTCGACCGCGAGGGCGAGCTTATTGGGTCGGATGCCTTGAGCTGCATGAAAGAGGTCAACGACACCGCTCCGGTGTTCCGTGCGCGCTATTCGGCAATCACCAAAGACGAAATCCAGCACGCGTTTTCCCATTTGGTGGAGCTTGACAACGATCTTGCCCAAGCCGGCGAAAGTCGTCAGGATATTGACCTCATCTGGGGCGCGGTGCTCACGCGCTATCTGACCATCGTGAAGTTCGCGGGTTACGGAAACGTGCGTTCTTCTGGCCGCGTGCAAACGCCGACGCTCGCTTTGATCGTGGCGCGCGAACGCGAGCGCATGGCGTTCGTGCCCGAGGATTATTGGGTCATCAAAGCTCGCTTCGGCAAAGAGCCCGAAGATTTCGAGGCAACGCATGCGACGGCTCGCTTCAAGGCAGAGGCGCAGGCCAATGCCGTCATGGGCCATGTCGAGGGTGCTTCGAAGGGCGTGATTTCTTCCATTGAAAAACGCAAACGCACGGTTGCGGCTCCGGTGCCGTTCAACACCACGAGCCTTATGGCCGCAGCGGCGTCCGAGGGCCTTTCTCCTGCGCGAACCATGCGCATTGCCGAAAGCCTCTATATGGACGGCTATATCAGCTATCCCCGCGTGGACAATACGGTCTATCCCGAATCGCTCGACCTCGAGGGCACGGTGAGAAAGCTCTCCGACGTTGCGGTGTACCGTCCGTATTGCCAGGAGCTTCTTTCCAAGGGCGCGCTTGTCGCAACGCGCGGCAAGAAGGAGACCACCGACCATCCGCCCATTCATCCCACGGCGGCGGCCGATCCCGATAAACTCGGGGCGCCCGAATGGAAGCTCTACAACCTCATTGCGCGCCGCTTCCTGGCAACGTTGTCGGAATCGGCGGTCGTCGAAGGCACCAAAGTCACGATCGACGTTGCCTCCGAGCCGTTCGTCACACGCGGAGACGTGCTGGTGAAGCCTGGTTTTCGCGCTATCTATCCGTACGGCTTGAAAAAAGACGAACAGCTTCCTTCGCTCGAAGAGGGCCAGTCGGTCGATTTTCAGGGCGCAACGTGCACCAAGAAACAAACCGAACCTCCGGCGCGCTATTCTCAGGGCAAGCTCATTCAGGAAATGGAGAAGCTGGGCCTTGGCACCAAGGCCACGCGCCATGCCATCATCGAGCGTCTGTACACGGTGAAGTACGTGCAGAACGACCCGATCGAGCCAAGTCAGCTTGGCATTGCCGTGTGCGATGCGCTGGGCAAGTTCGCCCCGCAGATTACCAGCCCCGATATGACGGCCACTCTTGAAGAAGACATGAACAAGATTGCCGCCGGCGAGAAATCGCGCAAAGACGTGGTCGATCTTTCCCGCGATATTCTGCATGACGTCCTAGACGAGCTTTTGCCGCATCAGGAGGAAGTCAAAGACGCGCTGGCCGATGCCGTGGCAGCCGATGCCTACGTGGGTCCTTGCCCGAAGTGCGGAAAAGACCTTCAGTTGCGCGCATCGTCTAAAACGCGTTCTATGTTTATCGGATGCGCAGGCTGGCCCGATTGCGACGTGACCTATCCGCTTCCTAAGGGCAAGGTGGAGGCGCTCGAGGAAAAATGTCCGACGTGCGGCATGCCGCAGATCAAGGTGACGGCGTTTCGTTCGAAGCCGCGTACGCTGTGCATCGACCCGAACTGCCCGACCAACCAAGAGCCGGATGTGGTTGTGGGGAAGTGTCCGACGTGTGCCGAAAAGGGGCTCGACAAAAAGCTCATTGCAAGCAAGAATCCCCGCACGCTCAAGCGCTTCATTCGCTGCGAGAACTACGAGGAGTGCGAGACCAGCTATCCGCTGCCTCAGTACGGCGAGCTGACGGCCACCGAAGAGACGTGCGAACATTGCGGAGCCCCCATGGTGATCGTGAAGACCGCACGCGGCCCGTGGAAGCTCTGCCCGAATTTTAACTGCCCCGGCAAAGAGAAAGAAGCCGAGGAAAAAGAGGCGAAGGCCGCGCAGAAAAAGGTCGCTGCCAAGTCGACGGCGAAGAAAGCCCCTGCGAAGAAGACGGCAAAGAAGCCTTCGCCAAAAAAAGAGAAGGAATAAAGGAAGCTATCTTTGACGAAGGGGTCGAAGATCGAAGCGAAAAGGAGCCTCGGCTCCTTTTCTTCGTTGGGCGGCATGCTTGCGAACGGGGGATAGGAAGCCGGTCGCTTTTGCTTGAGTGCGCATGTCGTGTTTACGGCGAATTGTGAAGAAAGGTTGGCCTGCGTGGTCTTGTCTGGGTTTTCTGCGCGATGTAAACGCAGCGGGCTGCTTTGCGCGCTGGCGTGTTTCTCCTTTGTATTGGGTGTGCCCGTAGGGTTCGTCCTTTGGACGCTGCTGAGCATAGCCTATGCGCTGTGCGATTTCGTATGGAAGGGCGTAGGGTCTGCAACGGATTGGCCATTCTTTCCCCTTCTCGCTTGCGGCATCGGAGGACTGGCCATAGGACTGTGGAACAAGAGATTCAAAAGCGCGCCTGTTCCGTTCGACCAGGTAATGGCCCAGGTGAAGCGCGAAGGCGGCTACAGGATGGAGAAACCGGCCGCAGGAGCCGTTTCGTTTTTCCTTCCCATAGCCTTCGGCGGTTCGGTCGGGCCCGAGGCGGGGCTTATGGGCATGGCTGCCGCAGGCTGCACATGGGTGGGCGACCGCCTTCGCGCGCTTGCCGAGAAGATGGGCCTGCAATCGGACGCCCGCTCGGCGCGTTCGTTTCTGACCAAGTTCTCAAGGCGCTTCGTCTATGCGTTCGGCATCCTCGGCGGAATTGCGGGCATCGTCTTGTATACGACGTTTCTTCCCGGCGGCATGGCGCTTCCGCGTTTCTCCGCCCCCGAAGAGTTTTCGGCGTATTCGGCCTTGTGCCTGCTTGTGTGTGCATGTGCCGGATGGGGTCTCGTTATTATGTATCGCCTCGCCTCCAAGGCGAGCGAGCGTGTTGCCAAGGCTTTCGGCGACGGCCGCCAGGTGTTGCGCACGACCGTGTGCGGTCTGGTCTTGGGCGCCGTGGCGGTGTTTCTTCCGTATGTTCTCTTTCCCGGAACGCAGCAGTTCGCCTCGCTTGGACAATCGTGGCAGAGCATGCCGGGCTGGGTGCTTCTCGCAACGGGCGTGGTCAAGACGTGTCTCGTGGCGTTTTGCCTGAAAATGGGATGGAGCGGCGGCCCGTACCTGCCGCTGGTGTTTTGCGCGTCGGTTTTCGGCTACGGCATGGCCTCGGTGCTCGGCGCAGACGCCATGGTATGCGTCTGCGCGACGGTCTGTGCGCTCATGGGGGCCTTTGTTGGCAGGTTCTTCGGGGCCTTCGTCTTCATGCTGTTCATATTCGCCCCCCAAAGCATTCCCCTTGTGGCCGTATGCACGGCGGCGGGAATCGTGCTTCCCATGCCGGAAAAGCTCAGACCGAAGGGGCTGATATAAGCCCGGTGAAGGGTCATCGCAGTATCTTCACAAACGACAAATTGATTCTTGCAGCTCTTGGCGTCCCGGATTATAATTCAAAAGCTGCGTCCGCAAGTGAATGGATACACCCGGGCGCGTGGAAACGGAGTCGAGGCTGCACACTCCCAAGAACAGCCCATTCGGCAATCGTTTCCAAGAATGTAAGGGGAGCGCCTGGTACGTGCGAGGAGTGGCACGCGAGCAGGGCTCCAAGGAAGAAAGGTTGTTTGATGGGAATCAAGCAATACAAGCCGACTAGCCCCGGTCGCCGCTTCCAGACGGTTTCGGACTTCGCCGAAATCACCTGCAGCAAGCCGGAGAAGTCGCTTCTTGCGCCTTTGCCGAAGAAGGCAGGCCGCAACAACAACGGTCGCATCACCACTCGTCATCAGGGTGGCGGCAACAAGCGCCGTTATCGTATCATCGACTTCAAGCGCAACAAAGACGGCGTACCCGCCAAGGTTGCAACGGTCGAGTATGACCCCAACCGTTCCGCCCGCATCGCCCTGCTCCACTATGTGGACGGCGAGAAGCGCTACATCCTGCACCCCAAGGGCCTGCAGGTTGGCGACATGGTTGTTTCTGGCGTCGGCGCTGACATCAAGCCCGGCAACGCAATGCCGCTTTCCGAGATTCCCGTCGGTACGTTGATTCATGCCGTCGAGCTCCAGCCTGGTAAGGGCGCTGCTATCGCTCGCTCCGCAGGCACCTCCATCCAGCTCATGGGTAAAGAGGGCAAGTACGCAATCCTGCGTATGCCTTCCTCCGAAATGCGTCGCGTGCTTCTGACCTGCCGTGCCACCATCGGCGAGGTGGGCAATGCAGAGCATGCCAACATCAAGATCGGCAAGGCTGGTCGTAACCGCTGGAAGGGCGTTCGTCCTACTGTTCGCGGTACCGTCATGAACCCGGTCGACCATCCCCACGGCGGTGGCGAGGGCAAGAACAAGTCCTCGGGTCGTCATCCCGTTAGCCCCTGGGGCGTTCCCACCAAGGGTCATCGCACCCGCAACCCCAAGAAGGCTTCGAGCCGCCTGATCATTCGTCGCCGCAAGAAGTAAGCGACTGAAACGTTAAGGAGAAACTGTGAGCAGAAGTTTGAAGAAAGGTCCTTTCGTTGAGCCGCGTCTTCTCGGTCGCATCAATGCGATGAACGCAGCTGGCGAAAAGAACGTCATCAAGACGTGGTCTCGCTCTTCGACCATCTTCCCGGAAATGGTTGGTCACACCATTGCCGTTCATGATGGCCGCAAGCATGTCCCCGTATATGTCACTGAATCCATGGTTGGCCACAAGCTGGGTGAGTTTGCTCCCACCCGTACCTTCAAGGGCCACGCCAACAAGGGTAAGAAGTAAGGAGGTAAACACACATGGAAGCTAAAGCAACTGCTAAGTACGTGCGTGTGAGCCCCCGCAAAGCACGTCTCGTCGTCGACCAGGTCCGCGGCAAGGACATTGCTCGCGCCCGTGAGATCCTTCGCTTCTCCGAGCGTGCGATCTCCGAGGTCGTGGAGAAGGTTCTGAATTCTGCCGTCGCTAATGCGGAGAACAACCATCACATGCGTTCCAACAATCTCGTCGTCAAGGCTGCCTTCGTCGACGAGGGTCCCACTCTCAAGCGCATCCGCCCGCGTGCTAAGGGCTCCGCTTCGCGCATTCGCAAGCGTACCAGCCACATCACCGTCATCGTTGCGCCGCGAGAGGAGGCATAAATGGGTCAGAAAGTAATGCCCACCGGCTTCCGTCTCGGCATCACCGAGGACTGGCGTAGCCGCTGGTATTCCGATAAGGATTACGCCAAGAACCTGGAGAACGACATCGCTATCCGTCGTTTCCTGGACAAGTACCTCGCCAAAGCCGCCGTCTCCAAGGTTGAGATCGAGCGCGCTGGCGACAAGGTCAAGGTCATCATCGTCACGGCTCGCCCGGGCGTTGTGATCGGCAAGAAGGGTGCTGAAATCGAGAACCTGCGCAAGCAGCTTGCCAAGGTTGTCGGCGGCCCCGTCAACATCGAGGTCGTCGAGGTCAAGCGCCCTGAGCTCGATGCAGCTCTCATCGCTCAGTCTGTCGCTGAGCAGCTCGAGGGTCGCGTGGCATTCCGCCGCGCAATGCGCAAGGCTGTTCAGTCTGCTCGCAAGTCCGGTGCTCAGGGCATCCGTATCCAGTGCTCCGGTCGTCTGGGCGGCGCTGAGATGAGCCGTCGCGAGTGGTATCGCGAAGGCCGCGTGCCTCTGCATACCCTGCGTGCGAAGATCGACTACGGCTTCGCTACCGCTGCCACCACGATGGGCTCCATCGGCATCAAGGTCTGGGTCTACCACGGTGAAGTTCTTCCCGGCGGCAAGATTCCCCAGCCTGCACTCGAGGGCAATTCTCGCCCGTCTCGCGGTCGTCGCGACCGCAATGACCGCAACGAAAGGGGTGCTAAATAATGCTAGCTCCTAAGCGCATTCGTCACCGCAAGGTGCAGCGTGGCTCCATGAAGGGCAAGGCAAAGGGCTACACCCAGCTCCATCATGGCAGCTATGGCATCCAGGCTCTCGAGCCCCATTGGATCACCAACCGTCAGATCGAGGCCGCTCGTATCGCTATGACTCGTTACATGAAGCGTGGCGGTAAAGTGTGGATCACGATCTTCCCCGACAAGCCGATCACCCAGAAGCCTGCTGAGACCCGCATGGGTTCCGGCAAGGGTAACCCCGAGGCTTGGGTTGCTGTCGTGAAGCCGGGCCGCATTATGTTCGAGATTGATGGCGTTGACGAGGCCACCGCAAAAGAGGCTCTTCGTCTTGCTATCAACAAGCTGCCCATCAAGTGCAAGATCGTTTCCAAGGAAACGGAGGTGGCTAAATAATGAAGCCCGTTGAGATTCGTGAACTCTCTTCTGACGATCTGAACGTCAAGCTGAAGGAAGCTCGCGCTGAGCTGTTCAACCTGCGCTTCCAGATGGCTACCAGCCAGCTGGACAACACTGCTCGCGTGAAGCAGGTCAAGAAAGACATCGCGCGTCTTCAGACCGAGATGCGCGCTCGCGAAATCGCCGCTGCCGGCGCATTGAAGTAAGGATTCGGTGGGATTAGATGAGTGAAGCTACCCGTAATACCCGCAAGGTCCGCCAGGGCGTCGTTGTAAGCGCAGCCGGCGACAAGACCATTGTGGTTCAGATCAAGGAACGCAAGCCGCACCCCGTGTACGGCAAGATGATGACGAGCACCAAGAAGTTCCATGCTCATGATGAGAACAACGAGTGCGGCGTGGGCGATACCGTTTCCATCATGGAAACCCGCCCCCTGTCCAAGATGAAGCGCTGGCGCCTCGTCGAGATCATCGAGAAGGCTAAATAGTCTACGCTCTCAGCGTATTCTAGTATCGGAAGGATTGCACAATGATTCAGATGCAAACCATGCTGAACGTTGCCGACAACTCCGGCGCTCGCAAGGTGCAGTGCATCAAGGTTCTCGGCGGCTCCAAGCGCCGTTACGCAGGCCTCGGTGACGTCATTATCTGCAGCGTCAAGGAAGCCGCTCCTAACGGCAACGTGAAGAAGGGTGACGTTGTTCGCTGCGTCATCGTTCGCGTGAAGAAGGAAGTCCGTCGCAACGACGGTTCTTACATCCGTTTTGATCAGAACGCCGCCGTTCTGATCAACAACGACGGTGCTCCCAAGGGCACTCGTATCTTTGGCCCTGTGGCCCGCGAGCTTCGCGACAAGAAGTACATGAAGATCGTGTCTCTGGCACCTGAAACGCTGTAGAGGAGGTCAGAAGCATGAAGATGAACATTCGCAAAGGCGATAAGGTCCAGGTCATTACCGGCAAGGACAAGGGCAAGCAGGGCGTTGTCCTGCGTGGCCTTCCCAAGGAGGAGCGCGTTCTCGTCGAGGGTGTGAACATGGTCAAGAAGGCTATGCGTCCTACCCAGCAGAACCCGCAGGGCGGCATCGTCACCAAGGAGGCTCCCATCCACGTCTCCAACGTGATGCTCGTTTGCCCGACGTGCGGCAAGCCGACCCGTATCGCTAAGAAACGCGTCGACGGCAAGGGTGTTCGCGTCTGCAAGAAGTGCGGCGCCGACATCGTTGAGCCCAAATAAATCAAGTTTTTGTGAGCGGGGGTTTTACAATCCCCGCTTGCTTGGTACAATGACCCTCCCTGTGTGTTTCATGCAGGGGTAGGGACGTAGGGTCGGAAATCCTGCGTTTAAATCATCGAAAAGGAGAAATTTCAAGATGGCTACTCCTCGTCTGAAGGAAAAGTACACCAACGAAATCGTCGCCAAGCTCGAAAGCGAGCTCAACATCGACAACATCAACAAGGTTCCGCGCCTTGAGAAGATCGTTGTGAACATGGGCGTCGGCGCTGCCGCTTCCGATTCCAAGCAGCTCGATGCCGCTATGGCTGACCTGCGTGTTATCACCGGTCAGCAGCCTTGCGTTACGCGCGCTAAGAAATCCATCGCAGGCTTCCATATCCGCCAGGGTATGGCTATCGGCTGCAAGGTCACCCTGCGTGGCAACCGCATGTGGGAGTTCCTGGACCGTCTGCTGTCCATGGCTCTGCCCCGCGTTCGCGACTTCCGTGGTATTTCCCCGACCTCTTTCGACGGCCGTGGTAACTACACGCTCGGCATCACCGAGCAGATGATCTTCCCCGAGATCGAATACGACAAGGTTGATCGTACCCGTGGTATGGACATCACCTTCGTCACCACCGCTGAAAACAACACGGATGCCAAGGCTCTTCTGGATGCTCTGGGCTTCCCGTTCAAGAAGAACTAGGTTTCTACTCGACGCTATCTGTTGAGTGAAGAAATAGGAAAGAAGGAAAAGCATGGCAAAAAAATCGATGATCGCCAAGGCTGCGCGCGAGCCGAAGTTCTCGACTCGTAAGTATTCTCGCTGCACTCGCTGTGGCCGTCCGCACTCTGTGTATCGCAAGTTCGGTCTGTGCCGCGTGTGCCTGCGTGAACTCGCAAGCAAAGGCGAACTGCCCGGCGTGACCAAGGCTTCCTGGTAGGAAAACCTGCACGCTGTGTGTGCTGGTCGGTAAGGCGTACGCGTTACGGGCGCCATTACGTACCTCCGACTCCGCTCATCACGAACCAAAGGAGAAAACATGAGCATGAACGATCCCATTGCAGATATGCTTACGCGCGTGCGTAATGCTAATTCTGCCGGTAAGGCTACGGTTTCTATGCCGTCTTCCAAGAAGCTTACCGAAATCGCCCGCATCATGACTGAAGAGGGCTATGTCCAGGGTTACGAAGTTCTCCCTGCACAGCCTCGCGACATCCTCGAGATCACCCTCAAGTATGGTGACAAGAAGGAAAAAATCATCCGCGGCATCAAGCGCATCTCCAAGCCTGGTCTGCGTATTTACGCTGGCAAGGACGAGCTGCCCCGCGTTCTGGGTGGCCTGGGCACCGCTGTTGTGTCCACCTCCAAAGGTGTTATGACCGACCGTGACGCCCGCAAGGCTGGCGTCGGCGGCGAAGTGATCGCGTACATCTGGTAGGAAAGGAAGGAGCTAGATATGTCTCGTATCGGTAAGCAGCCTATTCCGGTTCCCGCCGGAGTCGAGGTCTCCATCAAGGACAACACCATCACTGTCAAGGGCGCCAAGGGCGAACTCTCCTATGAGTTCAATCCCATCATGGGCGTTGCTCACGAAGGCGAAGAAATCATCGTCACTCGTCCCGATGACTCCCGTGAGGCTCGCAGCTTCCACGGCTTGACCCGTACCCTCATCGCCAACATGGTCGAGGGTGTTTCCCAGGGCTTCGAGAAGAAGCTCGAGCTTGTGGGCGTTGGCTATCGTGCTGCTCTCAAGGGCACCGCTCTTGAACTCCAGCTCGGTTTCTCTCACCCCGTTATTGTTGAAGCTCCCGAAGGTATCACCTTCGAGGTGCCCGATCAGACGCACATCACCGTCAAGGGCGCTGACAAGCAGTTGGTCGGCGAGACCGCTGCTGTCGTGCGCAAGTGGCGTAAGCCTGAGCCTTACAAGGGCAAGGGTATCCGCTACGCCGGCGAGCAGGTCCGCCGCAAGCTGGGCAAGGCCGCCAAGGGCGACAAATAGCGACTCAGGTGTGAAGGGATTTTAAGATGAAGAAACTTCAGAAGAAACAAGCTGCGTTGGCTCGCCGCCATCGTCGCGTGCGCGGTAAGATTTCTGGCACCGCTGCTCGCCCGAGGCTTTGCGTTACCCGTTCCAACTCCAACATCTACGTTCAGTTCGTAGACGATGTTGCTGGCAAGACCCTTCTCGGCGTCAGCACCCTCGGCCCCGACTTCAAGGCAACCGGCAAAAACGGTGCTAACGTTGAAGGCGCTGCCGCAATGGGTGAAATCGCTGGCAAGAAGGCCCTCGAAGCCGGTATTACCGAAATCGTCTTCGACCGCGGCGGCAACCTGTACCATGGCCGTGTTAAGGCTCTGGCAGAGGGTGCTCGTGAAGCCGGCCTGAAGTTCTAGGAAAGGGTAGGTAAATGACTCCTCGCAAAGAAGAAAAGAACCAGTCTGCCGTTCCTGAGCTTCAGGAGCGCGTGGTTTACATCAATCGTGTTTCCAAGGTTGTTAAGGGCGGTCGTCGCTTTGCTCTGACTGCTCTGGTCGTCGTCGGTGACGGCAACGGCCGCGTAGGCGTTGGCATGGGCAAGAGCCAGGAAGTGCCTATCGCTATCAAGAAGGGCATCGAAGATGCCAAGAAGAACATGTTCACGGTTCCTCTGACCGCTGAGCAGACTCTTCCCCATGAGGTTATCGGCGAGTTCGGCGCAGGCCGCGTTCTGCTGAAGCCGGCTACCCCCGGTACCGGCGTTATCGCTGGCGGTCCTGTTCGCGCTCTCATGGAGCTTGCAGGCGTCAAGAACGTTTTCGGCAAGTCTCTCGGTTCCGGCAACGCTATGAACATCGTCAAGGCAGCTGCCGAGGGCCTCAAGGAGCTCTCCAACGTCAATGAGGTTGCTGCTCGTCGTAACGTGAGCGTTGCTCACATTTACGGCTGGTCTGAGAAGAAGGAGGCATAAACCATGGCTGAAGCTAAGAAGACCCTCCACATCACTCAGGTTCGTTCCGCCATCGGCCGCAAAGCCGACCAGGGCAAGACCCTGAAGGCTCTGGGCCTGGGCAAAATCGGCCGCACCGTCGATCAGGTCGACAACGACTGCATCCGCGGCATGATTTTCAAAGTCAAGCACCTCGTCGAGGTTGTCGAAGACTAACGAACTCGAAAGAGCCCGCAATTGCGGGCTCTTTTTTATGGAAAGAGCCCCGTTTCTTTTCCGCAAATGACCACCTCAGAATAAAAATCACTAGCATATCCAAGGTAATACGTGTATTCTAGAAAAGCTTGCGTTTTCAGAACTGTTATGGACGCAGGTTTTTTGTAGTGAGCCGACGAGCGAGCTGTCGGCTGAGAGCGGGTGAGTGACCCGCCCGAAAAAAGCGAAAGGATTGTTGCATGGAACTCAAAGACTTGGTGCCCGCAGAGGGCTCTACGAAAAATCGCAAACGCGTTGGTCGCGGTCCTGCTTCCGGCCATGGTAAGACCTCTGGTCGCGGTATGAACGGTCAGAAGTCCCGTGCTGGCGGCGGTAAGCGCATCGGCTTCGAGGGTGGCCAGACTCCTCTCGCAATGCGTCTGCCCAAGCTCCCCGGCTTCCGCAACTTCAACCGCGTCGAGTACGCCCCCGTCAATGTTGCACGTCTCGAGCTCAAGTTCGAGGCTGGCGATGTCGTCGATCACGAGGCTCTTGTTGCTAAGGGCATCATCAAGAATGTCGATACTTTGGTCAAGGTTCTTGGTGACGGCGAACTGACCAAGTCCCTCACCGTCAAGGTGGATAAGGTTTCCGCAAGCGCCGTGGCTAAGATCGAAGCAGCTGGAGGAAAGGTCGAGCAGCCTTGCTAAGAACCATCATCGATGCGTTCAAGGTGCCTGAGCTTAGGAATAAGATTCTGTTCACCTTGGGTATTCTGGCGCTGTACCGCTTCGGCGCGTACGTGCCCGTACCCGGCATCCCCTTCAATGAATTCGCTAATGCTTTTGCGCAAAGCGGCGTCAGCATGGCCATGCTCGACTTGTTCACGGGCGGTGCGCTTTCGCACTTCTCCGTGTTCTCGCTTGGCATCATGCCCTACATTACGGCATCGATTATCATGCAGCTTATGCAGGGCGTTATTCCCGCTGTGGGACGTTGGGCGAAGGAAGGCGAGTCCGGTCGCAAGAAGATTACCCAGGTTACTCGTTTCATGACGCTCGGCCTCGGTCTTATCAACGCCATCGGCTATCTCTTCCTTTTCAAGAGCAGCGCCTACGGTGTTGTGTTCTCTTCCGAGCTGCCTGAGATCGTGACGGATATCGTTGTCGTCTTCACGCTGGTTGCCGGCACGGCGTTCATTATGTGGATGGGCGAGCTCATCACGCAGCGCGGCATTGGCAACGGCATGTCGTTGATCATCTTCACCTCGATCATCTCGCGCGTGCCTTCTGCAATTTTCAGCAGCGTGAACCTCCAGTCCGACATGGGCATGGGCATTGCGGTGACGATTCTGATCGTTCTCGTTGTTCTGCTGTGCATCCCCGCGATTATTTTCGTCGAGCGTGCTCAGCGCCGTATCCCGGTCAACTACGCCAAGCGTGTTCAGGGTCGTCGCATGATGGGTGGTCAGACCACCTACATTCCTTTGAAAGTGAATGCAGCGGGTGTTATCCCCATCATCTTCGCAAGCTGCCTGATTTATTTCCCGGCTCAGCTTGCAGCTCTGTTCAATATCGGTTGGCTTACCGCTGCGGCAGACGCCATGAGCTCGGGATGGATCAACTGGATTCTTACGCTGGTCCTCGTCGTCTTCTTTGCGTATTTCTACACCTCTATGGTGTTCAACCCCGAGGAGACGAGCGACAACCTGCGTAGGCAGGGTGGCTTTATTCCGGGCGTGCGTCCCGGTTCGGCTACGACCGATTACATCAAGCGTGTGATCAACCGCGTCACTCTTCCGGGCGGCTTGTTCATCGCTTTGATCGCGGTTGTTCCGTCCATTCTGTTCTACTTCACGGGCAACCAGCTCATCCAGGCATTCGGCGGCACGTCTATCCTCATCATGATCGGCGTTGCGCTGGATACTATGTCTAAGATTGAGTCTCAGCTCAAGATGCATAATTACGACGGTTTCTTTAAATAGGCACTTGTTCGTAGTCCAACAGTAAAGACCCCTTGCCCTGTGCGAGGGGTCTTTTGCGTGCGGGCTCGCCCTATGCATTTTGCAACTGTGAACATTTGGGCTAGACTGTGCCAACGCGGGTGGCCGCGCTTTAGGCGCGAAGATGCTCGCGTGCAAGTTGTATACGAAAGAGAGATAGAGGCGATCGATGTTCGATCAGAAGGCGGGCGTCGCTGAAGCGTCCGATTCTATGCGCGATTTGACAGGGAAGCGCATTCTGGTGACGGCGGGCCCTACGCAAGAGGCCATTGACCCTGTTCGCTACATTACCAACCATTCCACGGGACGTATGGGGTACGCCATTGCGCAACGTGCTCACGAAAGAGGAGCCGAAGTTGTTTTGGTCTCCGGACCCGTGTCTATTCAGGCACCTTGCGGCGTTGAGCTTGTGAATGTGGTGAGCGCGCAGGATATGTTCGAGGCGGTCTCGTCACGCTATGAAACCTGTGATGCTGTCATTAAGGCGGCGGCGGTGGCCGACTATCGTCCCGCTCAGGTTCACGAGGACAAGGTGAAAAAGAAGGATGGCGAAATGTCGATCCTCCTCGAACGGACGCAGGACATCCTTTCGTGGCTTGGTGCTCATCGAGTCGCGGGACAGCGACTGTGCGGCTTTTCCATGGAGACGCGCGATGTCCTGGAGAATTCCCGCGCCAAGCTTTCGAAGAAGAATGTCGATATGATTTGCGCGAATTGTCTGAAGGAAGACGGCGCCGGATTCGGTACGCCGACGAACCATCTGACGCTCATCTCGCGCGAGCGCACGGTCGATCTTCCCCTTATGGACAAGCTCGACGCCGCCGACCGCGTGCTTGACGAACTGTTTTCGATTGAGCCGAAAGGGGAATAGCGCATGCTGCTGACGGTCGATATCGGTAACACCAACGTGGTGATGGGCCTTATGCCCGAGCGAGGTCTGCTGGCTTCGAACCTGCGTTTTCCCACGGACAAGAGGCGCACGGTCCAGGAGTTCATGGAGGGATTCGAGGCGCTTGTTGCCATGCATGGCTTCGATTTCTCTAACGTAAATGGCGCTATTGTCAGTTCCGTCGTGCCTGAACTCACCGATTCGGTAGTTGCATCGGTGCGTGCGAAGACGGGCGATGATCCTTTGGTTGTTGACCATCGCATGAACCTGGGCTTCACGATCGATATGGACACCCCCGAGAAGCTCGGCGTTGATATGATCGCCGACGCGGCCGGCGCCGTCGGCGATTACGAAGGCAATCTGGCCATTTTCGACATGGGTACGGCCACTACCTGTTCGGTGGTAAGCGCCGATCGCGTCTATCTGGGCTCCATTATCATGCCCGGCGTGGTTATTTCCCAGGATGCGCTGACTGCCCAAGCCTCGGCGTTGCCGTTCATCAAGTTCGAGCGTCCGAAGCGTCTTATCGGCCGCGATACCGTCGATTGTATGCGCAGCGGCGTCATGTACGCTAATGCGGCCATGATGGATGGTCTGGTCGACCGCATCTCGGACGAACTGGACGGTCCTGTGCTGGCTGTCGCTACGGGCGGCATTTCCCGCCTGATTGTGCCAGCATGCCGTCGTTATGTGGTGCATGATCCGAATCTGCTGCTGAAGGGCCTGTGGGATCTGTATCACGCCAACGTATAGCAGGCGATAGGTTCCGGGCAGATGTGACGCGCCTTGAAGAACCTTGTGTGCGCGTCGGCGATTGTGGCGCGCTCTGCCGCTCGTCCTATGCGGGAGCCCGCTCGTACGTTGTCTTTGTTGTTCGCGAATTTGCAATGCGTCGCTTGGTCGCCGCTGATACAATGAGAAAACCATTGGAATTCGAAAGGAAGTTCATATGAACATCGTTTTGTTGGGCGCTCCTGGCGCTGGCAAGGGAACTCAGGCAGCAAAGCTGGTCGAAGAGTTCGGCACGCCCCACATTTCTACGGGCGACATTCTTCGCGCAGCTGTGAAGAACCAGACCGAGCTCGGCAAGAAGGCGAAGTCCTACATGGATGCCGGCGACCTTGTTCCCGACAGCCTGATCATCGACCTCATGAATGAGCGTTTCCAGGAGCCTGACGCTCAGGTCGGCTTCATTCTCGATGGCTTCCCTCGCACCACCGCGCAGGCTGTTGCCCTCGACGACATGCTGGCCCGTCTCGAGCGTCCGCTTGACGGCGCGCTGCTCGTCGATGTGGAGTCTGAGGTCATCGTCAAGCGTCTGACCGCTCGTCGTTGCTGCAAGGATTGTGGCTATATCGGCTCTGACGCGGACGCATCCTGTCCCAAGTGCGGTGGCGAAATGTACCAGCGCGATGACGACAACGAAGCAACGGTACGCAACCGCCTCGATGTCTATGAGAAGAGCACCTCTCCCTTGATCGACTATTACAAGGGCAAGGGCCTGCTCAAGGCCGTTGACGGCGACCGTCCCGTTGACGAGGTCTACGCCGACGTGAAGGTTGCGCTGGGTCTGTAATCTCTTTTACGTTTTTTCGAAAAGAACCCCGATGCATTCAGGTTGCCCTCCAAAGAGAAGCGCGGCTTGCTATCGGGGTTCTTTTTCTATTTTGGGAATGACTTGCAGAATCGCGCGGCTATTTTGGAGAAGACGGAGAAACGAAACGGTGGGCTGCTGGGGTTGCAAGGAAATAAGGAACGGACGAGTAGGCGTAAGGAAAACGGGTCAGCAAGGCATGGTCTGGAGCAGAGTAAGCTTGTCGAGGGATGATATGCGCTGCTGCCACGATTCCGCCGCTTCGGTATAATATCCGCCATGCGTGAATTCATGACATCGCTGCGAGAGTTCGTAGCCACCCATCATCCCCAATTGCGACACTTCTTGAAGGTCGCCTGCATCGTGCTGGCCTGCGCTGTGGTCTGCGAGGTCGTCGTGTTCAATTTCAATCACTGGCGCAGTCTTTCCTGGGAGCCGGTGACGCTGAACGCGAAGGTCGACCTGCAGCAGACGGCCGATGGCAGGTATCGCGTCTCCGCCATCGATAACGATGTGGAATTCGAGCACCTCGGCGTAAAGGTGCATAATCTCAGGTTGGATTTCAGCGGAAACCAGGGCGCTCAGAACGTTCCGGTGAAGATATGGTTTACCGACGAGGCCCATGCCACGTATTTCGACGACACGGAATACACGTCAGGCGTTCCCGTGACCTACGTCGCCACGAATTGCGAAGAAAGCGAATACCTCAACCTCAATTCCTCGGGCGAGATGGGGAAACTTCGTATACAAATCGGCGGGGAGGGAACGGTATACCCGCTGTATCTGGAGAATATCGTTATCAATGCGCCTGAGCCGTTCGGTTTCAATATGACGCGGGTTGTTCTGGCCTCTTTCGTCATGGCCCTTGTCTATGCATTTCGACCGCGTAGCAGTCTGTATCGAATCTTTTTGAGGGAGCATCCGCGTCGTTCGAAGATAGCCGTAGTCGGCATTGTTGTTGCGGAGATCTGGCTATGCGCCTCTTTCACGCTTATGGGATCGAATCTTGTTGGCGTGGCAACGTCTTCGTACAATTCCGGATCATGGGACGGCGTAAGCCCGATAAACACCTTCGAAGTGGGCGGTGATAACGCGCAGCAGTACGCCGAGCTTGCGAAGAGCATGGCGCACGGAAAGCTATACCTCGAAGAAGAGCCGCCGAATTGGTTGCAGAATATGGAAGATCCGTACGATCGCGGCGCGCGCGACCAGATGGTCAAGGAGACGGGCGAGAACTACCTTTGGGACGTTGCTTACTACGAAGGGCACTACTACGTCTATTTCGGCGTGGTTCCCGTGGTGCTGTTCTATCTACCGTTCTATCTTTTGACGGGCGCCAATTTCCCGACGGCGATCGGTGTCATTCTGGGAATGATTGCGTTCGTGACGGGCGTGTCCGCGCTGCTCGATCGATTCGCGCGTTACCACTTCAAGCGTGTGAGCGTCGGGCTGTATCTGCTCTTGCAGATTGCGGTGGTCTCTTGCAGCGGCATGCTCTATCTGCTGAAGTTCCCCACGTTTTATTCGCTGCCCATTATTCTCGCGCTAGCCTTCTCGGTATGGGGCTTGTATTTCTGGATGCTCGGCAGGGCTCGTCGTCGCCCCGAGCTGTTTTACTTCTTCGGTTCGTTGTGCATGGCGCTTGTGGTCGGGTGTCGTCCCCAAATGGTCATGTTGAGCTTCCTGGCGTTTCCTCTATTTTGGAGACCGTTCATTACCGAGGGCCATATCAAGAGCGCTACGGGCATTCGGCAGTTTGCCTGTTTGATTGCCCCATATGTGCTCGTGGTCGCTGGCATCATGGGTTATAACTACGCGCGGTTCGGTTCGTATCTCGATTTCGGAGCCAACTACAATCTTACGGTGAACGATATGACGAAGCGAGGCATGGCGGTGGGTCGCATAGCTCCGGCTCTCTTCGCGTATTTCTTCCAGCCTCCGTCGGCAAGCGGCGTGTTCCCGTATCTGCAAGCGGCTCCTTTCGACACTACCTATCTGGGTCAGACGGTCAAAGAGCCCACGTTCGGCGGTATCTTCGCATGCTTGCCGCTTCTGTGGATTCTTCCTTTTGCGAAGAGTGCCCTGCAGATGCGCGTGCGTCAGCGCAAGACCCGCACGATTGCCGGCGTTGTGGGCGTGCTTATCGTGTCGGGCGTCATTATCGGCGTGGCGGACGCCGAGGTCGCGGGTATCCTTCAGCGTTATTTCGCCGATTTCAGCATCATGTTCTTGATGGCTGCGGTTTTGATTGCGTTCATCATAAATGAGAACCTCGACCATCGCTCTACGCTGTACGGGCTGTTTCTTCGAATCGTGCCTGTGCTCGTGTTCGTCGGCGTGATTTACTCGGTGCTGCTGTGCTTCGTGGCCGAATCGGGCTGGTGGAGCGATGCGTATCCGTGGGCGTACCAATCCCTGCTTGAGACCTTCCAGTTCTGGACGTAGGAAACGCGCAGGGAGCGACTGCGGGAATCGTTTGTTTCTTTTGAGAGGTTAGGAATGAAAAAGCTTCTTGCGCAGTTCATGAAGTTCGGCGTGGTTGGCGTGATTGCGTTCGTGATCGATTACGGCCTGCTTGCTCTTCTGACGGAGCTTTTCGGCATTAACTACCTGGTGAGCGCAACCATATCGTTCACGGCATCGGTGGTGTTCAATTACGTCGCTTCGATGCGCTATGTGTTTACGCACAAAGAGGGAATGAGCAGACGTCGCGAATTCGTCATTTTCGTTGTGCTGTCCGTTATTGGCCTGCTGATTAACAACGGATGCATGTGGGCAGGTGTCGAATTGCTGGGCGTTCATTATCTTTTGACCAAGATTGTTGCGACGGCGATTGTCATGATTTGGAATTTCGTGACTCGAAAAATATTCCTCGATGCCGGAGAATAAGGTGGTTGTCTCGAGACGCGGCGCTGGATGTTGAGGGTTTACGGCGGCCGTCCGTCTCAAGGATCCTATTGAGAGAGTTGCCCAGGGAGGTTTATCGAGGAGCCGCCCAAAGGGCCTTTGCTTTGAGCGTTCAGCTTGCACGATGAGCGCATCGCACTGTGTTGTCGGCAATAAAAGAGGACCCGAACGGGTCCTCTTTGTGGTTATTCGGTTGTCTGCGAGGCTTGCGCTTAAGCAAGCGATTGCTGTGACATGCGCAGGATGTCTTTCAGCAGATGGGGCCTGGTCATAATCTTGCGCTTCATGCGAAGATCGCACCCTGCTCCACGGCCTTGGGCATCGGTCAGATACTCAGGCTGGTTTGCTTCGATGGCGTATCCGACGTGCTGGGAAACTTCCCATGCGTTTGCCTTTGCGGCGATAAGATAGGCATTCATGAGAATGCCCCCTTTCTTTGTTCCGAGGCGTTCTGCTTCGTATGCCAGGTCTGTTTCTGGCGTTGCCGCAAGGGTAGCACAGAGAGGTTGAAAGTGGAACTTTGTACATACGCCTGTAACATTTGTCAATTTTTCACCATAACTAATCGGCATAAGGCACTTGAAAAATGGCGGACGGCATCAAGTTGGCGTCAAAACAAGGAGTAGGGAACCGCTTTCTCCAAGGACGCCGTCGTAGGATATGCGAGGCGTGGTGATAAATCCTGTTCGGATTATGGGATGTGCGGCTCTTTGTCGAACGATCCCTGGTGAGCTTGGGACATCATTGGTAGAATCGGTGTGCGATTCACGGGCCGGACGGTTCGGAATTGCGCACTATCAGGCGTTATGCGAAAAAAGGACGAATCATGGGCGATATTGATGTGCGCGCGAAGCTGGCGCACTGGAAAGAATGTGTGGCGGATGCGGAATTAGCCTCCGAGCTAGATAATCTCTCGAATGCGGACGATGCGGCCGTTGCCGATGCGTTCTTTCAGGACCTGGCATTCGGAACTGCGGGATTACGTGGAATTATCGGCGCAGGCACGAACCGTATGAACATCTACACGGTCGCTCGTGCCACGCAGGGTCTTGCCGACTATCTCAATGCCCATTTCGACGACCCGAGCGTTGCCATCGCGCGCGATTCGCGCCACAAGGGGCAGCTTTTCGTTAATACGGCGGCGTCCGTGCTGGCGATGAACGGCATTCGTTCGTACATCTATCCTCGCGTCGAGCCTACGCCCGCGCTGTCGTTCGCCGTTCGCGACCTGGGTTGTTCCGCCGGTATCAACATGACGGCCAGTCATAATCCTGCGGCATACAACGGATACAAGGTCTATGGCGCTGACGGCTGCCAGATTACGAGCGAGGCTGCAAAGGAGATTTCGGATTGCATCGCACGCCTGGGGTACTTCGAGGAGGATGGCGCGTGCGCGAAAATCGCCGATATTCGCGATATGCTCGACGGCGGCTTGGTCAATTGGATTGGCGAAGATGTTCTGGCGCGTTTTGAGAACGCCGTGCTCGAACAGTCCCAGGAAGAGCCCGACGATGCCGACGCTCCTCTCGACATTGTGTATACGCCGCTGTGCGGCACCGGTCTCGAATGCGTTCAGGCCGTGCTTGCGAAGATCGGCGTGCCGTATCTGAACGTAGTTCCGGGTCAGGATGTGCCCGATGGAGATTTCCCGACGTGCGAATATCCCAATCCCGAAGAGCGCGCTGCGCTTGAGAAGGGCATCGAGCTGTGCCGCAAACGGGCGGCCGCCGGCCGTACGCCCGACCTGCTTCTGGCGACCGACCCCGATGCCGATCGCGTCGGCGTGGCGGTTCCTGACGGTGATGATTTCGCGCTTATCACGGGCAACGAGATGGGCATTTTGCTGATGGATTTCATCGCGCGTCGCAAGCTCGAACGCGGCGAATCCCTGGACCGTAGCGTCGCCATCACCACGATCGTCTCTTCCACCATGGCCGACGAAGTGGCCGAGGCGCACGGCTTCGAACTTCGCCGCGTGCTTACGGGCTTCAAATACATCGGCGAGCAGATTGCCATGCTTGAGGCGGCGGGCGAGGCTGACCGCTTCATGTTCGGTTTCGAGGAAAGCTACGGCTACCTTGCAGGAACGCATGTGCGCGATAAAGATGCCGTGGTGGCAAGCATGCTGATCTGCCAGATGGCGCGTTACTACCGTGCGCGCGGTATGTCCCTCGTCGACGCCATGAGGGCTCTGTACGAACGCTTCGGGTATTGCTTCAACCGTACGGTCTCCTTGACGTATCCGGGAGCTGACGGCGCGGCGAAGATGGCCGACATCATGACGCGTGTGCGTCGCGAGGCTCCTGCGGCGATTGCCGGTCTGCCCGTCGAGCGCGTGATAGACTACAACGCTCAGGCGTCGATGCCTGTGGTGGGCGGCGAAACCTCGCAGATTTTGCCATGTGCGAATGTTGTCGAGTTCGTCTTGCAGGGCGGGTGCAAGCTTATCGTACGTCCCAGTGGCACCGAACCCAAAATCAAAGCCTACCTGTTTGCCAAGGCGGATTGTGCCGACCAATCCGCAGCCTTGCTTGATAGGCTCGATACTGCTGCTCGCGAGCTTTTAGCCTAGTAGAAAGACGTTGATACCATGATTTTCGGACATCTTGACCAGACCGATTGCAACGAAATCGGACACGAGGGCGTGCGTCGCGCCCTCGCATACGCGAAAGAACACGACCTGTCTCTTCTTGAGGCGGGCCGCAATGAAATAGACGGCGACGTGCTGTTCGTGAACGCGTGCTCCTACGATACGCGTGCGCTCGAAGATTGCCGTTTCGAGGCCCATCGTCGTTATATTGACGTGCAGATGGTGCTCGAGGGGCAGGAGCGCATTGACGTCCAATTCGTGGATGCGCTCGAGGCTGAGCCTTTCGACGAAGAGGCCGACAACATGTTTCTCGATGGCGCCGCGGCGGCTTCTGTCGTCATGACCCCGGGCACGTTTGTCGCCTGCTTCCCTGAAGATGCCCATAAGCCGGGCATTGCGGTCAACGGGTCGGAACCGGTGAAAAAAGCCGTCTTTAAGGTGCTGGTGTAGCACGCGGGTCGCATGCGCGGGCGAACGCGTGGGCGTAGAGCGCAAGCGCGCCGCGCGGGCATAGCGCTCGTCATGCGGAGATTCACGCTCGCCGCGGACGACGATGAAGCGCATCCTTGCGGTTTGTCCCTAAGGCGTCGGCGTTTTGTCGGCGCCTTTCGTCTTTTTGAGGCGTTTGATCACGGCGTAGGCAAGTATCGCGCCGACGATCGCCGCAACGGTGTCTACCGCCCAGTCGGCCGGGTCGCAGGAGCGCGTGGGGACGAAGGTCTGATGAATTTCGTCGGTGACTCCGTAGAGGCTCGCAATCAGGGGAGCCGCGAATAGCGCGTTTTTTGCGGGGAAATGCCAGCGCAGCGCGTTGAGAAGAGATGCGCCGAAGACGAAATACTCGCTGAAATGGCCTACGGGGGAGACGTCCACGGGATGGCCGAACAAGGCCTGGCCCGTGCTTGCGAGCCAAGTTTTTACCGCTGAAACAAAGCCCGATCCGTGGTCTAACGTCGCGCCGTCTTTGGCGCTCATCGTGAAAATGAGCGCGGCGATAACAAGGACGAGCGCCCATGATGCCGCTATGGCGGCGATGCGGTGTTTTTCGGGGGAAATCATGGTTGAGGATTGTAGCAAAACGATGGCTATACCTGTCTTTGAAAAGGCTTTCCGCTACCATGTCTCCATGTGATGCGTTCGCATTTGCGCGCGGGCGCTAAGGCAGGCCGCGAATACGAAGGAGAATCTCGCATGGCCGATCGATACGACAACCAAGAACCTTCCGCATATTCCAACGGCGGGCAGGCTCCCTTGATGAAGGGGGAGGTCGGGCAGCCTCAGGTTCCGCTGCAGCCTCAGGCGTCGGCGAACCAGCAGGTTTTCGCCCAGCAGCCCCAGACGCAGCCTGTGTACGGCGCGCAACCGCAAGGGTTTCAGCAGCCTTACGCCCAGCAGCAGGCCTACGCCCAGTCCGCCTATGCCCAGCAAGCGTACGCGGCGGGGGCCAATGCCGGCGCCGCTTCGGCGTCTCGCAAGGGTGGAAAGGCCGTGTGGGTGGTTCTTGGTATCATCCTTTTCGCCATCGTGTTCGTTTTCACCATTGGAGCTCTGTCCTGCTCCCACATGGTCTCGAGCATTTCTGCGCCGACGCAGGATTACGCGGCCCTCACGACGGGCGACAGCGTCGGCGTGATCGATATGGCCGGAACCATACAGTACGACGGAACGTCGTGCAGTCCTGAAGGTTTACGGGAGATTTTGAACCAAGCCGAGGAGAACCCCGACATCAAAGCGGTGGTGCTTCGCGTGGATTCGGGCGGAGGCACGGCTACGGCCGGCGAGGAGATGGCTGCCTATGTGCGCGATTTCTCTAAGCCCATCGTTGTTTCCAGCGCATCGATGAACTGCAGCGCCGCCTATGAGATATCCAGCCAGGCAGACTACATCTTCGTTAACGAAACCACGGCGATAGGAGCTATCGGCACCATCATGCAGTCGACCGACATCTCCGAGCTGCTAGACAAGCTGGGAATTTCCGTGGACAATATCGCTTCGGCCGATTCCAAGGACTCCAGCTACGGCACGCGTCCTTTGACCGATGAAGAGCGGGCGTATTACCAGGAGCTTGTAGACACCATCAACGAGACCTTCATCAACTCGGTTGCCGAAGGCCGCGACATGACCGTCGAGGAGGTTCGCGCGCTCGCCACCGGCATGCAGTTTGCGGGCACGGTAGCGGTCGAGAACGGATTGGCCGACGAAGTGGGCATCTATGAAGACGCTTTGGATAAGGCGGCGCAGCTCGGCGGCATCGAGTCGTTCGATGGTGCGTACGATGTCGTGTCCTTGACCCAGTCGCCGTCTGATCTGTCTGCCTTGATGGACCTGCTGGGTACTTCGGAATCGTCTTCGGCGGCGGAGATGCTGCTTGAGTCTATGAAACAGGAGGGGGCTCGTTCGTGAGCTATGTAAGCACTACGCCTTGGCCTCGCCGCGCGGTGGTGACGGCCGGCATGCCGTATGGCAACAAGAAATTACACTTTGGCCATGTTGCGGGCGTTTTTGTTCCCGCTGATGCGTACGCGCGCTTTTTGCGCGACCGTCTTGGTCGCGATAACGTGCTGTTCGTCTCCGGAACCGACTGCTTTGGCTCTCCTATCCAGGAGGGGTATCGTAAAGCGTGCGAGAACGAAGGCTTTGAAGGCACGATCGGTGACTACGTGCAGCGCAATCACGACGCCCAGAAGGCGACGCTCGATGCGTATGACATCGATCTTTCCATCTATGAAGGCAGTGGAATAGGCCGTGCGGGCGAGGTGCATCAGCTGGTCACGAACAGTGTGCTGCGTCGTCTGCATGAAAACGGGCATCTGGCCCTTATGGAGACCCTTCAGTTCTACGACGCCAAAGTCGGCGCGTTCTTGAACGGCCGCCAGGTGCTTGGTCATTGCCCCGTGCAAGGCTGCAAATCCGAGAAAGCTTATGCGGACGAATGCGATCTTGGTCATCAGTTCAACCCCGAAGACCTGATTAAGCCCGTTTCCACGCTTTCGGGGGAAGTGCCCGAGATGCGTCCTGTGCGCAACTGGTATTTCGACCTGCCCAATTTCCGCGCGCAGCTGCAAGAGCACGCTTCGCGCCTTGAAGCGGACGAAGAGGTTCGCCCCGTGGTGGTGAAAGGCGCAAAAGAATTCCTCGTGCCACCCGTGATGTATATCAAAAACGAGCTCGAGCAAGACTATCGCGCCGTTGCCGATAAGCTGCCCAAGCATTCGTTCCACGAGGCCGAAAAAGGAAAGCAGTCCTTCGAAATAGAGTTCAAAAGCATCGAAGACCGCGATAGGGCGCGCGACGTTCTTTTCGAGGCGGGCGTTCGTTTCCGCACCGGCAAGGCGCTCGTGCCGTTCCGCATTTCCGGGAATGTGGAGTGGGGCGTGAAGGCGCCCGAGATGGAGGGTGTCGACGATCTGACCGTGTGGTGCTGGCCCGAAAGCCTTTGGGCCCCCATCAGCTTCTCCGCCACGGCCCTTGAAGAGCGCGGCTTCGACCTTGCGTCCGTGCGCGACTGGTGGTGCTCTTCCGATGCGTGTGTGTATCAGTTCATCGGTCAGGACAACCTGTATTTCTACGGCGTGGCACAGCCCGCGCTTTGGGTGGGCCTTGAAGACGGCAACGCCATGCAGGCCGAGCCCGCAGAGGGCCAGCTGCAGCAAACGCGTTTGATCGCGAACCACCATATCCTGTTCGGCAAGACCAAGGCGTCTTCTTCGGGCTCCGTCAAGCCTCCTTCGGCCGATGATCTGCTGAATTACTACACGGTCGAGCAGCTTCGTGCCCATTGGCTCGGTTTGGGTCTTGGGCAGAAATCCGTGGGCTTCAAGCCGAAGCCGTTCGATCCCGATGAAGAGAAGCGCAACGATCCCCGCGTGGCCGATCCGGCCTTGAAGGAAGGCGCTCTTCTGACCAACGTCTTCAATCGCCTGGCGCGTAGCTGCTTCTACGAAACCCAGAAGAATTTCGAAGGCATGATGCCGATCGGCGAAGTGGACGAGGCGGTTGTGAGTCGCGCCCATGAAACGATGGCCGAGTATGAACGTATCATGCATCGCGCTGAGCTGCATTCCATCATGAATTTGATGGATGACTTTATTCGCTGGGGAAACAAACACTGGGCCGACGGCATCAAGGCTGCGGAAGCGGCAGATGATGCCGATGCTCGTCGTCAGGTACTCGTGGACAGCTTCTTCGTCTTGCGCGTTGCGACGCTTCTGATGCATCCTGTTGCGCCGCGCGGTTGCGAGAAAATCGTGGACTGCTTGCAGGTCGCCCCCGAGGCTTTCTTTAGCTGGAACGCGCCTTTTGTGGATATGGGCGAGCTGTGCAGCCGCGAGGAAGTGGCCGCTGGCGGTCATGCTGTGCGCGAGCTTCCTCCGAGGACCGACTTCTTCGAGCGTCATCCGAGTCAGTTCAAGTAGACGCAGTAGATGCGAAGAACCTCGCTCCGATAAGCCTTCTAGCGCAAGCGCTCGGTTAACCCGCAATGCAGGGGGCGTCTAAGAAGCGGGGTTCTTCTGCATTCTTTGCAAAGAATCCTTCACCGATGTTGTGCCGTGTGGTATTATGCCAAGGCTGTCTTGTCTTGGTCGGAAACCAAGGCGCCTGAAAAGGAGAAACCAACATGAAGCAGGGTATTCATCCCGAGTATGTGGACTGCACCGTCAAGTGCACCTGCGGTAACACCTTCGTTACCCGTTCTACCAAGTCTGAGCTGAAGATTGACATCTGCAATGCATGCCATCCCTTCTTCACCGGCACCCAGAAGCTGATCGACACCGGTGGACGCGTCCAGCGCTTCGCCGACAAGTTCGGTTCCGCTTCCGCTGCTGTTGCCGAGCGTGAGGCTGCCAAGAAGGCTGCCAAGGCTGCCGCTGCTGCCGAGCTCGAGGCAAAGAAGAAGGCTGAGCGCGAGGCCAAGGCTGCTGAGAAGGCCGCTCGTGCTGCCGAGTACGCCAAGAAGGCTGAAGCTGCTGCCGCTAAGGCTGCTGCAGAGGCTCCCGCAGAGGAAGCTACCGGGGCTGTCGAGGCTGAGGTCGCCGAGGCTCCCGCAGAGGAGACCGCTGCTGAATAACAGCGCGTGCATAGCTCGATTTCATAGTATGGAAAACCCGTCTCATCGAGGCGGGTTTTTGTTTGCAAGCGCAAGCAGGCCGTAAAGTGTTCCCGCCTTCAAGCTGCAGACAAACGAAGTGGTGCCGGATGGTTCGGCCCACTTCGTTGATTCATGCAATTCCGTGCATTCGATTCGCAGGGTGCTGCCATGCGGATGCGAAGGCTATTCTTCGCTCTTGAAGAAGAGGGGCGTTTCCACATCGAGCCCCTTCTTCTTGTTGTACGCCTCGATGATTTGACGAACGATGACGCATGCGATGAAGGCGATGCCGATGTAGCCCGTGTAGGGGTAGATAATGCCCATGAGCTGGCCGTAGGAAAGCGGGCTGGAAACAATCAGCATGATGACGATGGAAAAGATGATCAGCACGGCCTTGTTGCGCTTGGTTCCTTCGGGAGCGAAGCGGTTGACCGAGGTCCACATCATGGGTGCGGCGGTGGAATAGATGCCGCCCATGAGGATGACGGCGAAGATGACGCTGATTACGGGGCTGATCAGATCGGACAGGAACAGTGTGGGAACTTCGAGCTGAGCAACGTCTTCGATATGGCACAGCAGCGCTATGTTCATGAGGATGGCCGCGCCGATGAATGCGATGCCGCCGACGATGCCGCCCCATTTCGCTTCGCGAGCCGAGCAGGCGGTGCCGCCGGTTTGCGTGAAGAACGGCAGCGATCCGGTGACGTTGTAGGCTGCATAGAGCAGACCCGCCAAAGCCCACAAGGGTGCGCCGTTGGTCGCGTTGGCCATACCGGCGAAGGTGGAAGCGTGCTCGCCTACTTGCGCGAGGCCGCCAGGGTTGGCCGCAATGGCAACCGTGGCAATGACCACGGAGAATACGATGATCACGGGGCCTACGATGCCGATAACGTCGACGATGCGTTTGAATCCGAAGAAATTCGTCACCAAAACCAGTGCACACATGCCGGCCGAACCTACCCAGTTAGGAAGTCCGAAATACTGGGCAAGGGTTGCGCCTGCGCCCGAGGTCATGACGATGCATACCAGCAGCAAGAAAACGGGGATGAACCATGCGAGAAACGCACCGAAATATTTGCCGCAGTAGTAACGAAATCCTTGGTCGGCCATATGGTCTGGTCCCAGATCGCGATGGCGATGCCCATAGTTCATCAGAACCTTACCCAGCCATGCGAACAACACAAGCGCGATGAGTAAGCCTCCGATGGACCAGATTCCGTATGCGGTAAAGAACTGCATGATTTCTTGGCCCGAGGCGTATCCCGACCCGATGAGGAATGCGACGAAGGCGCCTGCGAACTTCAAGATGTTCAATGCGCTTACTCGCTCCTTGCCTGAGTCTCGCATGGGCCTGCCTTGTCCTCCGGAATGGCCCGTGGCGGCGGCGTTTGGTGTCGTTTCTGCCATGATGGCATCCTTTCTTCCGTGCCGGCATGCCGGCGTTTCTTGCCTTATCGGTTTCGACAAGGGTGCTCCAGACGAATGAGGCTGCAAAAAAGGGAGCGCCGACGCGCCCCCTTGTGCATTGGTGTATGAACAAGCAATCGGCGTGCCGAATCATGGATGTACATTGGTAAATCGGTATGCCTTATGCATGTAGGACAAGATCGTCCGCCTTTCTGACGAGGGTTGCCAGCGTGTCAATATCTTCGTGCAGGTTGAGGCGAATAGCATTGCACCCCAATCCGTCGTAGCCACTACAGGTTACCACGCGCACTCCAGCATGCGATAGTACTTTTTCCAAATTAATCTGTTCGTCATCTACATAGAGCATGCTGATAGACACTCCGGGCGAAGTGTGAGCAACGTGTAGATGTTTGCATTCGGCAAGGGCGGCCAGGAGCTTCGGTTTGTCTTGCTTGACGCGTTCGAGTGTTTTCTGTGCCCAGTGGGCCTGCATGGCCTGGATGGCGAAAGCGTCGGCGAGGGAGTTCTTTGAAAATGGAATGTTCACCTTATGGAACGCCGCCATGACCTGGGGCTGGGCGATACAGTATCCCAGACGAACGCCTGCTGCGCCGAATCCCTTCGAGAACGTGCGCACCACGGCCAGATTGTCGAATTCGGATACCAGGGAAAGGGCGGTCTGGTCGTCGTCCATATAGTCGCCGTAGGCTTCGTCCATCACAATGAACGAGTTGGCCTTTTGTGCCGCTTGCACGATGCGCCGTACCTGGTCGATTGGGAATACCTGGCCGGTGGGATTGTTGGGGTTGTCAATGTAGACGAATGCGCCGGGGTTGCCTTCGATGCGTTCGATGAGCTCGTCGGCGTCGAAGGCGTAGTTGTTTTCGCGGCGCAGATAGACACGTTCGAATTCGACGCCGTAAGTGGTCATGTCGTCGGTGACCGCCGTGAAAGTGGGCGCCGTGCAGACAACTGTTTTGCCGGGCTTGAGGCACATGCGGTTCAGCGCAACGCACGTGCCGATCGATCCGCACGAAAACGCGACCATGTCGTCAGAAATAGGGAGGACATCGGCAAAACGTTGACGAATCAGTTCCGTGAGCTCCGCGTCGGAGTGCGGGTAGTGCGCGATGTCTTGCATGACATTGGCGGGAATGGTGAATTCGGGCGATCCGTAGGGGTTCGAGCCCATGGAGCAATCGAGGATGAAGTCGCCTTCGCTGAGATGCTCCGAATAGTCGCCGCGCTCCTGCTGGAGCAAAACATCGTGAATTCCGTACATGGTTTGCCTCCGAAGATTCGTTATACGAGTGATGACTTTATCGCACGATAGCGCGATAAAGCGCAGTTGTAAATCGCATAGAGAAAGGTGGCTGTTTCGAACCGCGGTGGCGAAGCGTTCTAGAATGCGGCCAGTTTGTCGATGAGCTTGCGATAGATGCGATCGCGAATCCAAGGTTCGCTGGAGCGTTCGATCGCTTCGGTAAGAGGCATCCATGCAACGGCGTTGTTTTCGTCCGGTTTTATCCGCAGGGGTTCTTTCGGGTCGGCGATGGCAAGGTAGGTTACGTTGAGGTGTAGATGCGAGCCCACGTACGCCCCGCGTTTCTCGTGACCATCCACGGTGAGCACTTCGAGGGAGAAGATGCCTCCCGGACCACACGGTACCAGATGGGCGTTTGCCACTCCGGTTTCTTCTTCCAGCTCGCGCAGAGCCACTGCGGCAAGGTCGTCTTCGCCGTCTGCGTGGCCGCCGATCCACGACCAGGAATCGTAGACGTTGTGATAGACCATGAGCGTTTGTTTCATGGCTGCGTCAACGGTCCATATCGAACAGGTCATGTGCGCCTGTGCGCTGCGGTCGAGGCAATGCGGGTCGCTTTTCAGGGCATGGAGGATGACTTCTTTGTCTGCCGCTTCCTGCTTGTTGAAAGGCTGAAATGCGGCGATGCTTTCATAAAGGCTCATGCGCTTTGTCTCCTCCTGGATTTTCGCAAGTTTAAAACGGAGTGTATCAATTGCAAAGGCGATGTTGACTGGAACGAGGGGTAAAAGAAGGCATTAATCAGCAAATTATAGCGAATTGTCCATGAACTTTGCTTTGTGCTTTCGTCGGCAGAGGGGCCCGTGATGCAAATCAGCAGGAACTTGAGATTTGAAGGCGGGAAAATTGACGCGAAGCTTTATTGCGCATATAACCGCGAAGAATGGGCGCTCGCTGCGTGTATTATGGAACACAACAGGCACTTGGCGTCTTTTCGCGATAGGAGAGCATCATGCAGGAACAGCAGCAGCCTCAAACGCCGGCCCAGCCTCAGGGAGACCAGGCTCAAAACTTCGGGGCGCAGCAAAGCCCGCAATATCCGCAACCGCAGACCCAGCCTCAGGCACCGCAGCCGCAGTCGGCGCAGTATCAGGTTCCGCAGCCTCAACCCCAGCCTGCGCCGTATCAGGCTCCACAGGGATCAGGACAGTATCAACAGCCATATCAGCCGCAGCAGCCTTATGGTTACGCACAGCCTGCGGGGTCGGTGTCGGGAACTTACTACGTAAGCGATCAGGATAAGACGCTGCGCTTGATTGCGTTCATCTTCAATATTATTTCGCTCGTCACGATGTGCTGGCTGATTATTCCGCTTGCCTGGCTGATTCCCATGTGCGTGATTTCGTGGGGCATTTACAAGGGAACGAAGGCCAATACGGTCGCCTTCGGCGTATGCACGCTCATCTTTTCTTCGCTTGTCGCAGGTATTCTTCTGCTCATTTCCAAGAAAGACCGCTGAGTCGCTGCTGAAATGGGCTGTCTGATAGATGCCTGGGATAGTGGGTTTGGTTTACCGAACAAGCCGCCAAGAGCTAAAGGGAGGGGAGCTCTTGGCGGCGAAGAGTGGGCTTGCGTCTTCTGCGGTATCGATGCACGATTCCTAATTGGTCGTGCTACGTGCTAGTCGAACTTTCCTTCTGCGAGGTCGTGGCCGAGCAGGTAGCCGAAGGTCAGGCAGTTCAGACCGTAGCTGTTGCCGGGAATAGCGAAGTTGTATTGGTTAGCGTACATGTCTCCCACCATGCAGCCGACATTGAATAGGCCGGGGATGGGCTGGTCGTTTTCGTCGCACACTTCCATATCCACGCTCGTACGCAGGCCGCCCATAATCGTCATGAAGGTGCAGGTGTTCACCGCGGCGTAATAAGGACCTTCTTCCTCAATTTTTACCAGGAAGTCGGGGTTCTTATAGAAATCTTCGTCTACGCCCTTTTCGCACAGTTCGTTGTATCGGGCTACGACTTCCTTTAATTTCGTGGCGTCGAGCTCGAGCTGCTGAGCCAGGTCATCCAGAGTGTCTGCTTTGAAATACGATCCGTCTTCGACTCCTGCGTCCCACATTGCAATCAGCTCTTCCGCGGTTTTCGGGGGCAAGGTGTAGTCGGATCCGAAAGAGTACCATTCGTGGCCGCGGTCTATGATTTCTTGCGGATAGTTGGAAGTCCAGATGCCGTACGCAATATTGCCGGGCTGGGACAAAAGCTGATGCGCACTGTACGGTGCCGACATGTCTTCGCGCTGATAACGCTCGGTGTTTGCGTTGACGTTCAGTCCCATATGGAATGCAAGCGGTTCGTGGCTTCCGCCCCAGCCGCCCTGATACATGGGAGCTGCCGTTGCGCGCTGCCATGCAGCGCCGGCCCAAAGCCCCATCTTCTGTCCGTCGCCGCCGTAGATGCCGCCCATGACGAAGCTCGTGTTGTAGTCGATTTCTTCCTGCTCGAAGCCGACGAACTTCAACGCTTCGGGGCAGTAGCAAGCCAACATTTCTTTGTCGCGCGAATAGTCGCCCGTTGCTAGAACCACGGCTTTTTTGGCGACGAATTTCACATAGCTGCCATCGGAGGTCTTGGAAGCTACGACGCCTGTCACGCGGCCTCCGTCTTCGCGGATGAGCTGCTCGGCCTTGGTGTCGTATATCAATTGCACGCCGTATTCCTTGGCCTTCATTTCAAGCGCCTCAACAGCTCCTTGCTGGCCCGTTGAAACCATGGCGCTATCGTCTAGGGTCGAAAACGCATGAGCGTAATTTGGGCCGAGGTCGAATGTATTATCGCGCTCCAGGATGACTTCCAGCCCTGCTTCACGGGCGATGTCGATCATCCAGTTCATGGCTTCTTCGGAATGATTGAATCCCTTCATCCATTTACGCTGGTCGACATTATCGGAGGCGGCTCGATACTCGTGGTAATAGAATGGCGAGGGGTCGAATGGTTCAACGCCCAGCTCTTCCATGACCTTCGAATTGCGCGCGTAATTCGAACCGCCACGAGAAATGGGGGCGCTTGAGGCCGAAAACAGCGTGACGTTCGCACCTTTTTCGGCTGCGGCTACAGCAGTGGTGAGACCCGACATTCCTGCACCTACGATGACGATGTCGTTTTCGATGGTTTCGGTGATTTCGTCATCGGGGATGGGCTCGGGGGCAACCATGAACGACCATTTGGGCATAGCGTCGGTCAATTTGATGACTGCTTCGGAAGAGTTGATGGCACCTTCTGCAGCTTGAGTGCCAGCTCCTTCTCCAGATGTTGCGGGCGAGCAGCCTGCTAGGCCGATTGTGGCGGCGCCTGCGGCTCCTGCTGCGCCGAATTTCAGAAAGTCGCGACGCGAGAATCCCTTTTCCATTTGTTCCCTCCTTAAAGTGAGCTCGAAACCCCTTTTTCGAGCACTTTCTTGAAACCATCATATGGATCGTTGCATATTTGCGGGAAGCATTTTTGCGTTGCGGGGCCGCAATGAAATTGAGCGTGCCCATCCCTATGCAACGCAGTTTTCTTTTCGGAGCTATCTTTGCTAGACTTTTTTGGAAAACCTACCGTACCGGAATCCATATTGTTGCGGCGACGCATTCAGGGAGGGCATTATGGATATACGGCAGATTGAATGTTTTGTGGCTGTTGCCCGAAAAGGCAACTACACCAAAGCAGCCGAAGAGCTGTTCGTTTCACGTCAGGCGTTAAGCAAGACCGTGAAGCATCTAGAAAAAGAAGTGGGCGAGCCGCTTTTTATCAGCGTGCCCGGACAGAGCCAGCTGAAACTCACTCAAAAAGGCACCCAGCTCATGGGGGATGCTGTTTCTCTCGTAAATGCATGGGAAGCTTTCTGCAAAGCGCATGCCGCCTTCGATGTCGTGGGTCATCAAGGGAGGCGGCCGCTTGCTGCCGCGGCGGTGCACGGCGCTCTTTTATCCTTGCCTAAAAATGCCATTGCCGCATTCGAACAGGCTCATGAGGATATGATTTTCTCTATTGAGCAGAGTACGACAAGAGGGGTTTTGGATATGGTCGATTCCGGGGAGGCGAGTATTGGCCTTGTGGGGTCCACTCCTCGGTATTTGCAAGATTTCGACTTTCAGATGATTGTCTACACTGGCGTTCATGTTCTTGTTCCCGTCGAAAGCGATCTTGCGGAAAAGAGCGTATTGAGCCCTTCGGATTTAGACGGGCGGCCCTTTGTGACCATGGGGGTTCGCGACCACTTGCATCGATTCGTGCATGAGCAGTGCCTGGCGTTGGGTGTAAGGCCCGACGTTCTCTTTACGAGCTCGAATGCGAATCTCCTTGTAGAGCAGGCGGTCGAGCACAAAGCGTGTTTCTTCGGGTTTCCTTTCTTTGCGGAGAAGTATCGGGACACGCATACTCTTGTACCCCTCGAGTTCGACTTCGATCCGCAATTTGCAACATATGCCATCAAGCGCAAGGACGTTCGCCTTACGCCTATCGAGCGGAGTTTTTGGGGCTATCTTGGCGGAATCGGACAAGAGGCGGGTAGGCTGCCGGCGCAGGCCGAGTCGGGCGGCTCCTTGTAGTGGCCTGCATTGTGGTCGACCCCTCGCCTTGTGGTGGCTTGCTGGGTTATTGGCTGATCGCCAGCCTCGCTTAGGCCAAGATGAAGTTGGCGATTGGGCTTTCTATGCGCCGCGCGCGAGAATGTGGTTTTAATGGGTCTCGCTGAAGAGAGGCTTTCGGCAAACGAAGGAATCCCCGCCATTCCTGAAAAGGAGGTCATGGCGCCCTTGGCATTTGCGATGACGATGTGTATCGCGAGGCGTTGAAACGAAAACTTGATTACGGCATGTAGAGGCGCAAGCAAAAGGGCCGCTTCGGCGTTGTCTGAAGCGGCCCTTTTGGAGACACGAGGCTTGACTTGTGCTTAAAACCCATCTGGAGCTCCGGCGATTTTAAAAGCAGCAGAGCCCCTTGCTTCTTATATTCCGTTAAGGACGATGTTTGCGTAATCCTGGCTTTGGTGGAAAAGGTGGGCAATTACCACATCGCCGTCTTCAATGAAATACAGTGCGATATACCCCTTGATTAGAATGGTGTAATAGCCAAGACGCGCGAGGATGTCGAATCTGGACAGGCGATGTATGACGGATTCTTCCCGAAGTCTTTCAAGGGCGTTTTCCCATTCGTCAAGAAAGGAAGCTGCGGTATTGGGGCCGAAGCTGGAAAGATAGGCAACTATGCCTTCCAGCTCTTTCGAGGCCGTTGGCTGGATTTTTACCCTACAGGCCATACTTTGCTCTCAGTGATTCGGTCGTCTCAAAAGCGTCGGAATGGAGCCCTTCGGTACGTTCGCGCTCGGAAATCATAATGCGTTCAAGCAAGCGGGCGCGGGTTTCCGCCTGCTCCCATTGGTTGAATTCGGAGCTTTTGATGCATACGAATCGATCGTAGCCGTTCTTTGTCACAATGACCGGCGACGGACTGTTCGAGACCATTTCGTCGAAGGCGGCGGTGTTTCTTAGGTCTTTAATGGGGACGCAGAGTGGCATGATGCCTCCTATAAACATTTTAATGAACATAATTATGTCATATATTGTGTTGAATAACCAGATAAGAGTAGCTCATGTTCTCTGTTCGTTTTCTGCATATGGAACGGGGCGTGGAGGACTGAAAGGGGCTTCGTGTGGGTTTGCCAATGAAGGGTCCGTGCCATTCTTCGTTGACGTGGCGACTGAGGGGGTCGTGCCGTTTCTCGTCGGACAAGGCGGCTGCAATTCGTGATTTATCCTCGCAGGCACTTTATCCTGCGCTAGCAGTTGCGCTATACTTCGGCTTTGTATCGCTTGATACGCAAATGCGCTGACGAAGACAGCAACGTGCAGGCAAAGCCTCCAGAGAAGGATTCCCAGGCTGGAAGAATCCGGCAGAGCGCACGTTGATTCCCTTCCGAGCAGCGCGGCCGAACGCGGGATGCGTCGTCGGGCTTCCGACATTCGTGTTTTTTGCACGAAGCGCATGGACGTACAGTAAGCCGCGTCGGGTGTTCCCGTTATAGAACAGACGAGTGGGCGGCAGCCCGCGCGTTGCACGTTGCCGTTTGCGAACGCCTTCTCCTTTATGCGTTGAAGGGCCGGGCGTTTCCTGCGCCGTCGTGTCGTGCGAGGTCTCCGTCAACCAAGGTGGTACCGCGAGAGCCTTCTTTCGTCCTTGGATGTTGAACCGCGAGGTTCAGCTGGGATGAAAGAAGGCTCTTTTTTGTTTGGGGCGGGCGTTAGGTGCCCGCACGAAGGAAAGGCGAAGGAGACATGGCGATAATCGACGAGCTTATCGATCTGAAATCCGCCACGCTGAACAGCATCGCGCAGGCTGCCGACACGTCTGAGCTCGAGGCTGTGCGCGTGAGCGTGCTGGGCAAGAAAGGCACGCTGACCGCATATTTGCGCGGCATGGGCCAGCTTGCGCCCGAAGACCGCGCCACGGTGGGCAAAACCGCCAACGAAGTGCGTAACGCTGTGGAGTCGGCGCTTGAGGCGCGCAAGGCAGAGCTTGCATCGGCCGAGCTTGTGGCGAAGATGGACGCCGAAGCGGTGGATATCACGCTTCCTGGCCGTGTGCAGCAGATGGGCACACGTCATCTGATTAGCGGCATCATCGACGAAATCTCGGACATCTTCCTCGGCATGGGCTACTCTGTGGCTCGCGGTCCCGAGGTTGAGACCGACTACTACAACTTCCAGGCGCTCAACGCTCCCGAAGACCATCCCTCTCGCGGCATGCAGGACACCTTCTACATGGTGGACCGTTCTGGCGATCATGCGGCTGTGCGTGGCGAATCCAAGGTGCTCTTGCGCACCCAGACCTCTGGCGTGCAGGTGCACACCATGGAAGAGCAGAAGCCGCCGATTTATATCATCGCGCCGGGCAAGGTGTATCGCCGCGATGTGGCGGACCCCAGCCATCTTCCGCAGTTCCACCAGGTGGAAGGCCTCGTGGTAGACGAGGGCATCACTTTCGGCGACCTGAAAGGCACGCTCGAATACTTCTGCAAGCAGATGTTCGGCGAAGATCGCAAAACTCGCTTCCGCGCTCATTACTTCCCGTTCACGGAGCCTTCCGCCGAAGCCGACGTGAGCTGCGGCGTTTGCGGTGGCACGGGCCATCTGCACAACGGCGAGCGCTGCCGCATGTGCAAAGGCACCGGCTGGCTTGAAATCTTGGGCTGCGGCATGGTCGATCCCAACGTCTACGGCTTTGTGGGCATCGACCCCGAGAAGTATTCCGGCTTCGCATTCGGCATGGGCGTCGAGCGCATCGCCTGCTTGAAGTACAACGTGCCCGACCTGCGCATGCTGCTCGAGGGCGATATGCGCTTCCTGCGTCAGTTCTAGGTTTCGAAGGGAAAAGAGCATGAAAGTTTCTTTGAAGTGGCTGTCCGATTACGTGGATGTGCCTTCCGATATTAAAGAATTCTGCGACCGCTTGGACCTGACGGGCACGGGCGTCGAGGGCGTCGAGACGCTCGGTGCCACCTTCGACGGCGTGGTCGTAGGATACGTCGAAACGTGCAAGGAGCATCCTGATAGCGACCACATGCACGTGGTCACGGTTGACGTCGGCGGCGAAGAGCCTATTCAAATCGTGTGCGGCGCTCCCAATATCGCCCAGGGCATCAAGGTTCCCGTAGCCACGGTTGGCGCGGTGCTTCCCGGCGATTTCAAGATTAAGAAGTCCAAGCTGCGCGGAGTTGCCAGCTGCGGCATGTGCTGCTCGAAGCGCGAACTCGGCCTGGGCACCGATCATGAGGGCATTTGGGTTCTGCCCGAAGATGCCGTCGTGGGCACGCCGATCGCCGAATATCTGGGCCTTACCGATACGGTCATTGACCTGGAAATCACGCCGAACCGCCCCGACTGCCTTTCTATGGTAGGTTTCGCGCGCGAGGTGGGCGCCATGTACGGTCTTGATTGGCGCGAACCCGCAGCTCAGCTCGAAGAGGCAGACGAATCTATTGAAGGCCAGGTCAGCGTCACTATCGACGATGCCGAGCGCTGCCCTCGCTATACCGCGCGTCTCATCAAGGGCGTCAAGGTAGGTCCCAGCCCCGATTGGCTCGTCGAGCGTCTGACCGCCATCGGCCAGCGCTCAATCAACAACATCGTCGACGTGACCAACTATGTGCTTTTCGAGCTCGGCCAGCCGCTACATACCTTCGACTTCGACACGCTCGATCTTGAAGACGGTGCGGCGCATATCATCGTGCGCGCCGCCCAGGATGGCGAAAAGCTCGTCACGCTGGACGAAACCGAGCGCGAACTCACCAGCGACATGACCGTCATCGCCACGCCGAAGCGCGCGGTGGCTCTGGCGGGCGTCATGGGCGGCCTTGATTCCGAGGTCACCGACGCCACCGTGAACGTCTTGCTGGAAACCGCGGCGTTCAGCCCGGCGCACACCAGCCGCACGAGCCGCAACCTGGGCCTGATCAGCGAATCTTCCCTGCGTTACGAGCGTCGCGTTGACGATATGAACGTCGATGAGCGCGCCGATTACGCGGCCGCTTTGATCGCCGAGGTTTCCGGCGGCACTGTATGCTCCGGCATCGTTGACGAGTGGCCCGCGGGCACGCCCGAAGAGCGCGTGCTGGCATTTCGCATCGAGCGTTTCCAGAAGATGATGGGCGAAGCGATTCCCGTCGATTTCATCGTCGAGTGCCTCGAGCGCCTCGGCTGCGCTGTGGCCGACAAGGGCGAGGGCGTGCTGCGTGTGGTGGCGCCCACGTTCCGTCCCGACCTCGAGCGCGAGATCGATCTTTACGAAGAAGTGCTTCGTCTCTACGGTATGGATCGCATTCCCTCCACGTTGCCCGCAGGCCGCGGACGCCTTGGCGTGCGCACTCCGCAGCAGCTCGTGGATGCGAAGCTGCATGCCACGCTTTCCGCGTGCGGCATGAACGAGACCATGACGTATTCGTTCGCCGCTGCAGACGACGTCGAGAAACTGCGTATGAACGAAGAAGGCCTTGGTGAGGCGGCCGAGCTTATCAACCCGATGAACGCCGAGCAGTCTTGCATGCGTCGCACGATCGTTCCCGGCCTGCTTCGCAGCGTGGCCTACAACCAGAGCCGCGGCGTGAGCAACATTCAGCTCTATGAAATCGGCACCGTGTTCTCGTCGCGCGAAGGCGCGGCGCAGCCGAAGGAGCGCCGCCGTCTCGCTGGCGTTCTTGCTGGATCCATGGGCCCTGTGGCCTGGAATAATGCTCCTGCGGCCTTTGATTTCTTCGACGGCAAAGGCGTGCTTGAGTCCATCGCCCGCGAATTGGCCCTGCCCAAGGTTCGCTTCAAGGCTCTTTCTGCCGAAGAGGCTCCGCATCTGCAGCCCGGCCGAGCGGCTCAGATGCTTTCCGGCGGCGACGTGGTTGGTTGGGTCGGCGAAATCCATCCTCTTGCGGCCGATGCCTTCGAGGCTGCAGCGCCCGTTGTTGCATTCGAGTTGGACATGGCTGTGCTCGAGCGTGCTGCGCGTCCTGCTCGCGATTACGTGGACGTTCCCCAGTTCCCTGCAGTCGCGCGTGACGCCGCGTTCGTGGTGGACGAATCTGTCACCAACGAGAAGCTCATGCAGTGCATGACGTCTGCGGGCGGTAAGCTGCTCGAAGGCGTGCAGTTGTTCGACGTCTACCGCGATGAAGAGCGCATCGGCGCAGGCAAGAAGTCCATGGCGTATTCGCTCACCTATCGTGCGGCGGACCGTACGCTTACAAGCGAGGAAGTGGACAAGGCTCACGATCGCCTGGTGAAGAAGGTCTCGAACGCCACGGGGGCCGAGCAGCGCGCTTAGCTGAACCGGGGTGAATTCGGCGGCTGAGATTAGGTCGGATGCTTTAAGAGGTTGAACGAAAACGGTCCCAGGACATGTGTCCTGGGACCGTTGTTGTGACGTGAGCCGTTGTTCGAAATGGTCGATGCCTGCACAGCGAGCCGGCGTCTGTGAAACGGGTGACGTTTACGAAAGGTCGGCAAGCGTTGTGCGCGCGGCAACGAGCTTGGCAAGGGGCTCCAAGTAGTCTTTCTCGTGCGGCGCGATCGCGTTCAAGCCGCGACGCGCAAGACCGAACATCTCGTCGCATATCTCGTCGACGTTTCTGCCGTAGGCTTTCCCGCGGTATCCGTTCTCCATAAGGGATTCTTTTGCGCGCCAAATGTCTTCCAGGGTGACATTTTCACACGAGGCATGCAAAGCCTCCAGACATTCATCGCAGCAGAAAAGACCCTTGATGAGCGCAGCGTATGCAATCGCATACGGGGTGGGCATAGAGTCTGCGGGACGAATTTCCACGTATGTTTTCAAGCGCACGTCGGGAAATACCATGGAGAGGGCATGCTCGACATTCGCGCGGTTCATGGGCGTGTTCGCGTAGATTTCCCCGAATGTGCGCGGGTCGTAGTGCGCCTCGCCTGCGTCGTCGACGCGAACGATGGCGGGTGTATCGAGGATGTATTCCGCGTAGGATTCGAATCCGAAATCATCGTCCAGAACATGCGGGGGCGTGTTGCAGCGATCGGGGTCGCAGTATTTCCAGACCTCGGTGCGTATGAGCCTGTGCGGGCGTGGACCGCCTTCGAAGACAGCGGCGTTGTCGCATACAAGGGCGAAAAGGGGAGCGAGCACCGAAGCGACGCGCATCTTCTTGACGCAGTCCTTCTCGTCGCGGTAATCGATGGAAACCTGGGTGGAGGCGCTCGCACGCATCATGCGCGGGCCCCATGGCGAAATGGCGGAAAGATACTCGTTCATGAATTCGTATCGTGCTTTGGGGATGAGCTCTTTATCGACGGCGCGGCAGGCGGGATCGTAGCCTATGGCGAGGGATTTGCCGGATACGGGCTCGAGTTCGCGTGCGACGTCGGATTCGAATTCGTCGAAAACCCTGCGTGCGGTATCGAGCGAGCAGAACGGTCCAGCGGAGAGCTCGAGCTGAGCGGCCGGTTCTATGGTGACGTTCATGCCGGGCTTTGCAACGCCGAGGATGTCCCCGTTATGCATTGTGACCTGAGGGTAGCGTTCGCTAAGGCCTGTGAGAATATCTCGGACGCCGTGGGGCTGGCTGTAGGAGAGCGGCTCTCCGGTTCCGTCCACGAGGAAATGCTCGAGCTCGATGCCAACATCTCGAGAATCCCGCTTGCAGCCTGCTCGGAAAAAGGAAACGAGCGCTTCGATGTTGCGTTTGCGGGCAGGCTGATGTTGCGCGAGGCTGTATTCATCGGCTTTGCCCTGAAGGGGGAACAGATCGGTATCGTGCATGTTTTCTCCTTGCAACGTGTTTGAGCGTATGGTAGCGCATGAAGGCCCTCCCATGATGTCGACGAAGAAGGAATCACGGTCTTGTTTCCTCTCTGTTGCATTGTTCTACACGCAATATGCAACAGAGAAGACGTTTTGTCGGCTTTTTCCGCAAAAAATGGTACGGCATTGCCGAAAAACAACGAATTGGTGCAGTGAATATTCATTCTTGTTCCGATTCGTTGACAAAATGAGCTTCAGAGGTGAATATTGGACAAAGATGATACAGAACATTGTATTTCAGGTGCCCGAATAGCGACGAGGGCTGGCATCTCGGCCTTCTGCTTTGTATAAATCGAGGGGGAAAGATGACAAAGCGAGCAGTGCGCCACGATGTGATTCGTGAGATTATCAGGCGTGGAAATATCAAGACGCAAAGAGATCTTGTGGAGCAACTCCGTTCCGAAGGCTACGATTGCACGCAGGCAACCGTGTCGCGCGATATCGCGGGGATGGGTCTTGCGAAATCGCGCGACGGGTACTATGTCTTGCCCGAGGACCTGCGTCTGCAGCGCATGGTGGGGGAGTTGGTCGAAACCATAGAGATTGTGAACAACTTTCTCGTCATAAGGACTCCTCCCGGAATCGCGAGCGGCGTTGCCGTCGCTTTGGATGCCGCGCAGCTCAAAGGCGTTGCAGGCACGCTTGCGGGCGATGACTCCATCTTCGTCATGTGCCGCAGTTCCGCGGAAGCCCAATCGGTTGCGGAGGTCATCGAGCATCTTCAGGACCGACCGCCAGTAACGCCGCGCGCATGAGCCGCTCGAAACGCGGTATGCGCCTAGGCGTTCGATAAAGGAGCGTAACGGCTAGGCAACCTCATGTGGAAATTGGAGCGACGCTTTTGGGCGTCGCTCTTTCTTTGGTATAGTTTCGGTGCTACACCGTATGAAAGGGTACCTATGAGCAATCGTATGAAACATATTTCTCGCATAGCGGCCTGTGCGTGCGCCGTGTGCGCCCTCTGCATGCTTTTGGTTTCGTGCTCCGGCGGCGATGTCGAGAAAAAGACTCCCGCGCAGCTGAATCGAGAGTATATGGCAAGCGTGAACAGCATCAGCACCGAAGCGTCCGATGCCCTTGAATCGTTTGGGACGGCAGCCACCGATGGCGATATTGCGGCAATGCGCCAGTCTGCCTCCGAGGCGGCGAAGAAGCTCGAGAAGATCTCCGAGCTTCAGGTTCCCGAAGGTCTTTCCCAGGTGCACGAAGAGTACAAGGCAGGCGCCGAGGAATTGAGCACGGCCCTGTCCGATTACGTGGAAGCTTACGCCTCTTTGCAGAATTCTCAGAACCCCGATACGTCCGCGCTGGAAACCCAGCTTAAGGAGATCCAGGCACGCTATGACAGCGGTATCGAGCATCTTTCGAAGGCCGATGCCTTGGTCGCAGAATACGCAGGAGATGGATCGTCTTCTCAGGATAATGCTGCGAAGGATGCCCAGGACGCTTCCTAGGATGTTTCGAGGATTCGGTCGAACTGAGGATTTCGCAGGAGGGGCGTTCGCGGTGTGCGGGCGCCCCTCCCTTCTTTAACGGGGTATTAATATACAACGTATAGAAATTGTTGAGCAGGGATAATGCCTGCAGTGTATTGCGGGCGATGGGTGGAAGAAGGCGCGCTATGACCGACATGGAACGCAAGGACGAGAGCGCTCGCATGGAGCGCTCGGCGAGAATGATCGGCGAGGATGGCCTGCGTCGTCTCTCCGAGGCGCGCGTCGCCGTCTTCGGTCTGGGGGGTGTGGGGTCAAGCTGCGTCGAGGCTTTGGCGCGCGCGGGCGTGGGGACGCTTGTGCTCGTCGATCGCGATGCGGTGGAGGAAAGCAACATCAACAGGCAGGCCATAGCCTTCTACAGCACGATCGGAAAAAGAAAGGTCGACGTGATGGCCTCCATGGTGCGCGACATTGCTCCCGGTACGCGCATTGTCGCGCATGACGCCTTCGTCACCGCAGACAACGTAGGTGATTTTCTCGAAGGCCCCGTCGACTTCATCGTGGATGCCGTGGACACGGTCACGACGAAGCTTGCGTTGGCGTCGTACGCCGAAAAGCGCGGCATCGCCTTCGTCGGCAGCATGGGGGCGGCGAACAAATGCCATCCCGAGATGCTGGCGTTCGCAGACATTTACCAGACGCAGTCGTGCCCGCTGTGCCGCTCTGTTCGCAAGCTTGCACGAAAGCAGGGCATAGAAGCGATGCGCGTGCTGTACTCGTCCGAGCAGCCCGTTGCCGTCGCGGCGGCCGAAGGCTCGATGCGCCGCGAAAGGACAGAGCTCGGCACGCTTTCTTTCATGCCCCCTATCATGGGGCAGATGATCGCTGGCGATGTGATACGGAGCATTGTCGGCATTGCATAACGCTTATGCTCGGAGTCTGCAGTGAGCAGGATGGCGCTTTTCGCACATGCGGAAGGGCGCGGTACGAACGACGGAGGGATGAACGATGGCGCAGGGCTTCTTGCCGATGACGATGGACGAGGCGCGCAGGCGCGGCTGGGACGAGGTCGACTTCGTGTACGTTTCGGGGGACGCCTATGTCGACCACCCATCGTTCGGCGCCGCCATCATAACGCGCGTGCTCGAGGCGAACGGATATCGTGTAGGCGTTATCGCGCAGCCCGACTGGACGGATCCGCAAAGCATCGCGGTGTTCGGAGAACCACGTCTCGGATTCTTGGTGTCGGCCGGCAATATGGATTCCATGGTCAACCACTACACCTCGTCGAAAAAGCCGCGACGAAACGACGCCTATTCGCCCGGAGGCCAGGCGGGGCTTCGCCCCAATCACGCCGCCGCCGTGTACGGGAACCTCATTCGTCGCGTCTACAAGAAAACCCCTATCATTCTTGGCGGCATTGAAGCCAGCCTGCGCAGACTTGCGCATTACGACTACTGGTCCGACAAGCTGAAGCGTTCTATTCTTCTTGATTCGGGCGCCGATATCGTTTCGTACGGCATGGGGGAACGATCTATCGTAGAGATTGCCGATGCACTGCAAAGCGGCCTTTCCATCGAGGACATTACGTTCATCGAGGGCACGGTGTATAAGGCCCGCTCGCTCGAGCATGTCTACGACGCCGTTGTGCTTCCTTCTTTCGAAGAGATGCGTGCCGACAAGCTTGCGTATGCGCGCAGCTTTAACGTCCAATACCTCAATTCGGATCCTTTCACGGGGAAGCGTTTGGTGGAGGAGTATCCCCATCAGGTGTACGTGGTACAAAACCCGCCCTCGAAGCCTTTGTCTCGCTCCGAGCTCGATGCGGTGTACCGATTGCCGTATATGCGCACGTATCACCCGTCGTACGAATCGGCCGGGGGTGTTCCCGCCATTGCTGAGGTCAAGTTCAGCCTGTCGAGCAACCGAGGATGCTTCGGCGAGTGCTCTTTCTGCGCTTTGACGTTTCACCAGGGGCGTATTGTGCAGTCAAGGAGCAAGGAGTCGCTCGTCGAAGAGGCGAAGCTGTTCTTCGACGATCCTGATTTCAAGGGCTACATCCACGATGTCGGCGGGCCGACGGCGAACTTCAGAGCCCCGGCGTGTCAGAAGCAGATGAAGCACGGGGCGTGCCCGCATAAAAGCTGTCTTTTCCCGAAACCTTGTTCGAAGCTCGAGGTCGATCATGAAGACTATCTTGATGTCTTGCGGACGCTTCGCTCCATGCCCGAGGTGAAGAAAGTGTTCGTGCGCTCGGGCGTTCGGTTTGACTACGCGCTTGCCGACCCCGACGACACATTCATTCGCGAGCTGTGCGAGTATCATGTGAGCGGCCAGCTCAAAGTGGCGCCCGAGCACGTATCCGATGCGGTGCTTTCCGTCATGGGCAAGCCGGACAATGCCGTGTACGAGCGTTTCCGCGATCGCTATGCGCGCGTCAACGCCGACCTGGGCAAGAAACAGTACCTGGTTCCTTACCTCATGTCGTCTCATCCGGGCTCCACGCTCAAAGAAGCGGTCGAGCTGGCGGAATATTGCCGAGATTTGGGATACATGCCGGAGCAGGTGCAGGATTTCTATCCCACGCCATCTACCATGTCGACATGCATGTATTACACCGGGGTAGACCCTCGGACGATGAAACCGGTTTACACGCCGAAAAGCACGCATGAAAAGGCCCTGCAACGCGCACTTATCCAATACCGAGACCCGAAGAACTACGACCTGGTGATAGAGGCGCTTCGCAAGGCGGGGCGTATGGATCTGGTGGGATACGGTCCCGAATGCCTGGTGCGTCCGCGTAAAGGAGGCGGGTCGCATGGAGGTCCCGTGCGCAAGGGAGGCGGGTCGCGCAAGGGCGCTGCCGTCAACCGCGTGTCGCGATCTTCCAAGACGGGACAGAAGACCCGCGGCAGTGCGCGAAAACGGAGGTAATCTGATCATTGTCAGAAGATACCGTGGCGTTTCGGCAACGATTTTTTCCGGCGTGCGGTGCTTCGCTATGATGGCAGTGCGCGTCGAACGCGCATGCCATGCCGCATGCCATCGAGCGTCAAACGTTACGGCAGGAACGGTGCTCTTTGCACTACGAAAGGGCGTTCATGACATCCATTTCGAATTCCAGCTCCATGCTTGCTTTCAAGGACGATACTTCGTCCGCTGCGCGGAGAGAACACATATCGCGCATAGGCAATCCGTCTCATACTACGCCTCTTTCGAGCGAAGAGATGGCGCGCAACGCGGCGGGGGAGTTTCTCGCTCGCTTCGCCGACAAAGAAGGTGTCAACCACGATGCTCTTTCGTCGCAGGCGAAGGTGGTGGGGTCGGCCATGCGCGCTTCGCTGCAGCGCTACGAGTCCGCCATGCGTCAGATGGAAGTGCGTTTCGAGGTGCTCGATCGGGATTTGAGTTTGAAGAAGAACCGCAATCCCATTCACCACATTGAATCGCGCGTGAAAAACCCGGTGAGCATCTATGAGAAGCTCAAAAGACGCAACCTGCCCATCTCCGTCGAATCCATGGAGGCGAACATCTTCGATATTGCGGGCGTGCGCGTTATCTGCTCGTACATCCACGATGTATACGGGCTGCTCAGTCTTTTACGCAAGCAGGACGACCTGGAAATCGTCGAGGTGAAAGACTATATCGAGCACCCGAAACCGAACGGGTATAGAAGCCTGCATGTCATCGTGCGGATACCGGTGTATTTCATGGATAAAAAGGAGCTTGTTCCTGTCGAGGTTCAAATCAGGACCATCGCCATGGATTTTTGGGCGAGTCTCGAGCACGGGCTGAAATACAAAGCCGTGCACAGCGTCGAGGGCATTGATTCGTCGGATGAGCTGTTGTACTGCAGCCGCGTTATCAAAGACGTCGAGGAACGCATGCAAATCCTTGCGCGCGCCATGGATACGGAGTAATACCGCCGATTGATGTGAGCTTTGTTTTTCAGGACACGGCAGCGCGGCGCGCGTTGCCGACGAAGGAGATGGCTTATGCAGGAACGGCAAGACGGCGACGAGAGGAAGAAACCGTTTTGGTTTACGCTCTTCGACGACCTTTCGATAGCGCAGCTGCTCGCGGGCGCTCTGGCCGCGGTGACTTCCATGCTACTTGCATCTCGGATTGGCATAGCGGGGTCTTTGATCGGCGCTGCTGTGGGCTCGATTGTTTCCGCTGTCGCATCGCAGGTGTATAAGAAGTTCCTCTCCGCTTCTGCGGAGAAGATCAAGGATATTGCTCCGACTCACTCCTCGTCTGCTTCTGACGGGAAAAGCCATTTCGCCGATGGGTCGATTGGTTCTGCCGGGGTCGGGACGAATGAGGGTTTTTCCAGCGTGGCAACGCATGCGTTCGGTGCTGTTGGCCCTGCACGCAGAGACGTCGCTTCGGCGGATAAAACAATCGCGATGGGTGCGCTTGGCGCAAACGATGCTTCCGCGACGGGCACGCGTGCTTTGGGCGTTGATGGCATGCATGTCTCGCGTGCGGCGTCGGACGAAACCGTGGTCCTGGAGGCGGCTTCATCCGACGCTTCGTCGCACGGTGCTGCGTCCCGAACCGTCTCCAATAATGGTCGGAGCAGCAAATCCGAGGCTTACGCCGAATCGGCTCTTGCTCGCGCTCGTGCGGCTCGTGAACGCAAGGCCAAAATCCAAAAGAGCGCGGTGATTGTCGCTGCGGTTTCGGCACTGGTGGCCATGCTGCTTTCCGCCGTCGTTATCGAGGTGGTTACGGCGGGCCAAGGCGTAGGGGCGAAGGCGCCTTCCATCGTCGCCTCCTGGCATGAGCCGCAGGATGTGAAACAGGACGCTTCGCATGTCCAAAGCGCTTCTCAGGGTGGGGGCGAAAGCAAGGATTCCGGGAAGGCCCATTCCACGGATGCATCTTCGTCGAGCACTTCCGACCAGGGATCTTCTTCGAATAAAGAGGATTCGTCGGCTTCGACGGGGTCTGATTCCTCTTCGACGGGAGGTGGGTCCGAGAGCCAGCAGGGGACGTCGTCGGGCGGTACGACGGGCACGACCGGTGACGGGTCGTCAACCGACAGCTCCGGCGATCAGGGAAGCACGGATTCCGGAGCGGACGGGAGCACAGGAGGCTCTACTTCCGGCGGGTCTTCTTCATCGGGTGATTCGTCAAGCTCCGGTTCGTCTTCTTCTGGCACGGGCGGGACGCCTCAGAATCAAAGCGGGACGTCTTCCGGTGCGTGATGCGATGTTCGATATGCATTGCCATCTCGGCTTCTCGAAAGACGGGGAATCGATCGCGTGCCGCGCCGCCGAATCTCTTACGGCGTTCTCGGCAACGGTGGACCTTTTATCGTACGAAAAGGACGTGCGTCGATTTTCTTCGTGTTCGAGCGTTCGCGTAGGACTCGGACTGCATCCCTGGTTTATTTCGGACGATGATGCGCAGATCGAGCGGTTCGAGGCGATCGCCCCGTCGAGCGCCTTCATCGGCGAAGTGGGACTTGACTTTTCGTCTCGCCATGAGGAGACGCGCGAAAGACAGGTTGAGATTTTCGAACGGATTGTCGCGGCTTGCGCAAAAAGGACTCAAGGCCTGCAGCCGCGGGTATGCAGCGGCGAAGGGTCGTGTGCAAACGGACTTGTGTCTATTCATGCAGTACGCGCTGTGGACGAGGTGATTGACGCGTTCGAGCGCGCCGGTGCTCTGCGCGGGGCGGGCCGTCGGACTCCTGCGCTCGTAGGAGGGCGTGCGCTGGTGCTGCATTCGTTCGCCGGTACGTCCGACCAGCTGCAGCGCGCTTTGGATTGCGGTTTCTTCGTATCGTTCGGCCCGCGTGTCATGCGCACCAAGCGTGGCCGGGCCTATGCGCGCGCCGTTCCCGAGGACAGGCTTTTGATAGAGACCGACCTGCCGTCGGGGGAAGGCGCGCCGTTTTCTCTCGACCAATGGAGCGGCGCTATGGAAGAGACGTGGGAGGCGGTGCTTGCGGCGCGTTTCGGAGATGCGAGCACGGAAGAGGCGTGTTGTGCCAGGCGGGCATGCGTCAAGTTCGTCAACGAGCAAAGCGCGCGCATACTTTGCATGTCGCCTGGCGAATGCGCGCTCTCTTCGTCAATCTTTTAAGCCGAAGGGGGATTTCGCGCGGGAAAGCATACGGCTGCTGGTAGGATAGACGCATTCACTATTCCGAAGCGAACGGCTTCGGGCCGATTCGGCTGAAACGAGGTTTCTATGTTGAACGAAAGCCTGGACAACATCGTCGAAGGTATCGCGGAGAATTACAAATCTCCCGAAATCTTTTTCACCAAGCCCGACCGCCATTTTCCCAACAGGGATGCAATCATCGGCATTCTGACGGATTTGCGCCACCTGATGTTCCCCCGTTATTTCGGAGAGGAAATCCCCACGGGCTGCGACCCCCGCTATTTCATCGGCGATACGCTCATTCGTATCGAAGACTCCTTGCAGCGCCAGCTGCGCGAGGCTTTGCTGTTCCGCGACGGCGACGCCATGTCTAAGGAAGAGATCGAATCTCGCGTGAACGAGATATCGGAAACGTTCCTTGCGAAGCTGCCCGAATTGCACAAGACTCTTCTCAAGGATGTGCAGGCTGCTTTCGACGGCGACCCGGCCGCACAGAGCAAAGAGGAGATCATCTTTTCGTATCCGGGGTTCTTCGCGGTGTTCGTATACCGCATTGCCCATGAGCTCTATGTGCAGAAGGTGCCGCTGATTCCACGCATCATGACCGAATATGCGCATGGCCGTACGGGCGTAGACATCAATTCGGGCGCTACGATCGGTGAATACTTCTTCATCGACCACGCCACGGGCGTTGTCATTGGCGAAACCACCACGATCGGCAATCATGTCAAGATATACCAGGGCGTAACGCTGGGCGCGCTTTCTACGCGCGCCGGTCAGCAGCTCGCAGGCGTGAAACGTCATCCCACCATTGAAGACAATGTCACGATTTATTCCAACGCAAGCGTGCTCGGCGGGGAGACGGTTATCGGCGAGGGGACGGTCATTGCGGGCGGCGCATTCGTTACCGAGTCCATTCCCGCGAATTCTCGCGTGAGTGTCAAAGGCGTCGAAATCAACGTGCGCCAGCCGCGCAAAAGCCCGGCGAGCTGGGAGCTGTAAGTCGCAATTGCGCACTTGGCTTTGCGAACGGATTCACCGTTCGTCGCCGATGTTTTCCACTATTGCAGCAGGCGGGTTTTGGTCCGAAGGCCAGGCCCGCTTGCTTTTTTTGTTATGGGGCGTGCTTGCGCATACGGCCGCAGCGCATTTGATTTCGGCAGTTGCCATTGTTCTGTGGCAGGTGTTTTGATCGATGTGCGTGCTGAAACGCCGCTTATTTTTTGGCGTTGCGCTTCTGCTCCTTTTCCCGTTTTGCCATGAAGGCCGTTGCGGCTACGAGAACCAGTCCTGCGCAGGTAAGCGCGCCTGCGGCGGGGAAGGCGGGAAGATAGCTTCCGGTATGTGCCAGAACGCTTGCGGCGAGCATGGGCCCGATGATCGATGCGCAGGTGTAGCCTGAGAACATGAACGCGTAATTCTGGCCGAAATGCTTCGTACCGTAGAGGTCGGCGGTGAGTGCCGGCATGGTGGCCATCATGCCACCAAAGGTTGCGCCGATAACGCACAGGGCCGCTGTAAGGTTGACGAAGCTATCTGCCTTTCCGAGGAAGAATGCCATGGTTGCAGCCGTTACGGTCATGCAGAACAGCATGACGGGATAGCGGCCGAAGCGGTCGGAGAGCGACGCGAATACGAGGCGTCCTGCGAAATTTGCGACGGCGAGGATGCCGACCTGGGCTGCGGCCTGGTTGGCATCGAGGCCTGCGAGCTGTTCGCTAATGCCGGCCGCGTGTCCGATAACCATCATGCCGGCGCTTGCCGCCACGGCGAAGAGCAGCCACATGAGGTATGCCGTGGGCTTCTTGAGCATCTGAAGTGTGGTGAGGCCGTCTTCTTGTATAGAGGAGCGGTCGCCGCGTATCCAGTTTTCGGGGGTCCAATCCTTCGGAGGGGCGGCGAGGAATCGGGAGGCGACGACTACGCCGACGGCGAAGATAATGCCGCAGATGTGAAACGACATGCTGACGCCCATGGTGGTGATGAGGAAGTTGCCCAAGGGGGCGAAAATGATGGGAGAAAGCCCGGTGGTGCCGACGCAGACGCCGTTTGCGAGCCCTCGTTTGTCGGGGAACCACGCCGTTGCCGTTGAGACCGATACGTTATAGATGATGCCGCTTCCGATGCCTCCCATGATGCTGTAGGTCATATACAACAGGGGGATGGCATCCGCGAAGCCCGCGAAGAACCACCCCGCAGCGAAGCTGCAACCGCCGCAGAGGGAGAGGATTCCCGGCTTCATGCGGTTTTGCAGCCAACCGGCAAGAAATCCCGCGCAGCATTCGGACACGATGTAAAGCGAATAGGCGAACGCGGTAGCTTGAGGAGCCCATCCATACGTGCTCGAAAGGGACGAATAGAAGATGCTCCAGACGTATACCGCACCTACGAGGGCGTTGAATGTGCCCGCTGCTGCAAGAACGACCCAGCGGTTCGCGGAAGCGCCCATCGCTCTCGATGAGCGGGCTTTCGCTGAGGCGGCCTTTCCCGGCAAGGATGCCGGGGGGTTTTCAGGTTTTGCAGCATGACGTTCCAAATTCCCCATGTCGTCCCCTTTGTGCATGATTCAGAACAGCGATCCTACTATCTTCGGATGGTTGGGGGCGTGTCAAGGGAAAATGCGATAGAGGGTCTATTTCGCTTCGTGCGAAGAGGAGGGGCCGACGTTGCCGCTGTCGAAGGCGAGCAGCGTTCGATAGCGTTCGTTGCTTCGTTCCAGTTCGGCGGGAGACCCGTCCATGGCAATGCTGTCGTTTTCGAAGAACAGCACGCGGTCGGCATGCGAAACGCCTTGAAGATGATGAGTGATCAGCAGGACGGTGCTGCCTTCGAGTGCAGAAAGCATCATTTCGAGGAGCGCCTGCTCGGTTGCAGGATCGAGGCCTGCGAAGGGTTCATCGAGTATTACGATCGCAGGCTTGGAGAGAAGAATGCGAGCGAGCGCGATGCGATGGCGTTCGCCGCCAGAGAAGCTTTTGCCCGATTCGTCGATAACGGTATCAAGCCCGTTGGGCAGCTGTTCTGCTCGCGGGCGGAGTCCGACGCGTTCGAGCGCGTCCCAGAGCTCGTCGTCGGTTGCGTTTCCTTTGCCGATGAGCAGGTTCTCTCGCAAGGACTGGTTGAAGATATGGGGATTCTGCTGGATGACGCCGACGAGGCGCATTGCCGAGAATTCTTGGCAGGTGGTATCCGTGTTGCCTACGAAGATGCGTCCGCTGTCGGGCGCCCCTTCGCCGCGAAGCAACGATGCAAAGGTGGATTTGCCGGTGCCGCTTCGTCCCAGAACGGCAACAACGCTACCGTGCGGTATCGCAAGGCTCAGGTTTTGCAGAACCGGACGATTCGTGCCAGGGTAGGAGAAGGTCACGTCCTCAAAACGAATGTCGTAGGGACGGGAGCCGTCGTTTACGGAATCATGTCCTGCGGCGGGCACGGCGGTTGTGGAGGGGATGGTTCGCTTCTGCATATCTTCGCGCGAGTATTCGTTCAGATTCGCGACCGCATTGCTGTGCGTGACGATCCCGAGAGCCGCTGTAGGCACGGGGCTGAACGCCTCGATCAAGGGGAAGAAGCACAGAACGAACGCCGCGATCCAGTTCGCCGCATAGGCGGGTGCGTTTTCGTTGCCGAGCGAAGCGAGCAACAAGGCAAGCCCCGATGCGGATTCTTGGGATGCGAAGGTAGCCGAGGCCCAAAGAAGCAGCACCACGGCGCACAGGCCGAAGAGGACCTGGAGCAAAACATCGCGTACGCGGTTATGCCGCTTGATGGCCGCGTCGATGCGGCGCGCTTCTTTCTGCAGATTCTTGTATCGGCCGAGATAGTCGTCGCTGCGTCCTGAGAAGACCCAGTCCGATACCCCCAAGACGTTGTCGGAAAGGTCGTCGTAGAGCTTGGAGGTGATCGCCTTCGCGCGCATGAGGCGCGCGCCGTTCGCGCATACGGATACAAGCGGCATGACGAACAGCGCCACGCCGAGCATAAGCGCCATGGCGCATGCAACGGGGACGGTGAAAAATCCCAGGGCGATAATGGCGACGAGATAGAGCAGCCATGCTGATGCTATGGGCAGAATCGTGCGCAGGTAGAGGTCCTGGATATGTCCGATGTCCTCGGAAAGCAGACCGAGGGCCTCTCCGAAGCGTCGTTGCGAGCGAAGCGCCGAGGAGCGGCGCTCGATAGTTTCGTAAAGCTTGCGACGCAGCTCGCTGGTCATGCGCAGCACCCAGTCGTGGCTGGCGAGGCGTTCGACGTATTGCAGGATGGGCTTGCCGAGGCCGAAGATGCGCACGAAAAGCGAGGGAAGGTGCAAAGCGAGTACGGTGAGAGGAAGGGTCGCAGCAAGGGAAATCATGTAGCCGGACGTGAACATGAGCGCGCCCGCGAAGATGAAGGCGAGTAGCCCGAGGAACAGCGTCAGGGCGAGGATATGGGCATAGCGCGCGAAAAACGGCTTGACCCATTCATCTTGGCGCCATGCCGAATGAAGGGTTGAAACCATGCGGGGGGTTTGTTCGGCTGCGGTTTTGTTCATCGCAGGTCTCCTTCCGCGCTCAGGCGGGTCCATGCGTCGGAATTCTTCAGTTTGTCCGAAGGCCCTTGCCAAGTAATGCGTCCATGGTCCATGACGATGATGTAGTCCATGTTTGCTGCCCAATGCAGGCGATGGGTGGCAAAGAAAACGAGTTTGTTCTCCATGAGGGCAAGCATGCTTTCCTTAAGTTCGAGCTCGGTTTCTACGTCGAGGTGCGCAGTCGGTTCGTCGAAGAGCAGAATAGTGCGCGACGAATCGAGGAAGGCGCGGGCGAGGGCTACGCGTTGGGCCTGGCCGCCCGAAAGCATGCGTTCCCCGGCCCCGATGGGGGTGTCGATTCCCTGGGGGAGTTCGCGGGCTAGAACGTCGAGGCCGACCGCTTCAAGCGCCCTGGCTATGTCTTTGTCTGTTGCGTGCGGCTGATAGAAGGTCACGTTGTCGTGCAGGCTTGCGTGGAAAAGGTAGGGGTCTTGGGGGATGAACGTGGTGTGGGCGTGCCACTGGTGGTTGCGCAGGGTCGAGCAGGTTGTCGTTCCTATATGTATCGACCCTGAGCTTGGGTCGGAAAACCCGCTCAGGAGGTTCAAGAGCGTTGTTTTTCCCGATCCGCTTGCGCCGATGATTCCTACTTTGCAGGGGCTTTTGACGGAAAAGGAGATGTCGTTGAGGGCCGTGTAGCCCGCATAATCGAACGAGACGTTCTCGAGGGTGACGGAAGGGGCTTCAAGAGCCTCCGAAGAAAGAGCGAGATCGCGTTCTGCATTCTGCGGACGAAGAGCGCGGGCTTCGTCGATGGTTTCGCGTATGGCGGCAAGGGAGGTGCGGCCGTCGAGGGATGCGTGGTAGTCCGAGGCGAATTCGCGGATAGGGCGGAAATACTCGGGAACCATGATGAGGACCGAGAGCGCCGGGAGAAAAGAAAGCGTGCCTTCGACCAGGCGGAATCCCATCATGATGGCCACGGCGGCAAGTGCTAAGGTGGCGAAGGTGTCAAGGACGGCGCTCGAGAGGGTGGCGATGCGCAGCGTTTTCATGGTGGCTTCGCGGAAGCGTTCGGAAACGGCGAAGATGCGACCCGCGTGGTCGCGGCTGCGCCCGAAGGCCTTGAGCGTGTCGATACCGCGCAGCGAATCGATGAAATGATTGGACATACGCTCGAATTCACCGTGCCTCTTCGCGGCGTCATCTTTGGCGGTGTATCCGATCATAATCATATACAGGATGATGAACGGGAAGCAGGCAAGCGCGATGAAGGCCGAAACCAGATCGAGCGGAATCATGGCGATGAGCAGGACCAAAGGCACGATGCCGACCGCGGTCATCTTCGGAATGATGAGGGCTATGTAGGCGGCGACGTGCTCGGTTCCCTCGATGGCGGAATTTACCACGGCGGCAGATCCGCGCCGGCCGACAAGTGCAGGCCCGGCTTCGAAGACGGCTTGAAGCAGCGACTCCCGCAATGAATCGGCCTGTCGGTAGGCGTATCGGTCGAGCATGTGGTCTTGCGCGGCGAGAATGACCTGACGCGCAACGAAGCAACAGAAGAACAGGGCTATCCATGCCGCTTGCTCTTCGAGTGCGTTTCCTTGCCATACGCCGACGATTGCCTGGGCGAGTCCGACCGCCTGTCCGACGACGGCGAGTGCCCGTGCGACGGTAAGGGCGACGACGACCGCCATCATGGGCTTGATGCCGTCGAGTTCGAATATCGCCCGATCGAACATGCCTTTGCCTCGTTTCTCATCGAGAAAGCGCGGGCACTGCCGTGATGCCCGCGCTTTGTCCATTAAATGATACGTATATTATAACAATTAGCTATTTTTCAGGATACGTGCTTGTGATTCTTTAAAGCCCGAGTCCTTTTGCGACGTTGGCTATGAAGTCCTGCACGTTGGTAACAACGCCGCGCGAAGAAAGCGATCCACGGTCGGTGAGTTTGTTGACGGCGAATTCGGAGATGTCTACGCAGTAGAAATACACCTGGCGAACGGTTCCGTCGTCAAGCACGCGATAGGAGGGCGTCATATTACCCGTGGCGATGGTGTGCAGCATGGTGGCCATGCAGATGACCGTGGTGGCTTTGCGGATATGGTCGCGCATGGCGCCTTGCGCCTCGTATGCGTTGCCGATGACCGGGGGAAGGGGGCCGTCGTCGCGGATCGATCCCGCCAGCACGTAGGGAACGTTGTTTTTCTCCAAGGCGTACATGATGCCGTCCTGGACGTTTTCTTCTTCGATGAATTTTGCGATCGAGCCGTGGTATTTCACGCGATTGATGGTGTCGAGATGGTGGTAGTGGCCGTTCGGGCGATTTTCCTGCGTGTCGATGTCTTGCCCGAGCGCCGTGTGAAGATAGGCGCCTTCAAGGTCATGCGTTGCAAGAGCGTTGCCGGCGAAGACGGCGTCTACGTATCCTGCTTCGATAATCTTGGAGAACGCGGTACGGGAATAGCCGTTGAAAGAAAACGCGGGACCCATGACCCAGACCACGTAGCCGTGGTCGCGCTCGTATTGCAAAAGTTCGTAGAGCTCGTCGTATTCGCGGGAGAATGCGGTTTCGCGCGAGCGGCCGAGGCGGAATGCGAAGTTCTCGCTTGGCTTGGAGGCAGCGCCGAATCCGTCGGTGTGCACGAAGATGCCTTCCTGCGCGCCTTCGGTGCGCCCGCATACGATCAGGTCGCCCTTTTTGATCAGACGGAACTCAATTACCAGGATGCGGCCGTTTTCGTAAACGGCGACGCAATCCATGCGGCTGTCTTCGGCAAGGAGCCACTGGCCGTCGATCTTGAAGTATTCGGGGTAGATGCTCATGGCGTGGTAGCCCTCGGGCGCCACGGTGTCTTTCGGCGCAGGGACAAGGGCGGCATCGGGCGCTTCCTTGAAAAGGGGTAGCGTGAAATCAGGTGCCGTGTAAGGTTTCAATTTGAAGCTCATAAAGACCGCCCTTCATATGGGTGTCGTTCGGTGACCACGTGCCTGAATGCCAAACCCGGCGTCATGGCGCGCGCCCTCTCTCGTGCGCACTTGCGTCCGAACGGTGTTGTGCAAAATTGGTGACCAGGCAGAAATTCTAGCAGACCTTTCGTTTCCTTATTGGCGCGGAGGCCTTCGTCGCAGCCATATAGGCCGCTATCGCGAATGCGCTGTCTGCGAGGTGGGGTGGTGACATGGTGCATGGCAGGGACAGGTTGGCGTCTCCCTCTTTGCGTCGCTAGAAGTTTACCGTTTGCGAAAACGCATCGGTTTTACGCCGATCGTCTTCGTATCGGCGTTATTATGCTTTAGCATGCAATAGTAGCAGCACACTGCCTTGTCCGCGTATGGCGGGATGCGACGGCGCGTTCGTGCGATTCGTCGAGGTGGCAGGCCGATATGAAATGAAAGGTGGACCATGGCGAAGATTCAGATGACCACGCCGCTGGTTGAGATGGACGGCGACGAGATGACCCGTATCATCTGGCAGATGATAAAAGACGAGCTGATCTGTCCATTCGTCGATCTGAAGACCGAGTATTACGACTTGGGCCTCGAGCATCGCAATGCCACTGACGACCAGGTCACGGTTGATTCGGCGGAGGCTACCAAGCGTCTGGGCGTTGCGGTGAAGTGCGCCACCATCACGCCGAACGCCGCTCGCGTCGAGGAATACGATCTCAAGCAGATGTGGAAAAGCCCCAACGGCACCATCCGCGCCATGCTCGACGGCACGGTGTTTCGCACCCCCATCGTGGTCAAGGGCATCGAGCCGTGCGTGCGCAATTGGGTGAAGCCCATTACTATCGCGCGCCATGCGTACGGCGACGTGTATAAGAATACCGAGATGCGCGTTCCCGCTGCAGGCAAGGTCGAGCTGGTCTATACCGCCGAAGACGGCAGCGAGCAGCGTGAGCTGATTCATACCTTCGCAGGCCCCGGCGTTGTGCAAGGCATGCATAATCTGGACGGTTCTATCGAAAGCTTTGCTCGCAGCTGCTTCAACTATGCGCTCGATGTGAAGCAGGATTTGTGGTTTGCCACCAAAGACACCATTTCCAAGAAGTACGACCATCGCTTTAAGGACATCTTCCAGGAAATCTACGATGCCGAGTACGCCGAGCGTTTCGAGGCTGCGGGCATCGAGTACTTCTACACGCTGATTGACGATGCGGTCGCCCGCGTGATGAAGGCTGACGGCGGTTTCATCTGGGCTTGCAAGAACTATGACGGCGACGTGATGAGCGATATGGTCTCCTCGGCCTTCGGCTCTCTTGCCATGATGACTTCGGTGCTCGTGTCTCCGCAGGGCGTTTACGAATACGAGGCGGCGCACGGTACGGTGCAGCGCCATTATTACAAGCACCTCAAGGGCGAGACCACGTCCACGAACTCTGTGGCAACCATCTTTGCCTGGACCGGCGCCCTGCGCAAGCGCGGCGAGCTTGACGGCTTGGACGACCTGGTCAATTTTGCCGACCGCTTGGAAAAGGCGACGCTCGACACAATTGAGGCGGGCGAGATGACGGGAGACTTGGCTCGCATCACCACGTTGGAGAACCCCACGACGCTTTCCACGCGCGATTTCATCCTGGCGATCGCCAAGCGTCTCTAAGCTTTACAAGACAAGGCGCGCTTCGACGACGTTTGTCGAAGCGCGCCTTGCTGTTTTCGCGGTCTGCGTTTTGCCGCGGTGCGTCTTCTGTTTCGAAAGGCATGTCGTTTCATCGAGAGTCCGTTTTCGATGAAACGACATGCCTTTTCTTTTTTTGCGCGCGACGAGCACAAGGCGGGCTATGGGCCATGCGTGCTCTCTGGCATCGCGGTCAATCTTAATGCGATCTTAATACGCATGCTTTTCTTCCTAACGCCGCATTAACGGGAACTTTCATATCGTAGGCATCGAGCCGAGGGTTGCTTTCGGCTTCGTCTTTGCCGACCGCGTGGAGTATTGCGCGGGTTGGGCGGGCGGGTTTCGACGATGGCGACGTGCCATCTATGGAAAGGAATGTGCGGTCTTATGGAAATCGTGACAGGATGCGTCGGCGCGGCAGGTGTGCTTGCGGCTCTTTACCTGTTTTACGTGCTGCTCAGGGGAGATGATGAAAGGTGATCGACGAGATTTTCGAATACGCCGTGTATGTGGCTTTTCTTATTGCGTGCGCACTGCCTCTTTCCGCCTACATCAACAAGGTTATGGCGGGAGAGAAGCATTTCTTGAGCTGCGTCACCGTCCCTGTCGAGCGGTGCGCGTGTCGTATCATGGGCATCGATTCGTGCGAGCAGATGGGATGGCGGAAGTATCTTGCGAGCGCTTTGATCTTCTCCATCGTGTCTTTCGTTGTGCTTATGGCCATTCTTATGCTGCAGGGTTTTCTTCCTCTCAATCCCGAGGGCCTTTCGGGCCTTTCGGGCGATCTTGCCTTCAATACCGCGGCGAGCTTCGTGAGCAATACGAATTGGCAGTCGTATTCGGGCGAGTCTACCTTGAGCTATTTCTCGCAGGCTATAGGCTTGACAGTGCAGAACTTTGTCACTCCCGCCGTGGGCATGGCGGTGCTGTTCGCGCTGTTTCGCGGACTTGTTGCGCAGAATAGCGAGGGCCTCGGTTCGTTTTGGACGGATGTCGTGCGCGCGTTGCTCGGCGTGTTGATTCCTCTTTCTTTGGTGTTGGCGGTTGCAGACGTTTGGCAGGGATCCCCTCAGAACATGTCTGATTACCAGACGACTCAGCTTGTCGAGCCGGTCGGTATCGCCGAGAACGGCGAGGTTGTTTCGGCCGACGACCCATCCGCTGTTGAAGTGGTGGACGAGATGGTTGTTCCCATGGGACCTCAGGCGAGCCAGGTTGCCATTAAGCAGCTCGGCACCAACGGAGGCGGCTATAACGGAGTGAATTCCGCGAGTGTGCTGGAGAATCCCACGCCGCTAAGCAATCTGCTTCAATGCGTCAGTCTGCTGCTCATTCCCGTTGCCTTGGTGTTTTCTTTCGGCCGCTTCGTGAATGACCGCCGCCAGGGCCGTGCGATATTTTTCTCGATGTTTGCCATCCTTATGGTCGCCCTGCTTGCTGTCGGGTATTTCGAGATGGCGGGCACGCCCCAGCTTGCCCAAGACGGTGCGGTCTACATGGGACAGGCGGGCCAGTCCGGGGGCAATATGGAAGGCAAGGAGACTCGTTTCGGCGTGACCGATTCTGCGCTGTGGGCGACGTTTACCACGGCGGCCTCCAATGGCTCGGTGAACTCTATGCACGATTCGTTTACCCCGATGGGGGGTATGGTGCCGATGCTGCTCATGCAGTTGGGCGAAATCATCTTTGGCGGTATAGGATGCGGCCTGTATTCCATGATTGGTTTTGTGATCTTGACTGTGTTCATCGCCGGTTTGATGGTGGGGCGCACGCCTGAATACCTGGGCAAGAAGATCGGTCCCAAAGAGATGCGCATGGCGGTGGTGCTCGCCATCTGCACGCCTGTGGTCATCTTGGTCGGCGCGGCGGCAATGTGTCTGGATCCGGCTACGTTCGCCAGCCTTTCCAACGCGGGTCCGCACGGCTTTTCCGAAGTGCTCTATGCGGCCACGTCGGCGGGCGCCAACAATGGCTCGGCCTTCGCGGGCATGAATTGCAACACGCCGTTTCTCAACATGGTGCTCGGCTTCGAGATGCTGGCTAATCGCTTCATTCCTATGGCCGCCGCGTTGTGCCTGGCTGGAAGCTTGGCGAATCGCCAAAAGGTAGCTGTTTCGGCGGGAACGCTGTCCACGGCCAATGGCATGTTCGTATTCCTCTTGATTCTAATCGTTTTGCTCGTCGCAGCGCTTTCCATGTTCCCCGCCTTGGCGCTGGGTCCCGTGGCAGAGCAGCTTCAGATGATGCATTAGGGAAGGGTGTGAGCTAAGGTGAAATCCGTTTCCAAGACGGCGAGCGATTCTCGCGCTCAGGCAATGAGCGCCGTATCGGGAGCTTTCGCGAAACTCGCGTTTCGCGAGCAGGCGAAAAACCCCGTTATGCTCATGGTTTACGTTTCGGCCATATTGACGACGGCTTTGTTCATATTGAGCTTGTTTGGCGTGGCGGATTCGAAGCCCGGCTATATTTGCGCGATTGCAGTGGTGCTGTGGTTGACGGTGCTGTTTGCCAATTTCGCCGAGTCTTTGGCAGAGGGTCGCGGCAAGGCCCAGGCGGACAGTCTTCGTGCGGCGAAAAAGGACGTCGTTGCTCTTAAGCTTAACGACTGTCTGGCCGCCCGTGGTAGCCATGAGGCCGATCCTGCGGCATTCTACGAGCGTGAGGCCATCGAAGTATCCTCGAGCGAGTTGGGTTGCGAAGATGTAGTGTTCGTGCGGGCAGGCGATCAGATTCCGGCTGACGGCGAAGTCATCATGGGTGCGGCATCGGTCGATGAATCCGCCATCACGGGCGAATCCGCCCCGGTTATTCGCGAATCGGGCGGTGATCGCTCCAGCGTTACCGGTGGCACGACGGTTCTTTCCGACTGGTTGGTGCTTCGCGTTACCCAAGAGCACGGCAAGAGCTTTTTGGACCAGATGATCTCTATGGTCGAGGCCGCTTCGCGCAAACGCACCCCCAACGAGATCGCTCTACAGCTTCTCCTTGTGGCTTTGACCATCGTGTTCTTGCTGGTCACCATGTCTTTGTTTACGTTCAGCGATTTCGGCGCACAGCTTGCGGATATGGATAATCCCACCACGATTACCAGTTTGGTCGCTCTGTTCGTATGCCTTGCCCCCACGACGATCGGCGCTTTGCTTTCTGCAATCGGCATCGCGGGTATGAGCCGTCTCAATCGTGCCAACGTGCTTGCCATGAGCGGCCGTGCGGTTGAAGCCGCTGGCGACGTCGATATCCTGATGTTGGACAAGACGGGCACCATCACACTCGGCAACCGTCAGGCATGCGAATTCGTGCCGGTGGATGGCGTCGCCGAAGAGGAGCTTGCCGATGCGGCCCAGTTGGCGAGTCTGACCGACGAGACCCCCGAGGGTCGTTCTATCGTGGTGCTCGCCAAGGAGCGCTTCGGGATCCGCGGCCGTGATTTGGAAGGCGCGGGCATGGAAAGCATTCCGTTTACCGCGCAGACGCGCATGAGCGGCGTCAACTTTGACGGCCACGAGATTCGCAAAGGTGCCGCCGACGCCGTGCGTTCCTACGTGGAGTCCTATGGCGGAACGTACAGCGACGAATGCCGTTGCGTCGTGGAGGAGATCTCGCGTGCCGGTGGCACTCCGCTGCTCGTCGCCCGCGACCATGCGATTCTTGGCGTGGTGTACCTGAAAGACGTCGTCAAGCAGGGCATCAAGGAGAATTTTGCTTCGTTGCGCAAGATGGGCATCAAGACCATCATGATCACGGGCGACAATCCCATGACCGCCGCCGCTATTGCCGCTGAGGCCGGCGTGGACGACTTCCTGGCCGAGGCGACGCCGGAAAGCAAGCTTGATGCCATTCGCCAGTATCAGGCCGAAGGTCATATGGTAGCCATGACCGGCGACGGCACCAATGACGCCCCTGCGCTTGCCCAGGCCGATGTCGCTGTGGCTATGAATTCCGGCACGCAGGCCGCTAAAGAAGCGGGCAATATGGTCGACTTGGATTCGAATCCTACCAAGCTGATCGACATTGTGCGCATTGGCAAGCAGCTTCTTATGACCCGAGGAAGCCTGACCACGTTTTCCATCGCGAACGACCTGGCGAAGTATTTTGCCATCATCCCGGCGTTGTTCGTGGGGCTGTATCCGCAGCTTGAGGTGCTCAACATCATGCATCTTGCGAGTCCCGAATCGGCAATTCTTTCGGCGATTGTCTACAACGCATTGATCATCGTGGTTCTTATTCCCTTGGCGCTTAAAGGCGTGAAATATCGCGAGGTCTCTTCGAGCAAGCTGCTTGCTCATAATCTGCTGGTATATGGTCTGGGCGGCATCATTCTTCCGTTCATCGCAATCAAAGCTATCGACGTAATCTTGGTTGCATTCGGGTTGGCATAGGCGAAAGGACGAAACGCATTATGAAATGCATCGAGAATTGGGTGAAGGGTTTTGCGCTGTTCGTCGGCGCGACGCTTGTCTGCGGCGCTTTGTACACGGCGGTCGTCACGCTGGTTGCTCAGGTGGCATTCCCCTATCAGGCAAACGGTAGCTTCGTTGAGGGTTCCGATGGCAATCGCTACTCTATGCTGGTTGGCCAGAGCTATTCCGACGAAGGACATATGTGGGGCCGTGTTCAGAACTACAACGCCGAGACATTTGTGGGAGAAGATGGGTCCATCCGACTGTGGGCAGGTCCATCCAACATCAGTCCTGCAAGCGAGGACTTCGAGTCGTCCGTTGCCGAGCGCGTAGCTGAAATCCGCGCCGCCCACCCCGAGCACGCTGGTGAACCTGTGCCGAGCGATTTAGTAACATGCTCGGGTTCCGGTTTCGATCCGCATATCTCTCCCGCGGCCGCAGAGTATCAGGTGGAGCGTTTGGCGAAGAATACCGGTAAATCCGAGGAGGAAATCCGTGCTATTATTCGCGAATGTACAGATGGGCCGCAGTTCGGCATCTTGGGAGATGCGACCGTGAATGTGCTGAAGGTCAATCTGATGCTTGATGGAATCTTGTAGCGGTCGGTTTGCGGTTGCGTACCGTAGGTTGTAACGGCTTGCGATAAACGAGCGTCGAAGAGGGCGGGCGGAAGCCGCGCCCCTTCGGCGTTTCGACGGAGAAAGCGAGTGGTCGTGGAGTGCGAAAAGATGAGGCAAAACCCTGACGACTTGCTTCGTCGTATCAAGATGGACGAGGCAAGCGCGGATGAGACGCAGGGTCGCCTGAAAATATTTTTCGGGTATGCCGCAGGCGTTGGCAAAACGTACGCGATGCTGGATGCTGCACATGATGCCCTTGCACAGGGGTTTGACGTGGTGGTGGGCTATGTCGAGCCTCACCAGCGCCCGGCGACGTCTGCATTGCTTGAAGGATTGGAAAGCATTCCTTCTGCCATGGTGCAGCATAAAGGGATAGTGTTGCGCGAATTCGACCTTGATGCTGCGTTGGAGCGCCGCCCCCAAATTGTTCTGGTCGACGAGCTTGCCCATACCAATGCCGACGGATGCCGCCATAAAAAGCGCTATCAGGATGTCGAAGAACTGCTGCGTGCGGGCATTAACGTGTACACCACCATGAACGTTCAGCATTTGGAGAGCTTGAACGACAAGGTGGCGGCTATTACCCAGGTTCCCGTTCACGAGCGCGTTCCCGACCGTGTCTTTGATCGGGCCGCTTCGGTCGAGCTGATAGACATCGAGCCCGAGGAGCTGATCGAGCGCCTGAACGCTGGCAAGATTTACAAGACCGACCAAGCAAGGCGGGCGTTGTCGCATTTTTTCACCAAGAAGAATCTGGCGGCGTTGCGGGAGATAGCCCTGCGTCGCACGGCCGACCGTCTGAATCGCAACTCCTACGCCTCCGGTCTTGGCGCGGGTGAGGATGTCTTGCTGTACGTGAGCGAGCGCCCCGGTGACGTGCGCGCCATCCGTGCTGCTGCGAATATGGCCCAGACGTATCATGGAAACCTGGTCGCGCTGGTGGTCGAATCTTCCGCAGGAGGACGTGCGTTGGGTGCGGAGGAGGAAAGGGCGCTGCGTTCGAACGTGGCGCTAGCCGAGGAGCTTGGCGCGCATGTCGTCACCGTCCAGGGCGACGATCCCGCCGTCCAGATCGCGCAATACGTCCCTGTGGCGGGAATCGGCCGCGTGGTTTTGGGATCTTCGGGAAACGAAGGACGCTATTTCGGCTTCGGCGAGACGATGGCGAAGCGCTTGATGCGTTTAGCCTCGGGTCTTTGCGTTTCCGTCGTCCCCGATGCCAGCGCGGCGCATCGCGTCACGGCGGTACAATCGCCTATTTTGCGTTTTTCATTACGCGATGTCTGGATTGCTTTGGCTGCAACTGTTGTCTCGTGCTTGGTAGGCTTCGGCGCGTTTCAGACGGAGTTCGGATCGTCGGTGGTGCCGATGCTCTTTTTGCTCTCTATTGTGATTTTCGCGCGCTTCGCCGACACGGTGACGTATAGCTTGGCGGCGGCTCTTGTCGGCATGTTCGCGTATAACTTCTTTTTCACGTATCCGCGCTTCACGTTGATGGCGAACGGCTTAAGCTATCCGCTCGTCTTTGCCTGCCTGGCTATAGGGGGTTTCGCCATTTCTCTTTTGACTGTGCGGATGAAGACGCAATCCGTGCAGGCGGTGCGTAGGGTATACCGCACCGAGGTCTTGATTGACACGAGTCGTCGTCTTCGCCGTGCAACGACGGTCAACGAATGTCTTGCCATTGCGGCAAATCAGGTTATCAAGCTTTTGAACAGGCCTGTTGCCATGTACGATGCAGACGGTCAGGCGCGTTTGGGCGAACTGGCCGTTTTCGACCTGCCGGGAACGGAGGGAGAGTCGTCCGGTATGGCCGACGAACGCGAGCGTGCAGTGGCCGCATGGGTGGCCGCCAATGACGAGCGGGCGGGTGCGACGACGAGCACGCTGATGGATTCGAAATGCCTGTACTTGCCGATTCACGGCAAAGACCGTGTGCATGGGGTTGCGGGCATCTTGATTGCGGACGAGGGGGAAATCGGGTCGTTCGAAAAAACCTGCTCGTGGCCATTTTGGAAGAGGTCGGGCAGACCATGGAGCGCATCAGACTTTTCCAAGAGGCCCAGGAGATGAAGGTGAAAGCGGAAACGGAATCGTTGCGGTCGAAACTGCTGCGTTCGGTGAGCCACGACCTGCGTACGCCTTTGACTAGTATTTCGGGAAATGCCGAGGTCTTGATGGAGGGCGGCGACCGCATCGATTTCTCCCGGCGCCTTGCGCTGTACCGCGATATTCGCGAGGATTCGTTGTGGCTGGTCGATTTGGTGGAGAATCTGCTCGCGGTCACGAGGGCGGAGGAGGGCAGGCTCGATTTAAACATTCAAGCCGAGGTTGTCTCCGACGTTATGGAGGAGGCGGTGCGCCATTGCGAGCGGCATGCCGACGCTCATGCGATTCGTATCGATTCCGAAGGAGAACTGCTGCTTGCGAGCATGGATGCTCGCTTGATCGTGCAGGTTCTGGTCAATTTGATAAACAATGCGGTGAATTACACGCCTGCGGAAAGCACGGTTGTTCTTTCCGCGCACAAGCATGGTTCGTGGATTCGCATAGATGTGGCGGACAACGGCCTCGGCATCGTAGACGAGGAGAAACCGTACGTTTTCGACATGTTCTACAATGGTTCGCACGAACGCGGCGACCATCGTCGTGGCATGGGGTTAGGCCTTGCGTTGTGCAAGTCTATCGTCGAGGCGCACGGCGGCCGCATTGGCGTGAGAGACGCGTGCCCGCATGGCTGCATATTCTGGTTCACGCTGCCGGCGCTTGACATGGCATCTACGCTCGGTTTGAAACGCTAGTCATGCAGAGCTTGCCGGCGGCGCAGGGCCTGCCATTCGAAGGAGGGAATGCGATATGGCTGAGGGAACAGACAATGGGCGCTTTGTCATCTTGGTGGTCGAAGACGACGCCGCCGTACGCAACTTGCTTACGATGACTCTTGACCTGCAGGGTTATCGCGTGGAATATGCCGATCGCGGCTCGGCGGGACTGATGGCGGCGGCGTCGCTCAATCCCGATCTGCTCATTTTAGATCTCGGCTTGCCGGATATGGACGGTTCCGGGGTCATTGGAAAGATTCGGTCCTGGTCGGATGTTCCTATTCTGGTGGTATCTGCCCGCCTTGAGGATGCCGACAAGGTTGCTGCACTTGATGCCGGCGCGGACGATTATATCGTCAAGCCATTTTCGGTCGACGAACTGCTTGCGCGCATTCGCGTGGCGCTTCGTCGCGTTGAGCGTACGGGTTATTCGGCATCCGAGGAGTCATGCGTGTACGACAACGGCGGGCTGCACATCGATTTCGCTGCGGCATGCGTGACGCTTGACGGCGAAGAAGTCCATCTGACGCCGATGGAATACAAGCTGCTGTGTGTCCTTGCACGCAATACGGGCAAGGTGCTTACACATAATTACATCTTAAAAGAAGTCTGGGGCTCGGCCCTTGCGTCCGATATGGCGAGCCTGCGCGTGTTCATGGCGACATTGCGTAAAAAGATAGAGTTCGATCCGTCTCATCCTCGCTATGTTCAGACCCATGTCGGCATTGGATATCGCATGATGAAGGTCGATGCAGACGAAGGCTTCGAAGACTGCGTGAAAACCCCCGCTTCTGATATTGGGGCAAGCGAGTTGCCTTGACGGATAGAGAGTCGTGCGGTCACGAGGTGCGGGAGAGGGGCGTGCCCGGCAGAGAAAAACGCCCGCGCATAATGAATTGCGCGGGCGTCTGACAGGGTGCTATGGTTTTCTCTGGCTATTCTGCCTGAGCGTCTTCTTTCTTGACGATTTCGCATTTCTCGCCGCGGGTCTTGGCGCACATGCTTACTGCGCCACCGAGAGCGATCAAAGCGATGGCATTCGGCAGAACCATGAGCTGGTTGAACATGTCTGCAAGCTCCCAGACCAGGTCGTTGGAAAGCAGCGATCCGGCGAAGATGAAGCACAGCGCGATGACCATGAAGACGGGGACTGCTTTTTTGCCGAACAGGTACTCCACGTTGAGCTTTGCAAAAAGGTTCCAGCTGATGATGGTGGAGAAGGCAAAGAATAGCAGGCAGATTGCCACGAACATTGCGCCGCCGCTTGCTCCGAAGAGTTCTCCGAAGGCGATCTGAGCCATGTTGGTCTTGTCGATTCCTTCATACATGCCCTGAGCCAAAGCACCGTCGCCCACATAGAGCGTGATGATGGAGACAAGAGCGGTGATGGTGACGACGACGAAGGTGTCTACGAAAACGGCGATGATTGCGACAACGCCCTGCTCGTGGGGGTTTTTCACATTGGCCATAGCATGTGCATGCGGAGTGGATCCCATGCCCGCTTCGTTGGAGAACAGGCCGCGTTTAGCGCCCTGGGAGAGAGCGGCAATGATGCCGAAGGTCACGCCGCCGACGGAAGCCTGCGGGTTGAAGGCGCACTCGAAAATCAGCGCGAACGCTGCAGGCAGCTGACCGATGTTCGCGATGATGACGGCAAGACCGCCGACGAGGTAAATGATCGCCATGACGGGAACGAGCTTCTCGGTGACGGATGCGATGCGCGAAATGCCGCCAAGGAAGATGAAGCCGCCTACGACGACGATCGCGAGGCCCATGATCCAGGTGGGAATGCCGAAAGCGGTGTTGCAGGTGGATGCGATGGAGTTCGACTGGACCATGCAGCCCATGAAGCCGAGCGCCAAGATGATGGCGACGGCGAAGAAACCTGCGAGGAAGGTTCCGAACTTGCCCGTGAATGCGGTCTTGATGTAGTAGACAGGACCGCCGTGTACCGTGCCGTCGGGATCGACTCGACGGGTCTTTTGTGCAAGGACGGCTTCTGCATAGTTGGTTGCCATGCCCAAGAAGGCGATGAGCCACATCCAGAAAATAGCGCCCGGGCCGCCGACGAGGATGGCGCCGCATGCGCCGACGATATTACCCGTGCCGACCTGCGCAGCAATGGCGGTGGCCAACGCCTGGAACGAGCTCATGCCGCTTTTTTGCTTGCCGCCTTTGAGGGAGAACGTGCCGAAAAGCCTTCTCACGCCTTCGCCGAAGCAGCGAACCTGCACGAAGCGCGTGCGAATGGTGAAAAACAGACCCGTACCGATCAAGAGAATGATCAGAACGTAGTTAGAAAGATACGAGTTGATAGTTTGGACTACGGTAAGCAATGCGTCCACGTAACGACCTCCTTCAGGCTTGCCGGAGAAGCCTCGGGAGAACGAAACGAGTCAGCTGAATGAAGTCAGAAAACCGCATCTCTGTCCTTTTGCCTGAGAGATTCGGCAATCGGGGCGGCGTGGCAGCGCCTTGTACCCGATGGCCTTGCACCGTCGGCACTCATTTAAGAGTTCTCCAGAGGTTTCTCCACTTCCGGTTTCACGTGCGATCCCGAAAGTTTCATCGAAATGGTATGGGGCGAATTATCGTACTAAAGTGTTGGAGTGCGCAAGGGCAAATGGGGATTTTTTGCGAAAGTGCAGGTCGGTAGGCGAGAAAATGCGCCGTTCACCCGCTATCAACAAAGCGAACGGTGCGAAAACAGCCGCTATCGGCAAAAAAGCGATTGAAATATCGGGCGCTGTCGACCGAGCCGCCATGCGGACTTTGGCTGCTTCGAGCTGTTGCGAAGTGCGACGCGGGAGACGCGCTAGAACCATTTGAGACGCTTGAGCACCACGAGGATGGCGACGAGGAGAATGGCCGTGATTCCCGTGACGATGGCGAATCCATACGGAGAGTCGGATAGAGGAATTCCTTCAAGATTCATGCCGAACACGCCGCCGATGACCGTAGGAACACAGAGCACCAGCGTCAACGACGCGACCAGCTGCATGGTGTGGTTCAAGTCGTAATCCATCATCAACCCGAAATGATTGATCGTTGAGTCAAGAATCTCAGAATAGATTTTCGTTGTCTCGAGCGCCTGGCGGTTCTCAATCATGACGTCGTCGAAAAGGTCGATGATTTCGGGGTTGTGCAGAGTCAGCACGTAGCGGCGGTAGCGTTCGAAGACGGTGTCGTTCGTGGTGAGGGAGGTTTTGATGTACACAAACGATGCATCGAGGGCGTAGAGCTCCTCGAGCTCTTTGCGCGTCGCCTTCTCGGTGGAGTGCGAAAGGTTCATGCGGCGCCGGTTCAGGGCGCGTAGAGAGGCGAAGTACGCTTCCGACGAGGCAAGCAGGATGTCGCTCGTGAAGCCTTTGATGTTGTCTGTGGGATGCAGGTTGCGCTGACGTGACTTGAGGATGGAGATGAGGGGGACGCGATACACCGAACAGACGGAGATGACGTGGTCCGCCGTTTCGAAGATGCCGATAGGGATGGTGGTGTAACGCTTTTCTCCGGACGTCTTATCGTGGACGGGGGTGTCCACGATGAACATGGTGTAGACGTCGTTGCGCTCGATGCGGGAGACCTCTTCGAGGTCGAGGGGAGCGCAGACGTCGTCTTCCTCAATGCCGAAACGCTGCGTTATCTGCGAAAGCTCTTCGGGGGTTGGTTCAAAGAGCGCAATCCAGCAACCGGGCTTTTCTTCGTCCAGTTTAACGAGAGAGCGAGTCTGCTCGTCGGTGCAGAAGTATTCGATCATGTGCGCTCCTCTCGTGCGGGCGTTTCAAGATATTGCACCATCATAGGCGAAGCGACGTCTCGAGGGGTCTGACGTCTTTTGCGCTTCCGTGGAATTTGCAAGAGCTTGACAGCGGGACTCGCGCTTGTCGCAAGCCTCGTCCTGTTTGACCAGGGTTCAGGGTGCGTATGCCTTGCGTTTGATGAAGCGGCTCGCAGGCTGCATTGCATGAAAAAGCCCCGACGTGAACTGAACCCCTAATGTTGGACCTGGAATGAAGATTCATTCCAGGTCTTTTCA
>OLQG01000046.1_pt1 | contig 98041 bp, 129 predicted proteins | sample 1672221 | NCBI WGS metagenome assembly OLQG01 (sample SAMEA3136660, study PRJEB25190) | human gut metagenome | biome: human gut; feature: human-associated habitat; material: faeces | place: Austria | collected 2013
GATCAGCTTGACAGCGCGGATAGCGTCGTCGTTGCCGGGGATGACGTAATCGATCTCGTCGGGGTTGCAGTTGGTATCAACAATAGCCACGATAGGGATGTTCAGCTTGCGAGCCTCAGCAACAGCGATGCGCTCCTTGTGAGGATCAACGATGAACATAGCCTTCGGCAGGGTCTTCATGTTCTTGACACCGCCCAGGTACTTGTCCAGCTTCTCCATCTCCAGCTCGAGCTTAGCAACTTCCTTCTTGGGCAGCAGCTCGAAGGTGCCGTTCTCCTTCATCTTAGCCAGCTGATCCATACGGTCGATGCGCTTACGGATGGTACGGAAGTTGGTCAGCATACCGCCCAGCCAGCGAGCGTTGACATAGTGCATGCCGCAGCGCAGAGCCTCGTCACGGATGGACTCCTGAGCCTGCTTCTTGGTGCCGACGAACAGGATGTCGCCGCCCTCAGCTGCAACTTCCTTCACGTAGTTGTAAGCCTCGTCCAGCTTCTTCACGGTCTTCTGCAGATCGATGATATAGATGCCGTTGCGCTCGGTGAAGATATACTTCTTCATCTTGGGGTTCCAGCGGCGGGTCTGGTGACCGAAGTGCACACCTGCCTCGAGAAGCTGCTTCATAGAAACGACTGCCATAGTAAAAATACCTCCAATATTGTTTTGCCTCCGCACACCGTGATCCGCGGCCATATCGGATGGCTTTGGACTGCCCTCCACTCCCGAAAGAGCACAAAAGGGCATAGTGATGCGTGTGTAATGCCAAATAATAATAGCACAAACAGGCGTGTGATGCAAGGGGTTTTCTCTGCTTTTTACAAGAAAATCGCGTATTTTTTGTTTATTCGTCCGTCTGAGTGCTGTTCAGGCTCTCCATGCCCATCCGGCTGAGGGCATAGCCCTTGCCGAACATCAGGTCATATTGCAGCAGCCAGTGCTTCTGGCTCCAGCTTTCCTGCAGGGAGCTCGGGGTCTGGGTGGTGGTGCCGTCCAGATTCATCACCGTGCCCCGGGTATTGGCGCGGTCGGCCACCTGCAGCTGGCGGTTCAGTAGCTGGAAATAAAGCGGCTGTTCCAGACCGTAGAGGTTCATCATCACCGGCGAGATATCGTAAGCGGCAATGGTGCCCAGATCCACGGGCTTGTCGGTGTAGTTCGACCACATCAACAGGGTGGTCTGGTGCAGGCGCGGGTCCGCACTGGAATCGCTGGCATAGCCGCTGCTGGTAAAGACATCATAATTGGAATCAATGGGGTTGTAATGGTCGCCCCAGAACACCAGGATCACCGGCTCGTCCACCTGCGAGAAGTATTGGGTCAGCTTGCCCAGCATGGCATCGGCATCCCGGATGCCGGTCGCAAAATCTTCCAGCGCGCCGATGGTGCTGGCCTTGAGGCCCGCCGGGTGCTCTGTCACCTTCACCCGCACATCGTCCGGGTAGTTGTCTTTATTATAATTGGTATGGTTCTGCATCGTGACCGCGTGCAGGAAAACCGGTGCATCCGAGGATGTCTTCATCTTCTCATACTGCTGGATGATCTGGTCTGCCATGGAGTCATCCGTGACCAGACCGCTGGTCCAGTAGTGCCTGCGCACCTTGTTGACATGAGACATCTGTTCCAGGCTCAGGAAGGTGTCAAAGCCCAGGTTGGGGTATGCCGTGTCCCGGCTCCAATACTTGGCCCAGAAGCAATGAACTGCCGCCGTCTGATATCCCTGCGTCAGCTTGAGGTAATTGGGCAGCGAGAACATGGGCTTGGTCACATGCTGCTGGTAGGGCTTGCTGCCGTTGGGCAGAAAGGAAGCCGAATAGCCGGTCAATGCTTCAAACTCCACATCGCAGGTTCCGCCGCCGAAACTGGGGCTGTACGCCCGACCAGAAGCACTGGTCTGCTGCAGGGCGTGGAGGTTGGCGGAGACATCGGTATCAAACTGGAAACCGTACTGTTCCAGCTCCGACACATCCCAGTAGGACTCGTCCATCACGTAGATGATGGTGGGCTTTTTCACGGTCTCGTCCGCAGAGGTGGTGGCACCGTAAGATCCCGGGTAGAGCGGAGCGGTGGAATATTTTTGTGCAGCTTCGGTATCATCCAGGATCTCGTTGACAGCCTCCTCTGAATACCCCTCCGGCTTGGAGATCTCCAGATTGGTCAGATTGGTCAGAAAGCTGGTGATAACACCATAATAGCGGTAGTAGCGATCCTGCATCCAGGCATCCGGCACAATGCCAATGGCCTGTGTCACGGCAGGCTGCAGGAACACGCCAAAGAGCAGGCCGCAGGTAGCTGCCGCACTGGCAAGAAAGCCTGCCACCCGGGGCTTCCAGTTCAGCTTCTGCCGCCCTCTATAAAGGAAGAAAGACACCACAACCAGCAGCACGATAATAACAATGGATACCACCATGCTGGTCTGGATGTGGATACCGGCCGCAGCTGCCACGCCCGCAGCCTCTGACACCTGCATCAGATCCCAGGGCAGGAAGGGCTCGCCGCGCAGCTGCAGTGTGTAGAAATTGACTGCCGCCGGGGCACAGCCCAGCACCGCCGCCAGCAGGGTCGCCAACGGTGCAAACCGGGTCAGCCAGTCCACTGCCAGCCAGCTGAGAAACAGCATGGCCCACGCCAGCAGATAGGCTTCGGCATGGGGGAAAATGTATTGGGTAAAGTTCTCCCCTGTCAGGCTGCCGCGGGCGATCCACTCTGTCAGGAACAGGATGCCCAGCGTTGCCAGTGGAGGGAAGAGCAGCCGCAGCCCATGCAGGGAAAGCGGCGTATGTTTCTTTGCGTTCATAGAGAGAAGTTCCTTTCACTTCCGGAAATCAGATTTCAAACCGGAGCGGCAAGGCTCTGCCGCTCACGGTTCTCTATTATAATCCGATTTTTTGTAAAATCAAACCCTGATGCAGGAAAAATTCACGAAAAATTTCATCCGTCCAGCCAGTGCCGCATTTTTTGCCAGAAACCCTGCTTTTTGGCTTCCGGCTCCGGCAGTTCCGTGCGGACCAGGATCGCGTCCACTCCCAGTGTTTCGATGTCCGTCCAGGGGATGACCAGAGTCTCGTCCCGGCCCAGCAGCCCAAACAGATGAGGCTGCCCGAGCAGCAGCAGGCTTTTGACCTGCGCCGTTGCCGGATCGAGCTCCAGATCATCGGCGCGGCCAAGGCAGGCCCCGTTGCTCAGCTGAACGATCTCCTTTGTGCACAGCTCCCGGAATTTCATCGTGCTCCCCTCCCCGCAGTTTGCCTGTTTCATCCTATGCGACGGCACAGTGCTTGATGCAGGGCGGGCAGTTGTGCTATACTGTGGGCAGAATCTTTCTGGCAGAAACATCCATACAGAATTGAGGAAACAGCGATGTATAAAAATATCATCTTTGATCTGGGCGGTGTCATGGTGGATTTCGACCCCAAGACCTACCTGGTAGACCGCTTCTGCAATGCCGAGGTAGAGGAGCAGGTCTCCCAGCTGACCTTTGAAAGCGAGGAGTGGAAGCTGCTGGATGCAGGGCTTATCACCCGCTCCGAGGCCAACCTGCGGATGCTGGCCCGCGCAAAGGAATATGGCCGCGCGTTTGAGGTGCAAGGCGTGCTGGACGATTGGATGCATATCCTCCGCCCCCGCCGCCGGATGCAGGAGCTGGTGCGGAAACTCAAGAGCCGTGGCTACTGCGTCTACTACCTGAGCAATATCCCCGAGGATGTGCTGGATTTTCTGACTGAGCGCGACCTCAAGGGCCTGTTCGACGGCGGCGTGGCCTCCTGCGAGGTGCACATCAACAAGCCCGACCCGCGCATCTATAAGGCCCTGCTGGACAAATACCAGCTCAAGGCCGGGGAAAGTGTTTTCATTGATGACCGGCTGGAGAATGTACAGGCCGCTTTCCGTCTGGGCTTTGCCGGCATCCAGATGAAGGACAGCGTCGGCACACTGGTGCGCAGCCTTGCTACCTGCAGTGTGGTCATCCACTGAACAGCACATAAAAACTCCCCGCTCATGCCCTGTCTGGGGCGCTGGGCGGGGAGTTTTCTGCCATTACAGATTATTTCTTTTCGTAATTCTGGCAGAAGTGCGGGGTCTCCACCTGCTGGGTGGTGCAGGAGCAGTGCTCTGTCACCTTGATCTGGGGCAGATCACACTTGCAGCTCTGCACATTGTGGCGGCACTCGCAGACATCGCAGGTCACACCTGTGTTTTCCATTTCTATCGCCTCCTTGGCTCTAGGTTGCCCCGGCTTCAGGCGATTATACATGGCTGCTTATTTTCCTGCGTTTGCTTCACGCCTTGCCTTCATTGTCACGATCACATGCTTGATGGAGAGAACGGGATGCACCGGCAGCATTCTGGGCCCGGCCCAGCGCATGACAGTGCGGATCTTTTCCCGCATCTCCGGCTGATAGCAATGCACCTTGCAGGCCGAGCAAAAGGTCTTGGTCTCCATAAAGGGGCAGTGCTCAATGCGGGCCAGCGCATAATCATGCAGCTGCTGGCATTCCGGGCAGAGACTGCCTCTGAGGGTGTGATGCTGCTTGCGGCAGTAGAGCGCGATCATCTCACTGACAAGCATTTTTTCGTCGGAACGCTTCTTTGCCAGGTCTTCCGGGGTGGTTTTGGACATTGGGACTGTTCCTCCTGCATTTTTTCCTTGCGGGCCATCCGTAGAGCCGCGCAACGCACCGCGTGACGCAAAACTGCGAAACAGGCCGTAATTCCAACAGCAGCAGCCATTTCCATACACACCACCTTTCCTAAAAAGCAAAGCAGCAGGAGACCAGGTTCAGCCCCTGTTGTTCCCCTGCTGCTCTCAGGTTCGTTTGTCCGGCAAATGGGCTGCTGCGCAACTTTTAAAGTTTAACACAGCAAACCCCATTTGTCAAATTTTGCAATGTGCTTCTAATCCGGTCACCACGCTGCCAGGTCTGCACCCAGCTTGCGGCAGGCAGCCTGAACATCCTCATCCGGTGCCTCGTTGCAGATCAGACCCTCACCGTTGAGCACCTGTGCGCCATCACCCTGTGCACGCTCGACCCAGTCGCGCATCCACTGGCCGTCGCCCCAGCCATATGAGCCGAACAGAGCGATCTTCTTGCCGTTCAGGGAGCCTTCCAGATCGGAGAACATCGGCTCAAACTCGCTCTCTTCCAGCTGCTCTGCGCCCATTGCGGGGCAGCCAAATGCAACTGCATCAAACTCTGCCAGCTTTGCGGCGTTCATTTCGCCACAGGGAACGATGGTGCCGTTTGCACCCTCTGCCACGCAGTTTGCCATGGTCTCCGTGTTGCCGGTTGCACTCCAGAATACAACTGCTACTTTGCTCATAAAGAAGAACCTCTCTTTCAATTTTGGTTAGTATATTCTAACTTTTATCTTCAAGAAATTGCTCTGCCTGACATAAGACAGAGCAATTTGGTTAGGCTTTTCTAACCATCAAAAGAATACCACAGGGCGGGCTCCTTGTCAAGAACCTTTTGCAGAATTTTTCAGAGCGCTCCTCCACCCCGGCGCAGCAACAGGAACACCACCGTCAGCACGCCGTAGATCACCGGCTGGTGGAGCAGATATAGCATCAGCGAGTTTCGCCCCAGCCACCCCAGCGGCGGGCAAACCGAACGACGCAGCGGACGGAGACTCTGCGCTGTTCGCTCTGCCAGATGATGCAGGTAAAAACCAGCCCAGAACAGGAAGAGCCACGGGGTCAGTGGGAAGTAATCCGTAGAGAAGAAGCCAAAGGGATAAAACCCCAGATAGGCCGTGAAGTAGTTGGCGTAGAGAAAACCCGGCAGCGTGATGAGCCAATGGCCCAGCTGCAGATAGCCATCGGCTGCATAGCGGGTGAAGTAAAACAGAAACATGCTCCCTGCAAGGCCGACCACCGGGGGCACCTTTTCCATCCACTTTTCCAGCAGTCCTGTGATGATCATAGCCGAGCCCAGCAGGGTCAACACGCCGAACCAGACAGCACCCGCAGGCATGAAGATCAGCGTGACCGCCGTGACAAGTGCGCCGCACCCAAACACCACCGCGCCTCGTTTGACCGGGTGGCGGCCCAGCGGCAGACAGAAGCCGGACAGCAAGATGAACACCCAGCAGATGGATTGCTGCCACAGTTCTCCCTGCCAGCTGCCATACCACGGTGCACGCACACCAAACAGATAGACCAGGTCCCACATGCCATGGTAAAGCATCATGCTGATCAGGTCCAGTCCGCGCAGCTCGTCCAGCAGCGCACAGCGTGTGGAAGTTGATTTCATAAGACTTCCCCTTTTTCGGAATGTTTTTTCTATTGTACGCCCTGCCATGGATCTCGTCAAGCAAAAAAAGCTGCCGTGCAGCTTTGGAACCGCACGGCAGCTTTATGATAACAGGTTCAGAAAAAAGCAGGAATTACAGCTCCACGTTGAAGTAGCGCTTCAGCAGGCCCTCGAAGCCGCGGCCATGGCGAGCCTCGTCCTTTGCCATCTCGTGGACGGTATCGTGGATCGCATCCAGGTTCAGGGCCTTTGCCTTCTTGGCCAGGTCCATCTTGCCGGAGCATGCGCCGCACTCAGCCTCAGCACGCATCATCAGGTTCTTCTTGGTGCTGTCGGTCACGACCTCGCCCAGCAGCTCGGCGAAACGAGATGCGTGGTCAGCCTCTTCGTAGGCATAGCGCTTGTAAGCCTCAGCGATCTCGGGGTAGCCCTCGCGCTCAGCCACACGGGCCATGGCCAGGTACATACCGACCTCGCTGCACTCACCCTCAAAGTTTGCGCGCAGACCGTCAACGATCTCCTGAGGCACACCCTCAGCCTTGCCGATGCCGACCACATGCTCGGTCACATAGGTGTTGCCGGTCTTTTCGACAAATGCGGATGCAGGAGCCTTGCAGACGGGGCACTGCTCAGGGATAGAGCCTTCAGCGATATAACCACAGACGGTGCAAACATACTTTTTCATAAGAATATCCTCCATTGTTTTTCATTATGATCTTGGCCTCTCCTCTGGTACAGGGGGCCTTGCTTCTGAGCCTATTATAGCAATGATTCCTAGATTAGTCAAGACTAATTTTAAGAATTATTCCTATTTATTTTTAGACCTGCAGGTTGCCGCTGCTCGGAGCATCGGAACCGTTGGCAGCATCAAACTCGTAATCATTGCCGGGGAGGATGGCGTTGAGCAGGATGCCCACGATAGCAGCAATGGCCAGGCCGGACAGGTTGATGGAGACACCACCCACAGCGAAGGTCAGACCGCCCACAGAGTTGAAGCCCAGTGCGCAGACCAGGATGACAGCGGCAACGATCAGGTTGCGGCTGTTGGTAAAGTCCACACGGTTCTCGACCACATTGCGGACACCGATCGCGGAGATCATTCCGTACAGCACAAAGCTGATGCCGCCAATGATGCCGGTGGGGATGGTGTTGATGACGGCCTCAAACTTGGGGCTGAAGCTCAGGATCACAGCCATCACAGCGGCAATGCGGATGACGAGCGGATCGTAGATGCGGCTCAGGGCCAGAACACCGGTGTTCTCACCGTAGGTAGTATTGGCGGGGCCGCCCAGCAGACCTGCCATGGCAGTGGCAAGGCCGTCGCCCATCAGGGTGCGGTTCAGGCCGGGATCATTGATATAGTTGTGGCCGACCGTAGCGCTGATGGCAGCGATATCGCCCACGTGCTCCATCATGGTTGCCAGCGCAATGGGGATGATGGTGAACATTGCGCTGATGAACTCAGGGCTGCCGTCGATGGCAAACAGACCCATGGCGCTCTTGTGCAGGGGGATGCCGAACCAGTCGGCAGCAGCAATGGCCTCAAAGTTGACAGCACCGGTGACCAGAGCCACAGCATAGGAGACCAGCACACCGATCAGGATGGGCAGGATCTTGACCATGCCCTTGCCCCAGATGTTGCAGACAATAACGGTGCCCAGGGCCACAAAAGCCAGCAGCCAGTTGGACTCGCAGTTGGTGATGGCGGAGGGGGCCAGGATCAGACCAATAGAGATGATGATGGGGCCTGTGACCACCGGCGGGAAGAATTTCATAATGCGGCGGATGCCAAAGGTGGAGATGAGCAGGCTGACCAGCAGGTACAGAATGCCGGACAGTGCCACGCCCGCGCAGGCGTAGGGCAGCATTTTGGTATTGGCAACGGTCAGGTTGCCGTCTGCGTCAGCCAGCATGGGGGCTACAATGGAAAAACCGCCCAGGTAAGCAAACGAGGAGCCAAGGAAGGCCGGGACCTTGCCCTTGGTGACAAGGTGGAACAGCAGGGTGCCCAGACCGGCACAGAGCAGAGTGGTGGAAACGCTCAGGCCGGTGAGCAGGGGCACCAGCACAGTTGCGCCGAACATGGCAAACATGTGCTGCAAGCCCAGGATCAGCATCCGTCCGGTGCCGAGCTGCCGGGCATCGTAAATGCCCTTGGAGTAATCGATCTTTTCACTCATAGAGAAGTTCTCCTTTCATCGCTGCCCAAAAAAAGAGGCATTGCCGCAGCAACGGCAGTGCCTCAATCCTTCTGGAGCAGATTCAAAAAACGGGACCGGAAGGCAAAACACGCGCTCCGCAAAGTCGAACGAAACATTTTGCTCTCCCCTTCCCTGTCTGACTTTATAAAGTATACCAGAAACTATGCCCAGATGCAATCCGTTTGCCGCAGTTTCCCTCAGCTTTTTGGCCGGACATCTTGAAATATGCCCCTGTCCGCACTATAATATAACCTATTGAATTGATTTGTATTTCAAGAGGAATGTTATGATCTATCTGGACTATTCTGCAAACACCCCGGTGGATGCGCGGGTGTTGGAGCAGTTCTGTGCCGTGGAGCGCCGCTGCATCGGCAACGCCAACTCTCACCACCAGGCAGGCTCTGCCGCCAAGGCAGAGATCGATGCTGCCACCATCAAAATCGCCTCTCTGCTGGGCGTTCAGCCAGCCGAGATCATCTATACCTCTGGTGCCAGCGAGGCCAACAACTTTGCTTTAAAGGGGCTGGCCCGTCTCTCCCGCCATGCAGGCAGGCACATCATCTCCACTCCGCTGGAACATTCTTCGGTCAGCGGCACCCTGACGGCATTACAGGAGCAGGGATATGAGATCGACCTGCTGGACGTGAAACAGGACGGTACTGTAGATCTTGAGCACCTGAAGGATCTGCTTCGCCCGGATACTATCTGCGTTGCCATAACGCTGGTGGACAGTGAACTGGGCGTGGTGCAGCCTGTACAGGAGATCGCCGCCATCCTGAAAGCATACCCTCACTGTCACCTGCACGTGGATGCGACCCAGGCTGTGGGTAAGATTCCCGTTTCTTTTGAGGGCGTGGACACCATGAGCCTGACGGCCCACAAATTCTACGGACTGAACGGCATCGGCCTGCTGATCAAGCGGCGGAATCTGGCGCTGGAGCCTCTCATCCATGGCGGCGAGAGTACCACCATCTACCGCAGCGGCACCCCCACTGTGGCGCTGGCATCCTCATTGGCTTGTGCGCTTGATCTTGCCGTCACTGACCTGCCCGGACGTGTTGACCATGTGGCAAAGCTGAATGCAGAGCTCCGCGCCACCCTCAGCACATATCCGCTGGTGCGCATCAACAGCCCGGAACACGCCATCCCTCATGTGCTGAATCTGAGCGTCCGTAATGTCAAGGGCACTGTGTTCCAGCGGGAGCTGGATGCCAAAGGGGTCTGCATCTCGGTCAAGTCAGCCTGCTCTTCGGATGGTCTGCCTTCGCGTGCGGTGTTTGTGGTCAGCCGCGACCGCCGCAACGCACTGTCCTCCTGGCGCATCAGCCTGAGCCATCTGACCACCGAGGAGGAGATCAAAGCCTTTTTGCAGGCGTTCGATGTCTGCTACCGTGAGCTGACCGCCGTACATTAAATAAAAAGAGGAACCAACATGAAACGTGAGCTTGAACCTTATCAGATGATCGAACGCAGTATCATCAAGAAATACCGCAAGGAGCTGTGGACCCCCTTTATCGTGGCGGTAAAGCGCTACGAGCTGGTACAGGAGGGCGACAAGATCGCCGTCTGCATCTCGGGCGGCAAAGACTCCATGCTGATGGCAAAGCTGATGCAGGAACTGCAGAAGCACAGCGATGTTCCCTTTGAGCTGGTCTTTCTGGTGATGGACCCCGGCTACAATGAGATCAACCGCCAGAAGATCGAGTCCAATGCCGAGCTGCTGCACATCCCGGTGACCATCTTCGAGAGCAACATCTTTTCCGTTGCCAACAACACCGAAAAGAATCCCTGCTACCTCTGTGCTCGGATGCGGCGCGGCCACCTGTACAGCAAGGCCAAGGAGCTGGGATGCAATAAGATCGCGCTGGGCCACCACTTCAACGATGTTATTGAGACGACCGTGATGAGCATGTTCTACGGCTCCCAGATGCAGGCCATGCCGCCCAAGCTCCACAGCACCAGCTTCCCCGGCATGACCCTGATCCGCCCCATGTACTGCATCCGTGAAGAAGATATCCTGGCCTGGAAGCGCTACAATGATCTGGAATTCATCCAGTGCGCCTGCCGCTTTACCGAGAACTGCACCATGTGCGACAACGGCGGTGGTGGTTCCAAGCGGCAGGAGATCAAGATCCTGCTTCGCCGCCTGAAGCGCGACAATCCCAATATCGAAAACAGCATCTTCCGCAGCATCCACAATGTTGCCATTGATACCATGCCCGGTTATCGATCCGAGGGTGTGGACCACAGCTTCCTGGAACGATTCAATGCTATGGAAAACCGCTGAGCTGCGTCCACATTTCTGCCTGCGCAGAATCACACTTTGTACGCGATACAACAGTAAAAAATCCCCCTCAGCTTACGCTGAAGGGGATTTTTTCATGCCACCGGCGGGGCTTGAACCCGCACTCTGTCTCCAGAAAGGGATTTTAAGTCCCTCGTGTCTGCCAATTTCACCACAGTGGCGCATAGAAACCCGGCTTACAAAGCCCTGCTGCTCTGGACATTCACAGAGAGCCGGGAATAACAGGTGATGAGTTAAACATTTATCACAAGTCCGTCGTTACGGAGTTGCAAACATGTATCAAAACATGTAAGATTCACACAACGGCTATTATAATACAATAGAAACCCTGCTTTGTCAAGTTACACCTTTCCGCCATGCAGTTCCGAATACATCTTGGCGCGGCATTCGGCCACAGCGGGAGTCATATTGACATAGTGCTTATGCGGCATCTCGATACGCAGCTCGGTCTCCCAGGTCTCTTCGGTCAGCTGCTTTGCGATATAGGCCTTTTTCTCGGCCATCCCGGGCAGTTCGATGGCCAGTTCACCGTTCAGGATATGGGGCACCAGCAGCCGCTTGACCTTGGTGGGGGTGATGGTAATGGTGCGCTCGATGGCATCCGGGTCAAGGTTGACCATCTTTACCGGTTTGCCCGCTTCGATGACCTCGCCATCCATGGCGATCAGATCGCACTGGGCCTGACCATTTTCATCGTAGAGCCGCCATGGCATTTTCTTGCCCGGGATGATGGCCTTGCTGGCAGAATCCGAGCACTTCATCTTGGGCTGATAGGTGCCATCCGGCAACTTGACCGCCACCAGTTTATACACACCGCCGAACACAGGGTCAGAAGCGGAGGTGATGAGATTCTCGCCCACGCCGTAGGAATCAAAATGAGCGTGCTCATAGAGCTCCATGTTGGCGATCTTCCGCTCGTCCAGGCCATTGGAGGCCACCAGCTTGATATAGGGCTTGCCTGCGGCATCCAGTGCCTTGCGCAGGCGCTTGGAGCCACGGGCCAGATCGCCGGAATCGATACGGGCACTCTTGACGCGGCGGTTGGGGTCATTGGGGTACTTCTCGATCAGGTAGTCGTCCAGCTTGATGAGGTTGGGCAGGCCGCTCTCCATGATGTTGTAGGTATCCAGCAGCAGGCTGACGGAATCCGGGTAGGTATCCGCAAAGGCCTTGAAGGCATCAAACTCCGTCGGGAAGAACTCGATGAAGCTGTGTGCCACGGTGCCAACCGCCTTGACCTCAGAGCCATACTTCATCTCAGCCAGGCAGTTGGCAGTGCCGACGCAGCCGCCCAGAACAGCGGCATACGCACCATCATTGCCTGCACTCTCGCCCTGTGCGCGGCGGGTGCCAAACTCCATGACGCTGCGGGGCGTATGGGTATTCAGGCCGGTCACACGGGTCGCCTTGGTGGTGATCAGGCTGTGGAAGTTCATCGTCTGCAGCAGGTAGGTCTCGATCAGGATTGCACCCACCAGGTCGCACTCAATGCGGACCATCTGCACATGGGGGTAGCAAACCGTGCCCTCGGGCAGAGCGTACATATCACCCTTCCACTTGTAGGTGCGCAGATACTCGCAGAATTCCTCGCTCATACCCTTGGTGCGCAGCCAGCGGATATCCTGCTCGTTGAAGTGATAATTCAGCAGGAACCGGGTCAGCTTGCGCTGGCCTGCGCTAATGGAGTAACCCATGTTGTCCGGGTTCTTGCGGAAGAACATATCGAACACAAGGGTGGTATTCTTAAAGCCGTGCAGGAACAGGCAGTTTGCCATCGTGAATTCGTAGAAATCCACCACCATGGCAGGGTTATCATAATCTTCGTCCGGAATGTACGGAACAACTTTGATCTCGTCCATGAAAAGTTTCCTCTCCTTGTACTTCGCAGCAGCGAAAAAGCCTTGCCGCTGCTGAAAAAACAGCCCCTTCTCCCCCTGCCTTTGTTCCGGCAGTGCGTGGGCCTGCACCCTGTCTTGACAGGACGTTTGTACCATGATAGCATCTTTGCCGCCCGGGTGCAAGGGCTTTTGTAAATTTCCTGCGTGCAGAAAGAAAAATCTTTTTTCGGTACTGCCAAAAGGGCCGCCCCCGAAAGCTCCGGGAGCGGCCCTGCAAGCCTGTTCAGGCTCAGCCGTTTATAATATTGGGGGTCGCATTTTTCAGCACAACGTCATGGCTGCCGCCCTCCACGATGGAGGTGGAGGAAACCACAGTCAGCTTGGCCTTCTGCTGCAACTCGGGGATGGAGAGTGCGCCGCAGTTGCACATGGTGCTCTTGACCTTGTACAGGGTGGTCTGGACACCATCGGCCAGAGGACCTGCGTAAGGCACATAGCTGTCCACGCCTTCCTCAAAGCTCAGCTTGGTGGAACCGCCCAGGTCATAACGCTGCCAGTTGCGGGCACGGTTGGAGCCCTCGCCCCAGTACTCCTTCATATACTGGCCATTGATGCGCACCTTGTTCGTGGGGCTCTCGTCAAAGCGTGCGAAGTAGCGGCCCAGCATGACAAAATCAGCGCCCATGGCCAGAGCCAGAGTGATATGATAATCGTGGACGATGCCGCCATCGGAGCAGATAGGCACATAGATGCCGGTCTCCTTGTAGTACTCGTCACGGGCCTTTGCGACCTCGATGACTGCGGTGGCCTGACCACGGCCGATGCCCTTGGTCTCACGGGTAATGCAGATGGAACCGCCGCCAATGCCGATCTTGACGAAGTCTGCACCGGCCTTTGCCAAGAAACGGAAGCCCTCGGCATCCACAACGTTGCCTGCGCCCACCTTCACGGTGTCGCCGTAGTGCTCACGAATCCAGGCGATGGTACGGCTCTGCCACTCGGAGTAGCCCTCGGAGGAGTCGATGCAGAGCACATCCACGCCAGCCTCGACCAGTGCGGGAACGCGCTGGGCATAGTCGCGGGTGTTGATGCCGGCACCGACCACATAGCTCTTGTTGGCATCCAGCAGCTCGTTGACGTTCTTCTTGTGGGAATCGTAGTCCTTGCGGAACACGAAGTATTTCAGGTTGCCCTCAGCATCCACCAGCGGCAGAGTGTTGATCTTGTTGTCCCAGATGATGTTGTTGCAGTCGTGCAGGGAGGTATTCTCCGGTGCGGTGACCAGCTTCTCGATGGGAGTCATAAAGGTGGTAACGGAAGCATCATCGGGGGTGTGGTTGACACGGTAATCACGGGAGGCCACAATGCCCATCAGCTTGCCGTGAGGAGTGCCATCGGCAGTGACAGCAATGGTGGAGTGGCCGGTGCGGGCCTTGAGCTCCAGCACATCGTGCAGGGTGGCGGTGGGAGCCAGGTTGGAATCGGAAACCACATAACCGGCCTTATAGCTCTTGACGCGGCGCACCATGGCAGCCTCGTTCTCAATGCTCTGGGAGCCGTAGATGAAGGACACACCGCCCTCCCGTGCCAGTGCAATGGCCAGCTTATCGCCGGAGACCGACTGCATGATGGCACTGATCATGGGGATGTTCATTTCCAGCGGGCAGGCCTCTTCCCCCTTGCGGTACTTGACCAGCGGGGTCTTCAGGCTGACTGCCGTGGGGACATTCTCTGCAGAGGAATAACCCGGAACCAGCAGGTACTCGCCAAAGGTGCGGGAAGGTTCTTCATAGAAATAAGCCATACTCTAAACTCCTTTTTTCTTAACGCATCAACAACGGGCCAGCATCAAAATAATTCATGTTTGCTGCTTATAAATTGATTGACTATACTTTACCACAAACCCCGTCAGAATACAAACCCCAGCGGCAACAAACTTTAGAACTGTCCTTTGCGGAAAAACAGTAAAATTGACCACCAAAAACGTGCAAGGTCATACTTTTCTGCCTGACAGGCCGGTTTTCTGACACAAATTGGAATGCAAAAAAGTCCGTACCGGAAAACCGGACGGACTTTTTTGCACACGAAGCGAGATACCGCCTGTGCGGTACAGTGGCCGACAGCTGTGAAGGAGAACAGCCGGAGGAGGAGAAGGCCCTGCACCCGATATCTCTTATTCAACAAGAAGAAAAAGATTTCAGTCTCAAAAAGCGCTCATCGCTTTCTGTAACCATATTGTAACTCTTTTGTTTCCGTTTTGCAAGACCTTTTTCGCAGAATTTGTAACATAATTGTAATTTTTCTGGATTTATTTTGTAAATTCCAGGTAGCATTCAAACGCGGCGTGCTCTTCGCGGCGGCCCACCACATACCAGCCATCGGCCGAGGGCGCATAGAACACCTCGACCTGACTGCCCAGCGGGATCTCCCGGTGGTACTTGACGGAGACGAATTTCAGCGGCCCGGCCTTGACCACCTCCAGCGGCAGGGCATCGCAGGCAATGTCCAGATAGCAGGCGTTGTTCACATGGCCGTTCAGGTCGCACAGGGAGTAGCTGGCTGTCCGGCTGCCCGCACAGGTCAGTTCCTTTGCTTTGTGCACCAGCTGGGGCAGCTCCCCTTCCAGATCCTCGTTCCAGTAACCGGGCGTATGCCAGGAGGGCTGGCGCAGGATGCACTCATGGTCGGTATCCACCATGATCCACCGGCTGTCGATCAGAGCACACTCCTTCCCTGCTTCGTCCAGAATGCGGGTCAGCCGCTTCATCGAACCCTTCTTGCACGGCTCACAGGCGGTAACAAATGTCAGCTTTTCGGCACGCAGGGGCATCCGGGTGATCTGCGCCGCCTGCTTGCCCACCAGAAACGCCGTGTGGTGTGCTTTGAAAAAAGCATCATCCATGCCGTAGGCGCGGGCGTGGTCTGCCGCCGCCTGCTCCACATAGCGGAACAGGGCGCTGGGCTTGATCATCCGGCGGAAGTCGCCGTCTGCGTTCAGGACAGTTGTATGATAGGTATATTGATTCATACGTTTCCTTTCCAAAAGAGGACCCTCTCCGTCATTGCTTCGCATTGCCAGAGGCTTTGACGGAGAGGGCCCTTTCTTCTCAATACTGATTCCGGGTCTTTTTGCGCAGCTTGCGCCAGATATTGAAGCAGGCCAGCGCTACCATGGCAAGCAGCAGCAGCAGGAACACAACGCCGCTGCCGCCCTCATTGTAGCTCTTCATCTCGCTCCACTTTACATCGAGCTCGTTGTTGACCTCATCGCTCAGGGCGGTGAACACCTTTTCCTTGGCTTCCACTTCCTCAGAGGGGTATGCGATCTCACTGTACTTCAGATCCTCGTCCAGGATATCCCACACCTTCTGCATGGGGGTGGTATAGCCGATATACTCCGCATTGGCCTTTCCGATGTCCGGCTCGCACATGAAGTTGATGAACATCTCCGCAGCTTCCTTGTGCTCACTGGTGGCGGGCACCGCCATGCAGTCCACCGACAGCACACTGCCCTCCTCCGGGAACACCCAGGCCAGATCCGGGTTATCATCGATCATGGTAATGGCATCGCCGGAGTAGTACACGCCGATGGCTGCCTCGCCGCCGATCATCTTATCAAAGATCTCATCCATAACGTAGGCCTGCACCAGCGGTTTTTGCGCTTTCAGGGTCTCCACCACCTCGTCCACCTCTTCCGGGGTCTCGGGGTTGATGCTGGTGCCGTTCTTGAACGCTGCAATGGCGTAGGCATCACGGCTGTTATTGAACATCAGGATGTTGCCCGCGTACTGCTCGTCCCACAGGTCAGCCCATTTGGTGGGGGCATTCTCCACCATGGTGGTGTTGTAGATGATGCCGGTGGTACAGAGCATATAGGGCACGGTATAGGCGTTGGTGGGGTCATAATCCGGATCACGGTAGACCGCATCGATGTTCTGGGAGTTGGGGATGTTGCTGTAATCCAGCGGTGCAAGCATTCCTTCGGCGATCATCTTTGCCACCATGTAATCCGAAGGGATGACCACATCGTAGTTGGCCGCACCGGATTTCAGTTTGGCGTACATGGATTCGTTGGAATCAAAGGTGGTGTAGTTGACCTTGATGCCGGTAAGCTTCTCGAAGGCGGCCACCACATCCACGCTGTCATCGGAGCCGTTGGAGATGTATTCGCCCCAGTTGTAAACGTTGAGGGTGAGATTCTGGCCCTGAAAGCGGGTCCAGTCGTAATCGTCCGAGACCGAAACGTCCTCGGTCACCTCAATGGTTCCGGCGGCAAAGGCGGGCGCAGCACAGCAGAATGCCATGGCCAGCGTCAACAGCAGAACAGCAAAACGCTTCATTTTACTTCCTCCCCTCTCAGTGCCTTCTGATCCCGGCGGTACTCCCGGCTCTCCATGGCATTGGAGATGAGGATGATGGTCAGGATCACCACAAACATGATGGTGGACAGGGCATAGATCTCCGGGCTGACCTTTTTTCGGGTCATGGAATAGATGGCAATGGGCAGGGTCTCCACCGTGCCGCAGTTGAAATAGGAGATCATAAAATCATCGATGGAGTAGGTCAGGCAGATGAGGAAGGCCGACAGGATGGCCGGGCTGATCTCAGGCAGGATGACTTTGAAGAACGCCTGCCTGGGGTCGCAGCCCAGATCCAGAGCTGCCTCATACAGCTTGATGTCCAGCTGCTTGAGCTTGGGGGTCACGTTGAAGATGACATAGGGCACATTGAAGGCGATATGCGCGATCAGCAGCGTGGGCATTCCCATGATGGTGTCGGGCAGCCAGGAGACCCCCTCGGCAAAGCGCTGGTAAGCCACGAACAGCAGCATCAGGGAAATACCGGTGATGATCTCCGGGTTGACCACCGGGATATAGGTGATATTGGTGACCACCAGGCGGCTCTTGCGGCTCATAGACGCAATGCCCAGCGAGGCCGCAGTGCCCAGCACCGTGGCAATGACCGCAGAGATGAGGGCCACCTCCAGCGAGACGCGCAAAGCGCTCAGGATGGCAGAGTTATGGAGCAGGCTGGTGTACCACTTGAGGGTAAAGCCTGTGAACAGTGCGTAGCCCTTGCTCTGGTTGAAGCTGAACACGATCATATAGGCAATGGGCAGGTACATGAAGCAGAAGAAAAGGATGACGTAGGCCCGCTGCATCAGGCGCAGATGTTTCGTTTTCATCAGGACACGCCCTCCATTTCATCTTCATCAAAGCTGGATGTGAAGCTCATGCAGAGCAGGACGATGATCATCAGCACAAGGCTCATGGCCGAACCGACGTTCAGGTTGTAGCTGTTGCCCAGGAACTGCATCTCGATCAGGTCGCCGATCATCAGATTGGAGCCGCCGCCCAGCATACGGCTGATGACAAAGGTGGACACCGCCGGAACGAACACCATGGTGATGCCGGTGCTGATGCCGGGCAAGCTCATGGGGATGAGCACCCGGAAAAGGGTCTGGGTGGTGGAGGCTCCCAGATCCTGTGCCGCTTCCACCAGGCTCTGATCGATCTTGGTCATACTGGTGTAGAGGGGCAGGATCATGTAGGGCACATAGTTATACACCATGCCCAGCACTACCGCGCCGGAGGTATTCAGCATGGTATAGGGGCCTAGGCCAAAAAAGCCCAGCACCGCGTTCACAGGGCCGTTGATGCTCAGCAGGCCCATCCAGGCATAGGTGCGGAGCAGGAAGTTCATCCACATAGGCAGCATGACCAACATCAGCATGATATGCTGCTTGTTCACCCGCAGGCGGGACAGGAAATAGCCCACCGGAAATGCAATGACCAGACAGATCACGGTAGCCACAAGGGCCAGCAGCAGACTGCGGGCAAACACGGAGCCGTAGCCGCTGACGCTGGTCAGGTTGGCAATGGTGAAATTGCCGCTGCCATCGGTCAGGGCATAATAAACCACGATGATCAGCGGAACCACTGTGAACAGCACCATCCAGATAAAATAAGGATAGGCCAGCTTCTTATCGTAAATTTTCATCATTTCCCATTCAGCCCTCCGAACGTGCCATGATATGGATCTCGTTGGGGCCGATGCGCATACCAATGGTTTCACCGGGGGTGCAGGCACGGGTGGAGTGGATCAGCCACTCACGGCCCTCGCACTCAACGTGCATCTCAAAGTGAACGCCCTTGAAGATGACATCATTGACCACGCCCACCAGCTGACCCTCCACGGGGCTGACCACTTCAATGTCCTCGGGGCGGACCACCACCTGAACGCTCTGTTCCCGGGCAAAGCCGCGGTCCACGCAGGGGAACTGCACACCCGAGAAGGAGACCAGGAAGTCGCGGTGCATCACGCCGTCCACAATGTTGGAATCGCCGATAAAGTCCGCCACAAAGGCATTTTTAGGCTCGTTGTAGATATCCTCGGGGGTACCGATCTGCTGCACCTTGCCGCCGTTCATCACAACGACGGTATCGGACATGGTCAGGGCCTCTTCCTGATCGTGGGTAACATAAACAAAGGTGATGTTCATCTCACGCTGCAGACGCTTGAGCTCCAGCTGCATCTCCTTGCGGAGCTTGAGGTCCAGTGCACCCAGAGGCTCGTCCAGCAGCAGGATCTCAGGCTCATTGACCAGACTGCGGGCAATGGCAACACGCTGCTGCTGGCCGCCGGACATCTGGCCGATGCTGCGGCGCTCAAAGCCCTTCAGGCCGACCACCTCCAGCATATCGCGCACCTTGCGGCGGATGGTCTCTTCGTCCATCTTCTTCAGGCGCAGGCCAAAGGCCACATTCTCAAACACGTTCAGGTGCGGGAACAGCGCGTACTTCTGGAACACGGTATTCACCGGACGCTTATAGGGGGGCACACCGGTAATATCTCGGCCCTTCAGCAGCACCTGACCCGCGTTGGGTTCCAGGAAGCCTGCGATCAGGCGCAGGGTGGTGGTCTTGCCACAGCCGGAGGAGCCCAGCAGCGTTACGAACTCTTTGTCATGGATGTCCAGGTTCAGCCCATCCAGAATGCGCTGACCGTCAAATTCCACCACGATATCGCGCAGTGAAACGATCACCGAGTTGTCCATTTTTTACTTTTCCTCCTTAAACTCAGATACGAAAAAAGACAGGGCATCCACCCCATCCTTCGTACCAGGGCGACCCAGCCCCGCACAACATCCATGACATCCGTAATATTGTGCAGTTATTCTGCCCTGTCATCGCCTATCATAAACAATCCGAACTGAAATGTCAATCACTCTGTCGAGGTTTGCCGAAACTTTACATCCGGCGCAAAAAAATCCCGCGCTGTACCAAGAATTCGCACAGCGCGGGAGTGAAACGTTTTATTCTGCTTTCAGCTGATCTGCGGGGTACAAAAGTGCGCTCACCACACTGGCATCCACCGTATAAACGGAGCTGTCGCCTTCCACCATCAGGTAACAGCCGTCTGTCCCCATGGCATAGGTCAGATTTATTGTGCCATCGGCTGTGGTGACCGCTGCTGTGACCAGCAGGGCCTCAAAACCATACGCCGCCGGGTCGGCATCTGTTGCCTGTGCCGAGACATAGGCACAGAGCGCCGAGAGGATGGCATCCATCTTTGTCTCGTCGAGGTCTGCGGCGGTGTCCCCTGCCAGCCGCCAGACAGTCTGGTAGGCGTTGCTGTCACTCTCTGCTGCAGGCTCCGAGTTTGCTTTCAGGGTCACGGTCTCGCCATCGGCCAGCGCATAGGAGACGGCTTCGATCTCCGAGGCCGTCAGCCCCGCCGGGTTGAAGGCACCGAACAGCTCCGTCCTGGTCAACTCAAAGCAGGCGGCTTTGGTCCCCGATACCGTATAAATGACATCGCTGTTATTCTTGTGGACATAGAGATCCCCTGTCATGGTATTGCTGGCCCCAAAGGTATAGGTGTTCGTTTCGCCCGCTGCCGTCACCTCTATGGTCAGTGCAGGCTCCGCAAAGCCGTAGTCCTCCCCTGCCTGCGGGCTCAGCTCCCGCTTTGCGTTCAAAGAGGAAAGCGCGGTGAGCATTGTGTTGCAGGCAGAGGTGTCCAGATGGTAAGCGGGATCTTCAGCCAGCGTCCAGCCATCGGCGGTATAGAGCAGGGTGTTCGTCTCACCCTGATAGTGGAGCACGATCTGCGTCAGGTCATTGCCCGAAACTGCCGCCAGCGGAATGGTTCCATCTGCGGCCGCACTGGCAGCCTGCTCTTCCCGGGCATTCCGCAGCGTCAGCAGGGCAAACACGCCGCCTGCCAGCAGGATGAGGAAAAGCAGCACCCCGAGGGTACGCCGTTTTGCTTTCATGGACAGGTCCTCACTTTCTACGCCGCAGCACGACCACCACGGCACCCACAGCCAGCAAGGCCGCAGGCAGAACGATGACAAAGAGCAGGCCCAGCGTAGAGGCGGCAATGCCTGGCACTTCCAACGGAGCTGCTTCCAGCGCCTTACTGTCGATAAGGACAGCGCTCTCCTGCCCGGCCAGCGAAGCCGCACACCCCTGCAGGAAGGTCACATTGCCCGGGATGACCTGATAGATGCCCTCATTGTCCATATTGCCGCAGTTGACCCAGATGACCTGGGCACCCGTGTCCTCATTGCGGGCGTATGCTGCCAGCGTGAAGGGACCGGCAATGTCGCCGTCCGCCTTCTCGGTGGTGGTCATCTCGTAGCCTTCCGGTTTGCTGTAAGCACTGTCCGAGCTGACCAGAAGGGCATCCGAGACCACATGCTCTGTCTCGGTCAGGGTGATGCCCTGTGCCATCTGCAGCAGAACTCTGCGGCTGGTGTTCACACCGTCCAGCGCGGTGGATTCCTCTGTACTAGCATAATCCGGCAGCAGGTAAAGGGCCGGGTAGCCATTGAGGTAATGGTTGGTGTCGCCCTCCACCACAAGGCCCTCGGTGCGGGTCAGGCCGAACTCGGCCATCACAGCATCCAGATTGGGGGTACTATAATAGGAATCCGTCAGCAGCAGCACGCGGCCTCCGTTGCTCAGATAGCTGCGCAGCTGACCCAGCTCATCCACCAGACTGCCTGCGCTGGAAAAGTCCTGCGCCGGATCGTTGATGACAAGCAGGTCACAGTCCTCGGGGATGGTCTGGGAAAGCAGGTCAAGTGCCGAGACGGTCAGGTTCTGGCTTTCCAGCGCATCGGTCAGGGTGGAAGTCAGCGCCTGCTCGCCGTGGTTGGTGGTGTAGTACACATGGCGGCTCTCTCCGCTGGTCAGCTGGTAGATGGCAGAGGTGATCCTGCTTTCACCGTCAAAGGTCACGTTGGCCGCGCCGGTGGTGGCATAATCGCTGTAATCGTAGTCGTAAAGCTCTGCAGCATCCAGCACCTTGCTCTGTTCCCCGCAGACCAGGATCAGCCCACCGGAGGTCAGATCCTGTGCGCCGTACTGGGCCGCAAAGGTCGGGTAGACTGCCGGATCTTTCAGCTCCCAAGTGATATGGCTGCTCTGGGCGGCGTATTTGTCCAGCAGCTTGGAGATGATCTGGTCCTCATTGCCGGTCTGGGCCAGATAGTAAATGGTCACATCCTGCGTCAGGTCGTCGGCCACCTGTCTGGAGCTCTCGCTCAGGGTGTAGAGCCCCGCCTCGGAGAGATCGAACTCGGTATATCTGGAAGGAATGGCCCGGACAATGAGATTGACCAGCACGGCCAGCACGATCACAGCCGCGGCAATGGCTGCCGACCACACCCCGCTGCGGAACACCCGCCCGTCACCCGAGGAGCTCTGCTTTGCAAAAAGCTTCATCTGTGTTCCCTCCTCTCAGTTCCAGCGGCGCTTCTCAATGTCCTGCGCCGTAAGGAACAGGAACACCGCCGTCACGGTCAGATAATAGACCACGGCAGGGATGGAGAAGCTGTTGTTGACAAAATCCTCAAAGGGTGTAAACAGGCACAGGGCACTCAGCACGGCGCTGAAAGCCTCGGTAAGCCATGCACTGCGGAGCAGAAACAGCCCCGTCAGGCCCAGGCAGAGCGCCGCAAAGGTCAGGCACCCCAGCACAAAGCTGCGGGTGCGCAGACCGGCCGCCAGAGAAGCCGCGCCTGCGATCCCGGTGAACACTGCCAGCGCCACGGCGCTGCCCGCATTGAACATGCTGCGCAGGCCGGGCATCAGGTAGGCCAGCAGCAGGGCTGAAAAGCCCGTCACAGCGGCAATGATCTGGTTCTCGGTCAGGCCGGAGAGAAACTCGCACAATGCAATGGCCGCACAGCCCAACAAAAAGTAGCAGAGCAGCCCCGCAAGGTTTGCGATCAGAGCAGACACGGTGCCGCCCAGCGCCCAGAGGATGAAGATCATCACCGCATCCACAGCGCAGGGCAGAGCGAACACAGCCGCCATGGCAAAGAACTTGCCCAGCACGATGCCCCACACTGAGACCGGGCTGGTGAGCAGCAGCTGATCTGTGCGGCTGTGGCGCTCCTCGGCCAGTGAGCGCATCGCCAGCACCGGGATATAGAGCAGCAGCATGAAAATGGTCTGGTAGAGGGTGTAGTAACTGAAATCCGTCAGGCCGTAGATCAGGCACCGGGCCAGAAAATACAGGCCGGAACTCGCCACCAGAAACGCCGTGAGGACGTACCCCAGCATCCCGTGAAAGAAGCTGCGGAATTCCCGCTTAAAAATAGCTGTCATTCTGCTTCCTCCTCTCCGGTTGCTTCTTCCGGTTCACCGTCGGTCAGTTCCAGAAACACCTCTTCCAGGCTCTTGCCATCGGCGGTCAGCTCCTCCAGACTGCCTGCTGCCGTCAGATGCCCTTTGGAAAGGATCAGGATCTGCTGGCAGACTGCCTGCACCTCACTGAGGATATGGCTGGACAGGATAACTGTATGTGCCCGGCCCAGCTCCCGGATGAGCTTGCGGATCTCGATGACCTGTGCCGGGTCCAGGCCGACCGTCGGCTCGTCCAGAATGATGAGCCTGGGACTGCCCAGCAATGCCTGTGCAATGCCCACCCGCTGCTTGTAGCCCTTGGAAAGGCTGCGGATGAGCCGGGGCAGAACGGTTTCCAGCCCGGTACGGTGGGCAGCCCTGCACACCTGCTCCTTCCGTTCCGCCTTTTTCACACCCTTCAGCTCGGCGGCAAAGGTCAGGTACTCCTGCACCGTCATCTCCGGGTAAAGGGGCGGCTGTTCGGGCAGGTAGCCCACACAGGCCTTGGCGGCATCGGCCTCCTCGGGCAAAGGGTGCCCTGCCACCGTCACCTGCCCACTGGTGGCAGAGAGATAGCCGGTGAGGATGTTCATAATGGTGGATTTGCCCGCGCCGTTGGGCCCCAGCAGACCACAGATCTGGCCATCTGCCACGGTAAACGAGACATCGTCCACGGCAAGATGATTGCCATACTGTTTGGTGAGATGAGAAACTTCGATCACGTTCACAACGCTCCTTTCTAAGGCAGCGCAAAGCGCTTTTTGAAGATACTGGTTTATTTTAGTCCGGAAATGTGTTCAAAATAAGGGAACGGCGTGTAAATTACAGAAAGAGAGCTTTTGTGCGGCATAACAACAAAAAACGCCGCCTCCCAAAGGAGACGGCGCTAAAAAGACCAGTAATTACTTACGGCCGAAACGCTTGTTGAAGCGCTCAACACGTCCGCCGGTGTCAACCAGCTTCTGCTTACCAGTGTAGAAGGGGTGGCACTTGGAGCAAACTTCGACGTGGATCTCGGGCTTGGTAGAACGAGTCTTAATGACGTTGCCGCAAGCGCAAGTGATAGTGCAGTCAACGTAGTTCGGATGGATACCCTGTTTCATTCTTTTTCACCTCATTTCTGGTTCTGACTTATTGGGGCCATATTATAAATGTATGTGCCCATCACAACCTTCAATATCGGCTACCCCCGCGAGCGGCCTTGGAAACGATTGCCTTAATATTATAGCACAGATCTCAGAAAAAGCAAGAGGAAATTTCAGCTTTTTTCGTGTCGTTTTTATACAGACTGTACTATGGAGTTTTATCTCAAGTTGATTTTCATTCAACTTTATGCAAGCGGCAAAGATACTCCCTGTTATATCTCTTTGCTTTTCCACGCATTCCCGTTTATTTTGATTTTTTTCACGGAATTGCGACCTACATATTATATCACGCCCAGCCCAAAAAGAAAACCCCGCAGTTCCCGACTTCTTGACAAGCCAGCTGCTTCTGATTACAATACGAAAAAGAGCTCGCAGACGTTCTCTTTGCATATTTCAGCCATCAGCTCCGGGAAAGGATTTTTTCATGGAACCAAAAACAAAACAATATCTGCTCATAACTGTTGTAGGAGTCACACTTTTTGTGGCGCTGCTGCGGCTTTCTTCCGTTCTGACCTTTGCAGCACAGCTGGTAGACCTGGTACTGCCCATTCTGGCAGGCGGCATCCTGGCACTTTTTATCAACGTGCCTATGACTGGGCTGGAAAAACGGCTGAAACGCCTGTTCTGCAAGGCCAAAAAACAGCCCTCGGATAAAGCACTCCATCTCCTGAGCTTCTTCATCACCCTGCTAGGTGTTGTGCTGGTGTTGGTGCTGGCGCTGACATTGCTGATCCCGGAGCTGGTGCAGTCTTTTCACAGCCTCTATGTACAGATCGAAGCAAACATCCCCCGCTGGACCGCCTATCTCAGCGCACAGGATGCCGACATGGGGTGGCTGATGAGCTGGCTGGAGGGCATCGACTGGGAGCAGCTGCTTCACAGGGTCACTGACACCATCGATACTGTGCTGGTCAATGCGGTAGGTGCCGTATCTGCCACGGTAAATATCGTGGTGACCGCATCCTTTGCCCTGATCATCTCCGTTTATATGTCCGTTGGCTCAGAGAGTCTCTGCCACCACGCCCGCACATTGGTCTGCGCCTACCTGAAACCCAGCCACTCCGCCTGGCTGCTGAAGTTCTGCCGACTGTTCCGGCAATCCTTTGCAAACTTTCTGACAGGGCAATGCAGTGAGGCCGTAATCCTTGGCGTTCTCATGGCTCTTGCGTTTTCCGTTTTCAAGATCCCCTACGGCAGCCTGGTGGGAATGCTGACCGCCATCTGCGCCATTATCCCCTACGTCGGAGCGCTGATCTCCTGCGTGGTCAGCGTGTTCCTCGTGCTGTTGGTGGATCCCGTTCTGGCCGTGCGCTGCCTCATTGTTTACCTTGCCGTGCAGTTTATTGAAAACCAGTTCATCTACCCCCGGGTTGTGGGAAAATCCGTGGGACTTTCTCCGCTGTACACCCTTGTGGCCGCTATGATCGGCGGAGAGCTCTTTGGCATCATCGGTATCATCTTCTTTATCCCCCTGACGGCGGTGATCATTGAGCTTGTGAAGGAGGATGCCTGCCGACGCATACAGGCAAGAGAATCCCAGCGGTCCGGGCCGTCTGAGCAATAAATTCTTCACCCCAGTGCCACATCCAGAATCGTGGTGTGCTGCATCCGATTGCGAGACCTGCCGACTGTTCCGGTGCAGGCGCGGGATTGATATGCATACAAAAAATACCGCTGCTCTTGTGCATTTTTCCAAATGCAAGAGCAGCGATATTTTATTGCGCCGCTTTTGTTTTCTTTTGCAGCGCTTCGTGCATATATCCCATCAAAATCAGGGTCACCAGCAGATAATACGGAAAAATCGAGATCGTGGTGTGGTTTGCGATCACGCCGAACAACGGCGGCATCAGGCAGTTGCCAATATAGGCGCTGGCCATCTGGACCCCAATGATCGCCTGTGACCTGTCCGCACCGAAGCGGCCCGGCGTTGCATGAATGATGCTGGGATAGATTGGAGCACAGCCAAGACCAACCAGCAGCAGCCCTGCCAGTGTCACTGCTTCCCCAAGCGGCAGAAGAAACGCCGCTATCCCAACCGCGATGATCCCCTGCCCCATACGAACCATCTGGGTATCATCGAATTTTAAGGTCAGGAAGCCGCACAACGCCCGTCCCACGGTGATGCCGACAAAGAAAAGACTGGCAAAGCCGGCGGCGGTCTCCGGCGCGATTCCCCTGTTCAGCACCAGATAACTGCTGGCCCACAGACTGGTGGTCTGCTCCAGAGAGCAGTAGCAAAAAAATGTAACCAGAACCTCTTTTACGCCGGAGATCCGGAAAATCTGTTTCAGGGTCAGCACTTCTGCCGGGACTGCTTCCCGCTCCTCGGCGTTCGCACCCGATTTCGTTTTCCAGAGCGGGAGGCTCAGCAGAATAATGATTGTCAGCACCATCTGCATCACACTGATGACCCGATACCCCGTCTGCCACCCGGCGCGGGAAGAAAGCGCCGCACCCATGATGTAGGGCCCGACCGAGGCTCCGATCCCCCACATACAATGGAGCCAGCTCATGTGGCGGCTGGCAAAATGGAGCGCCACATAGTTGTTGAGTGCTGCATCCACGCTTCCAGCCCCAAGTCCATAAGGGATCGCCCACAGGCACATGGCCCAGAACGAGCTGCTGACAGAGAACCCGAACAGTGCTGCGGCGGTCATGGCCACGCTGATGGCTGTAACACCGCCTGCTCCAAACCGGCGGGTCATTCGGTCACTTTGCAGGCTGGAGAGCACCGTTCCCACTGATATGATGCAGAAGATCACCGGAGTAGGAGACCGGAACTCCAAATCCCTGATAGATCGAAGGCCACGCTGCCCCCAGCAGAGAATCCGGCAGGCCCAGACTGATAAAAGAAACATAGATCACCGCTAACAGCAGATGGATCATCTTGCATTCCTCCTTTTGATCGATACAATTATATCACAACAGAAGAAATGCCATTAGGATAAATTCCTCAATTTTGTACAACAAAAGCGTCAACATCGAAAGCACAGATTCATCATCGCACTTCCGTTCGGATCGTGAACCCATCCGGAAGGTTGAAAATCTCATCCTATATCCACTTTCCATCACGCTCCCACATTCATTCTTATTCGCACATCCGCCCCTATTTTACCAGCAATAAGAGAACATAGCAATTTCTTCAAACAAAAACGCCAGCGTACCATGTTTTCGCAACACGATACGCTGGTGTCTTATTGTTCTGCTGTTACCCAGCCTTCGGTGTGAGCCATCCTTTTACAGTGTCCACATCGACCTTGCTTGCTTTTGCAATCTGCTCAATCGATATACCCTGTTCATAAAGGCTCTGTGCCATCTCAACTGCCATTTCTTTTCGGCTTTCTACTCTCAGCTCTTCCATAGCCTTGCACATACTGCCCACTCCTTTCGGGTTTTCTTTCAAGTAGCGCGTTCGTTCTGCCATCAGGTCAAAGTTCATATCCTCTGCACTGGTGCAATTGAAATCGTGCATCAGTTTTCCGATGTCAGAATCATCACGATACTCGCCATTGACATACAGAATATGAGTTCCATCTTCAAACGGCAGTCCCAACGTCAAGTTCATATTCCGAATGACATATACAGGTTTTCCGGCCTTATAGTAATCTTTTTCCGTGATAAAAATGACATAGGTATCCGGCAGTTCTCGGTAATCCTGATCCTTGTCCAGATTTTCTACATCCATCACACTGGAATGATATCTTGCCCGGTGCGGGTCAGCTCCATTGTCAGAGCGCTGAATCTCGATATCATATTTCTTGCCCGTGCTGTCGGTGGCATATGCATCCAGACAAATTGACCGTGCTCCAGTCACGCGCTTCAGGTCGGCCTGCGTTTCACATTTGGTCAGTATCAGATCAGGTTTACCCACAATGATGCGGAGCACCAGTTCTGCCAATGGAATATTATCCTTGAACATCCCGCGCATAAACGTATCGTCGATAGGCCGAAACCCTCTCAATCGCTGAAGGTCTTCCTGATGATGCCGTTCACGCTTCTATGCTTCGGTTTCCTGCAACTTCCCTCACATCCTGTTTCTATTGTTTATTTTATCATAGAGCAGTCATTTTATCAACCCTCGTTCAACCACATTAGTTGGCGCTAATATAGTTCTGTACCATCATGTGCGTCACCTTCTCCGTCTGCACAATCCCCTGTTCGTTGGAAAATTTAATAAATAATCGCATCGTTTGTTCGTAGCTTCCAATCGTCTTTTGGCTCAACCCCTTCAATTCATAGTGCTCTATGAACAGTTCCACATCACGTTCCAACATAAAAACAACCTCCTGGATCATCCGCTGCCGCTCAATGAATCCAGAAGGTTTATCGCTATGGAAGGTTTCAGTTTATCGCTACGGAATCCATAATTCTATAATTCCATAGCGATAAACATTTTTCAGCCTCCCAGAATTGCCAGATGTGCGCACAAAATATCACGTTGGCATGTGCATCCATCACACTGCCCTCTGCCGTTTATCCAGCCGCATTTTGTCAGCGATCATCGCGATGAACTCCGAATTGGTGGGCTTGCCCCGCAGGTTGTGGATGGTATAGCCGAAGTAGCTGTTGAGGGTATCCACGTCGCCCCGGTCCCACGCCACCTCAATAGCGTGGCGGATGGCCCGCTCCACGCGGCTGGCAGTGGTACCGTTTTTAGGATAGGAAATTTACCTAATTGTTGTGAGGTATTCTCCGTTCTTCACAGGTATAGGCGCAAGTTGTTTATCGTGCCCTTATTATACCAGATGCCGGGGCATATATCCATCGACAAATCGCTCAAATCCGACAACTCAAAAAAGAAAAGTCCATGAAAATATCAATGCCCAGCGGCACCATATTTTTCCATAGACTTTTCCTCCATTTTGATTACTTCCTGGCGTTGTTCTCCGCCTTCAGCCGTGCAAACAGTTCGTCTGCCTCGATGGCCTCCTTGGTGAAGGAATTGTTCTTCCACCAGTTGACAATGGCCACCACAACGGTGATAAGGGTGCTGACCAGTTGCTGGAGCTGCTCGTTGTCGATGGGCAGCGGGCTCTTGTTGAACGAAGCCAGCAGACTGTTCAGCAGTGCCACGATCAGGCAGATGGTTCTCGCCCAGGTCGCAGCACTCGCGTTCGAGTATTTCTCCATTTTGAAGTCCTCCTGTTCAGGATGTGTGATCTTCCCTCAGCGGCAGTGCCTCCATCCGCTCGTACAGGTTCGTGCCGGTGCCGTTGCCCTTCAGTTCGTGGTACGCCTCGTATACAAGCCCCACGTTGGTCAGCCCTTCCGAGTCAACGTACCCTTGCTGGATGTAGTACCGGCAGCTCTGATAGAGTCTGTCGTGGAGCAGAGCCTTCACCGCTTTTTTCAGTGCCTTCTGCTCTTGGATGGTGGCGTAGAACGCCTTCCCCGCCCATCCCAGTGCCGCCGCGATGATCAGGGAGACCACCTCGTTGAAATGGGTCACGATAAAGCTTTCCGTGGGGTTCACGCTCCCTTCACGCTTGTCAGACCCGCTTTTGCAACGATACTCGGGTAATCCTTGTAGACATGGTTCATGTCCACCACGCCGCTCACACCAGCCACATTGCCCTTGGAGCTGTACTGCCACATACCATGCTTGCGGGTTGGCCGCTTGTTCCGGTAGTCCGCCAGCCATAGGTCAAAGTCGTTTAGCTGCCACATGTTCAGGTTGTAGTCGGCAAAGTTCGAGTAGGTGTACAGGATCGCGTACAGCCCCCACTTTTCGATCTCCCTGAGCTCCATTTTGACAAGTTTCGTCAACTCGGCTGCGGGCAGACTTTTCAGATGGGGGTCCTCCACGTCCATAGCAATGGGCAGCTCAAAGCTCTTTCCTTCCAGGCAGGTCTTGAGCAGGTTCAGCTCCTTCTTTGCCATGCCTTCCGTTACCGCAACGGTGTAAGCATATACGCCAACTGGCAAACCCACAGATTTGGCCCCGGCATAGTTCGCTTCAAAGCACGGATCGACATAGAGCTGCCCGCTCTTGGTGGAAACTGCACGAATCATCACGCCACCTACTTTTCCGCTGGCCTTGACTTTTTTCCAGTCAATGATTCCCTGCCAGCGGGAAACGTCGATGACATCAAGCATTGCCTTGCTCCTTCAGTTTCTCGGCCAGCTGGGTGCACAGCTTCTCGTACTCCTCTTCGGTCAGGCGGTCGTTGGCAAAGAAGATATCCAGCTTCCGCTGCATCCCGTTGGTCTTGCCGCGTTCGATCAGGCGTGCACAGGTGTTGTAGAGTTCCATTTTGATTCCTTTCTGCTCACGTTCCGCATGAGCCATCTTAATGTAAAAAATCGCTCATCAGCATTCCTTTTCAGTGTGCCAATAAGCGAAACGATACAAATGGGCTGACTCGACTCTTATTCCTCCGGTGTAACCCCCAGCTCCAACATGGTCAACCGGTACTCCTGATCCACCACCAGGCTGTCGGTGTCGGTTTGGGCGCTCTCCATCGCTGCAAGCCGCTCCTCCCATGTAGGGGTCGGCTTCGGTGCATCGGCAGGGTCTGGCTTCGTGCCGGCCTCAATCACAACGTAAGCCTCTGGCTGGTCGTCCATGCTCCACAGGGCCTCGCCCACAGCAGCCGCTGCATTGTGGGCGGTAATGGCATCCACAACGGCAGAATAGGCATCACATTCAGCCTGCGTGATAACAGGCTTCAGGATTTTTGTTCCGGGTTTGATCTCCATTTGAGTTCACCTCACTTCCAGCGGCCAACAGCAATGCCAGAACATAGTGTATCAGTTACTCCAGGTACTGTGCATGATGTCGTTTTTTTGTCCTTACAAACAAACGAAAGAAATGAGACAGGGCAAGCAACAACAGAATATTCCGTATTAGAAAATGCCACCGGAAATGACCATGTATAATCGCTTCCGTCTGAATTGATGGAGTACCAGCAGATCTGCGTTCCATCTCCAAAACGGATGTAATTTGAGCCGGAAGATTGCACGTCGGAAGTCGAAAACACATTTTTATTTACGGTTTTCATCTGGCCGTTTATCCACACCGGAACCCATGTGAAATCATTATAATTGACAGCATCTGCACTATAATTAAAAGTCAGGGCTCTTCCGTCTCCGACATCTCTAACAATAGTATTTTCTTCGTACGCCGCACTGCCAAGGCCAAGCCATCTTTTCAGCACGTCCTTGGAAACATCTTTAATCTTCGTACCGTTGTCCGTATAACCGGCAATGTGCGTTAAATTGGAAGTTGTAAGACCCGCAGATGCATAGCCGATTTCAATGGTTTGGCTGCCAGCATAATCCTTTACGGCAAGCGCTCTGGTTGCATCACCACCTGCACTCGCACTTCCGGCATACTTGATGCTATTGAACTTGTCGCCCACGGTCTTTGCGTCCGCGGGTGCACCGTCAATGGTCAGGGTCTTGTCGGTGTTCACCACCTTCTTGGCCGCTTCCACCAGTTGGCGGGCTTCGTTCTCACTGGCCTTGGCGTTTCCTTCGCTGGTCTTGGCATTTCCCTCGCTGGTCTTGGCCTTCCCTGCGCTTGCTTCGGCTTCCTTGGCCTTAGCGGTGCAGGTGGCCACGCTGGTCCCCATGCTGTCGGCGCTGGCTTTCGCGTTGGTCTCGCTGGTCTTGGCGTTGGCAGCGCTGGTGGCAGCTTTCGTTTCGCTGCTCTTGGCATTGGTCTCCGAGGTCTTCGCGTTGGTCTCCGATGTCTTGGCCACATTCTCGCTTGCCTTGGCATTGGTCTCCGAGGTCTTCGCGTTGGTCTCCGATGTCTTGGCCGCATTCTCGCTTGCCTTGACATTGGTCTCGCTGGTCTTTGCCGCACTGGCCGAACCTGCCGCCGCAGAAGCAGAGGATGCCGCAGCGTTCTGACTTGCCCTGGCTGCATTCTCGCTGGCCTTCGCGTTGGTTTCGCTCACCTTGGCAGCATCCTGGCTTGCCTTTGCCGCATCCCGTGCCGCTTCGGCCTGACGGAGCAGCTCTTTGATGTTGGCGATGCTCTGGTTCACAAAATCCCGGGTCCACTCCATCGAGCTGGCGATGTATTCACGGACTTCCCGACCATAGATCGCCTTCCGGATGCCCGTAATGATCGCATCAAAATCCATTCCTATTCTCAACCTCCTCCATTTTGAGCCCTTATGAACTGCTCAGGTTGCCCAGCAGCTGGTTCAGGAAACTGATGATCGCCTGTGCAATCGTCCATACGCTGTCCATGGCCTGCTTCTGCACCTGCTGCTTGGTCAGCTTCTCGGGGGTCAGACCAAAGGTGAACTGCTTCTCGTTGGGTGCATCCAGCGGCAGCTTCAGCTTGGTGCACACCAGCCACTTGTCGATCTCGTGGGGGCTGGAGATGATGTGGGTCTTGATCAGAAATCCCAGTCGGTCATTGCTTTCCCCGCTGTCCACCCGGTCGTAAGCGGTCAGGGTCATCACAGGCTCGATGTTCTGCTTATACCCCTTCAGCTCGGTCTGTGCTTCTTTGCGCAGGTTGTCGCTGTTTGTGTTGCCATCGACCTGGATACACTTCTCAATGATGCCGTACTTTGCTTCTGCCGCCTCGTCCCGCACTGTTTCTGAGATCGCGCTCACGGTGGTCGTCTTGAAGATCCACCATCCGCTGGTGGTCGTCTGAGTGCCGTATGCGGTCACACGGGTCACCACGTCGCTGGACATCTGCTCCACATAGCTGAAATCCAGCAGGTTCACGCCATATTCAATGGTCTGTGTCGTGGTGGCATCTGTTTCCACGAGGTAATCGATGTACACCCGCCATACCGCAGTGCCGTTGTCTGCCCGCACGATCCGTGTCCGCAGGTATCCGTCGTATTCTTCCAGCAAAAAGGTGTTCAGCAGGCTCCACTGGCTCTCGAACAGGGTTCCCTTGCTGGAGGTGTCGATGGTGCGCCCGGGCTGGATGTTCACCTTTCCGATGCCAAAGGTCCCGTAAGGCCCCTGATAGTAGTCCTTCAACGCCTGCGTTGCAAGGTAGAAGATGCTGTTGGAGGGCACGCTCGACCACTGCTCCAGCGGGTTGTCGGTGGTCAGGTAGTAGGTTCCGCCGTTCACCTTCGGTACAAATCGCTGGAGATATCCCAGCACGCCCTCGGCATACAGCTTGTAGCTCAGGTCAAACAGCTTTTCCGTCTCGGTAACATAACCCAGCCAGATCGGTTTGCCGTCCTCTTCCACCACCAGCCACGTTTTCTCGTACTTCAGGGTGGTGTACACGGGGTTCTTGTAGCTGCCGAATGCCGTGTTGATCTGGTATGGAATGGTCGCTTCAAAGCTGCCGAACTCGTTTTTGGCCAGGTTCAGCACCGGGTCTTCGAGGAAACGGTTGGAAACGCTTCCCTCTATCGTGTCGCCCTGGGAATCAAAGATGCACTCCCGGGTGTCCCACTGGAACCCCAGAGCGCTCGTACCGTTAAAGGTCTCCGTCTTCTTTGAGATGGTCCCCGCATAAACTTGATATCCGATGGCTCCTCCCTCCTTTCTGCATCCATTTTGAAATTTCGTAAAGCTGACGGAGAGGTTTATAGATACGCTGGCTGGTAATACAGGTTGATCGTTCCCTCACCCGCCATCAGGCCAGTCACCCGCACTTCGTACACGTCATATCGCAGATCGTTGTCGATCAGGCCGATGTCCACCTTTCCCATGCTCTCGCTCAGTTGGGCCGGGATGGGCGAAACTGACACCGCCGGAAGTCCCAGCTCTTTTGCCTTTTCGTAGGGGTAGGTCTGGCTCTTTGCCAGTGTAACCCCCACATAACCGCTACCGGTCCATTTTGCTTGCAGCAGGCTCGGTTTTTCGCTGGGCGGCATCCGGAAGGTCTTGCTCTGGAGTGCCTTGATGGGAATGTCCTTGCAGTAGGGCACGGCCAGATCGGTCTCAAACCCAAAGGTATCCCACACCCAGTCCTCCTGAATGTTGTCGTACAGGAACTTGAACGGGTAAAGGCTGTAGGCAAAGGTCACGACGCTGTGTCCGTTCTTCTGCTTGAGGCCCCCGTTCACCCAGACACGCCCCAGATAAAAGAACGCCGGGTCATCCTCCAGACGCACCTTGGTCTGTGCCGGGATCGAGTTGCTCTTCGCCAGCGCTCTGGAAAGATACTCCAGCGCTCCGGTTCCCACAGGGGTCGAAAGGTTCTGCCCCCGCCACTCGTCCGTGTCCAGATAAAACTCCCAGTTCCCCTCCCGGGCTTTGAATACCGGGTAACCCGTCAGGCTCTTGGAAAGGTAGGTGGTTCCGTCTCGTCCGGGTACGTTCACGGAGAGGACTTTCTCCACCGGGGGAGCCACCACAGGCCGGGAGACCGGGATCATCTTCCAGTCATCCCAGGTGTTCTTGTCACCAATGGTGATGGAATGGTACATGGCTCCTCCTTAACTCAGCATGTCGGCAGGCGGCTGGAAGTCATAGGAGATGGTCAGCGTCACCCGTCCGTCGTTGCCGTTCTTGACGTTGCTGATCCAGCAGCGCCCTTTGTAGCTTCTCGTCTGCGCGGTGGAGAGCACGGTTCCACCCAGCTCCATCTGCACCTCGCATTCTCTTCCCTGAATGATCCGCATCAGCCGGAAATAGGTGCTTGTCCAGTCACCTTCCCGGCTCGACCAGTCGGGGTAAAGCCGAATGCTCTGTTCGGTCTTGTCGGGGATGCCGCATCGCTCCCGCACATCGTCCATGGCGTGCCGTCCATAGTCATCCCAGCTGGAATGTGGTACGCCGTCCGCCACATAATAAAAGTCCCAGCTCCCGGTCGAGTTCTGGAACACCCTCTTTCCCAGCGGAGCCTTTTCCGGCGTGCCGTGGTAGGAAGGAAAGTCCATCGTCTCGTATTTTTCCTCAAAGGCATTGACATGCAGGGGATTCAGGGGGACCAGGTTGAAGTCTCTCGTGCTGTATTCCCGGGAAGCCCCTGCATTGTCATATACCTTAAAAATAAGCCCCGCAAATGTGGGGATCTGTGAGGAAAGCGCCGGGTCAGTTGCGCTCCGTCCCATCATCGGTTGTTCCTCCGGTTGATCTTTCCCAGCCCCTCGTCCACGTCGTTGATGATCTCGCCCACCAGTTTCCGGCCGTTCATCTGGACCTTCATGTTGGCCACGGCCCGGGCAATGCTGTCGATGTGCTCGCCCAGTGCCTCCACGCTCGAAACGATGTCGGCGTTGGGGTTGGCCTTCTGGTCAGTCTTGTTCGCCTCTTCCTGCTGGGCCTTGGTCACCTCGGCTCTGCGCACCACGTTGGCGGCAAGGCCTGCGGTGCGCTCTGCATTCAGGGCGACCGTGCCGTTCTGGAACAGGGTGTCGTTCAGCCAGTCCACTCCATTTTGAACGTCGCTCATGTCCACTACGGGCTGGATGCTGGGTTCATACTCGAAGTCGTCGCTGGCAATGTCACCCACTCGCTGGGCCAGATCCATCATGGTGGAAAGGGCAGTGTCGCTCACGTCCTGTACGCCCTGCACCACGGAGCCGGTCTCGTCGGTGATGCCCTGCGCCAAACCAAGGCTCAGGTATTCGCCGATGCCCGCCATCACGCGGCTGGGGGAATGGATGCCAAAGAAGTCGCAGAATCCGTTCACCACAGCACTGCCGAAGTCGCAGATGCCGTTCCACACCGCACCCGCCGCACCGGTAATGCCCTGCCACAGGCCGGAGACCAGGTTTCCGCCCACGTCCACCAGGCCCTTGAAGCCGTTGCTGATCCAGTCCCACAGGTGCGAGAAGGCATTTCCCAGCCAGTCAAAGAACCCGCTGAAGAAATCGCCGATCTTGTCCCAGTTGGCGATCAGCAGTCCGCCGCCCGCAATGGCTGCGCCAATGAGCCAGCCTTCGGGGCCAATGGATCCCAGCACGCTCACCAGAGTGCCGCCCAGTTCTCCCAGACCGCCCAGTAAGCCGCCGGAGCCGGTGATCATCTCGCCGATGCTGCCAAGTCCGCCCAGTGCTTCTCCCAGCAGTCCCGTGCCGCCCGTGGCAGAGCCCAGCAGGCCGCTCATGTTGCCCAGGATGCTGCCAAGGTTCTTGGCCGCGCCGGTCACCTTGACCACCTGTCCCATCACCTTCAGGGTACCGCCGCCCTGGGCCAGTTTGTTGAAGGTCAGCATGGTCTTGCCCAGATTCATCATCGTCTGGCCAAATTCGCTGCCCATAAAGTCCAGCACGGTGGTAATGCCGCCGGTCACTGCCCCGCCCCAGTCGCCGCTCACAAGGGCGGTAATGGTGCCAAAGAGGTCGGTGATCACTTCGGTCACGCCGTCCTTGGTGGCCACACCAAAGGCTCTGCTGAGCTTCGAGGCCATTTCCGGGGCGCTCTTCTGCACCTGTGCCCAGACGCTGTTGAAGCCCTCCTGAATGGGCCGCCAGTTCTTCGAGATGGAGTAGCCCAGCTGCATCATCATCCGCTTGCCGGAGTCGTCCAGTTCAAAGGCATCCGCCAGATTTTCCGCAAAGCCCACAAAGTTGTACTGTTCGCTTTGCAGGTCTGCCAGTGCATCCAGTGCGGTCTCGCTGTTCTTGCCAAACTTCTTCACAGCCTCGTCGTACTTCAGCTGCTTGTTCGTTACCTTCTTCAGGCTGTAGCTCATGCTGTCCAGTGCCGTGCCCACGCCGATGATGGCGGTCATGGTGCCCTGGGTGGCGGCTTTCCGTGCCTGGACGCTGTCGGCTCCGTATTGTTCCACCGCAGCCTTATAAGCATCCTCCCGGCCCGCAAGGTCGCCGTCGCCGTAGAGCTTGGCCAGCATGTTCTGCCGGTTGGTCACCAGCTTCTCCTGCTTTTCCAGGTAGGAGACCTTGCTGTCGTAGGCATCCAGCTGGGCCTGATTCAGCTCGTTGATGAGCTTCTGCTGTTCGGTCTGCGCCTCCAGATACTGCTGGTAGGCCGCCTGGGTCTTCTGGCTTGCCTCGCCGAACTCGTTTTTGATGGCGATGTAGTCCTTCTCGGTGGCCAGCAGGATCTCCGCCTGGTTCTTGATCTTCCGGTTGATGTAGTCGATCTTCTTGTTGGACTTCTCGGTCACCTCGGCGCTGTCCTCGTACAGGGCGCTCCAAAGCTCGTATTCGTCCTCCGCGGTCTTGGCATCGGTCTCGTACCGCTCCTGAATGACCTTCAGGATGCTGTCCTGCTTGCTTCTCTGAAGCTCCGCAAGGGTCTTCTGTTCGCTCAGCAGGGTGCCGTAAGCGTCCTTGGTCTTGCTGTTGTTTGCGCCCACCTTGGCCAGCAGGGTGTCGTACTGATCTTTCGCAATGGCCACCCGTTTGGTCTGGAGCTCGATCTCCCTTGTCAGGCTCTCGGTCTTCTTGGTGATAAGCTCTTCCACCGTGGCCGTGTCGCCGCCTGTCACTTCCCACAGCGCGTATTCGCCGGTGGCGTTGGACATCTCGGTCTTGTTGGCCTTCAGCTTGTCGGAGAATGCATTTGCCAGCGTGTCTGCCAGCGACTTGCCGGTCTTGGAGGCTTTGGACTTGGTGGTGCCTCCGCCCGCTCCGTCCAGTGCATCATCCACGGCGTTCTGGTAGTAGTCGGTCAGCGCGCCAAAGGGGTTCAGCTTGCCCCATGTGCTGTCCACAGCATTCTTGATCTCCTCCACGGTAGAGGGGGTCTTGTTGCCGGGCTTCTTGATGCCGCTGTTGGAGGGGATCGGTACAGTATCCTGCGCCGCCTGCTTTGCTGCATTCTGTGCGCCCTTCAGTCCATGTTGATAAACGGGGTTGCCCAGATGAAGCGAATCCATCTTCATGGCGTTGTACAGCCCAACCATGCTGTTCTGTACGGCAATGGTCGCCTCATCCAGAGCAGTGGTCATACCGTCTTTTACCGCAAGGGCCGCATTGTAAGCGCTGTTCCGCAGCTCGTCCTGTTTCGTCTTGTCGCCAATGCCCAGGATCGCACCCTCAAGGATGTTCTCCGCGTCGCTGGCTGCAACGTCACTGGGCGAATGGATGCCCCAGAAGGTGGTGAAAACATTCCGGATGGCGGCAGCAGCGCTGTGCATGGCCGCCTTTGCCCGTTCCAGAATGCTCTGGTTTTGCAGGCCTTCCACAACGCCCAGCATGACATATTCGCCGTTCTCGGCCATCACCTTGGAAGGCGACGCAATACCAAAGAACGATTTGAACGCATCAACGATCTTTCCGCCCAGCGATTTGATGCCGTTGACCGCCATGCCAACCGGCCGGTCGTCCTCAAAGATCTCGCCGAACCAGTCAAAGATGCCCAGCGCCGCATCCTTCATGGCATTTCCGATGCCGCTGAACAGTTCGCCCCATGTTTCTGGAATACCAAGGAAACTCAGGCCGTCTTTCGCCAGCTGCCAGCACTCCGGGATCACGGCACGGACCAGCGCGTCAAATGCCTCGACAATAGGCCCGGCGCAGTTCTTGATCACCTCGCAGAGCATCGTCACCACAGTGGTCAGTGCTTCCTGAATGTCCGGGGCGGCGTTGATGATGGCTTGACAGATCGGTCCTGCAAACATGGAAAGAACACCCATCGCCGCAGTCGCCAGCGCGATCACGCCCAGCGACTTTGCGAAGTTCCAGAATGCTTTTGCCAGCAGTTCCAATCCAACCGCCAGCTGAGGCATTGCTGTCAGAAGAGCACCACCCAGCATGGTGATGAGCATTCCGTCCAGAAATACCTGTAACGCCTGCCCGACAGTTTTCGGATCAGCATCGCCCAGCAGTTTAATGGCAGGGGCCAGGATCAGCAGCGCCGCGCTCATCTTGAGCATAGCGGAGCCCAGACCATCCAGTGCGGAAGCAACGCCGAATTTGGTGAAGGCGATCAGTGCAGTTGTCAACCCTCCGAGACCGGAAAGAGCAGCAATTCCACCCTTGGCTAAATCGACCCAGCCCAACGCCGCAAATTTCTCTACCGCCGCAGCCAAAACATACAGCGCACTTGCCGTCAGCAGGATGCCCGCGCCGGAACTCACGCCACCGGTGGACATGCTGGATGCGATCGTCAGAGCGGTCAGTCCAGCCGCAACCTTGACCAGCCCGTCGATGGCCGCATCCCCCATCACGGCAAACAGCCCCACGGCTCCTGCCAGTACAACAAGGGAGGTAGACATCACAAGGATGGCCGCGCCGGAGCCGAACTTCGTCTTGGACGAAAAGGCCGACATGGTGGTCATCAGGAACATCAGGGTCTTGATGCTGGTCATGGCCGCATCCAGCCGGACAAGCTGAATGTTCGCCAGACTGCTCACCGCCTGCGCTGCGATCCAGATGCCGCCAGCCATGGCTGCGATCGCGGCTCCATTTTGAAATCCGGTCGGGCCGATCACCTTGTTTACCGCAGCCAGAGCCGTGGCCATGGTGGTCAGCAGCCCGCCCAGCGAAACCACCGCCATACCGGCTTTTACCAGGCTGGTGAACTTGATCTCGCTCAGGGGCTTCAGAGCGGTGGAAAGCACCTTGATGGCACCGTTCAGCGCCACCAGTTCTACCGCCGTCGAAAGGATCACCTTGTGGTTCATGGCCTTCTCGCCAACCACCAGCGCCAGAGAGAGCTGACGCATCGCCAGCATCATGGCAACGATGGACGCGGTCGCAACAACCAGCGCTGAGACATTTGCTGCAATGTGGCCTTTCTGCATGACCTCCATGATCCGGGAAAGTCCCTTGGTAATGGAACCAATGGCAATGCCCAGTCCGATCAGCGCCGCAGCAGTGCCCCACAGGGTCGCCGCGTTCAGGGCGCTGGCTTTCAGGCTGTCAAATGCTTTCGTGAACCGCTTGGTGGTAGGCTCCAGCAGCTTTGCCGAGACCGTCAGCAGGGTCACGAAGCCAAAGACCGTACTGGCGATCTCCGTGAACTGGTCAGGGTTGATCCGGCTCATCACGTACATGGCCCCGGCCAGGATCAGGATCGCGGTGGCCATGCCGGTCAGGGTCTTGGTGCTCTCGTTCTTCTGCCAGGTCTTGATCGCGCTGGTCAGCTGCTTGAAGGTGCCGGAGATGGAGTTGAGCATTCCGGTCAGCGGGGTCTCCAGCATTGCTTTCAGGCTCTTGGTGGCTTTTGCCATCTGCCCGATGCTGAACGCCAGCAATCCCACGTCGATCAGGCTCATAAACCGGTAAACGTCCGTCCCGCTGATGGCATCAAAGCCCTCTTTCACAGCGGTAAAGAACTGTTTCACCGGAGCAAAGGCATCCCCCACCGAGCCGTTGATCTTGTTCATGCTGCGCTGGAAGCTGGAAGCAAACTCACTCATGGATTTGCTCAGGTTCTTCGGCATGTCGATGAGGTTCTGCTGGAAGTCCTCCAGATTCGGCTTTGTCAGCCCCAGCACCTGCACCGCTTTCTCGCCAAGGCCGCCCAGTTTGGAGAGCAGGGTCGAGATCGCCATGCCCAGCGCACCCAGGATGCCAATGCCTCCGCTTGCTGCGGTCCGGATCACAGCGCTCAGTCCGTCAAAGGCCCGCCTGCCCACGGAGTACAAGGTGCCCAGCAGGCCGGTGCTCTCCTCGCCTTTTTTCAGGAAGGTGTCGATGTACTGCGCGATCTTCGTGCTTTTCAGCATGCTGCCCAGTGCATCCACGGGGCTCAGGAGCTTCGTCAGCGCCGTCCTGATGCCGCCCAGCTTCTCCCGCAGGGTGCCGCTTCCGGTGGCAACTTTATAGATCGTCTCAAGGAAATCCCCAAGCCCGGCTCCCACGCTCAGCATCACCTGTGCCACAGGCTTCGCAGCGTTCGCCAGCAGCGAAAATGCTTCCTTTGCCACCGCGCCGATTTTGCTCAGGATCGTGGTAACGCCTTTCAGCACCGTGAACAGGCCCTTGAAGGTCTTCTTGATCTTCTCTGCGGTCTGGTCGGTGATAATGAGCTTCTGGGTCATCAGGTCGAGCCGTTCGGCAAAGCTGTAAATGCGCTCCCCGTCTGCGGGCGGGAAGATCTCACTGAACGCCTCCTTCACAGGGGCCACCACTTTGCCAATGGCATCCATGATGTTCCAGAAGCTCTGCACCAGATGCTCTCTGCCGGAAAGCTCGCCGATCTTCTTGGCGTACTCGTCCAGGTCCAGGGTTCCATTTTGAATCTCAGCGTTCAGCTTCGCAAAGGCTTCCGCATCCCGCTGGATGGTCTCCCGGTCATAGCCCTTTGCGGCCATCTCCTTGTCGCTCAGGGTCAGCAGCTTTTCGGCACTGGTCTGTGCTTCGTCAAGGCTTGCTTTCAGCAGCTGGGCACTCACGCCGTTCTGCTGCAATGCCTTGGTAAAACTGCCCGCTTCGGTGATCTGGTCCTCGGTCACAGCACCGCTGGCCAGTGCCACCTGCTGGAGGGTGTAGCTGTAGGCATCTGCCTGATCCCCCAGCCTGCCTTGCAGCTGTGCCCATCCGCTGTTCAGTCCGTCCTTCAGCCGTTCGTTCAGCCCGTCGATGCTGGGCACGAAAATGTCGTACAGCCGATCCGAAAGCTCTGTCCAGGTCTCGGTGGCTTCTTCCTTGTTGCCAAAGAAGGTCTCGAAGACAGCCATCCATTTTGAGCTGACCGCGTCCTTGGTGGAATCAATGGCCTGTCCAAAACTGGTTGCCTGCTGGGCCGCCAGTGCCGCGCGTTCTGCCAGTTCACCGTATTGACCGCTCAGCTTTTCAAGGGCCTCGGAGCTGGTCATGCCCTTGTTCTTCTGGGTCATCTCGTAGGCCGCTTCCATCATAGAGGCGTACTTCTCAAAGGTCTTTTCCATGACCTTCGTGTTGGCCCACTTTTTGGAAAGGGAGCTCTCAAAGGTGCCAATGGTCACCTCGCCCTTTTTCAGGGTGCCCAGCTCCACCGCTGTGTCAATGAGCTCCTGCTTCAGGGCCTTGGTGGCCGTGCCCATCAGGTTCAGGCTCTTCCAGTCCTGAAGCTGCAAATGTCCGGCGCTGTAGCTCTGGGTCAGGTTCCGGATGGTGCTCTGGAACGCAAAGCCCGTCTTGCCCGCGTCTGCGGTGGCGTTGGCAATGCCCATGATCATGGGGATCATCTTGTCGATGTTGCCGCCCGCAGCCGTCATCTGGGAAAGGGCGCTGGTCATCTCGCTGAAGCTGTAGCTGGTCTCGTCGGAGTACCACATCAGCTTGTTCAGGTAACCGTTCACCTGATCGATGCTCTTGCCCGTGGCGTTCATGATGGTCTGAACGTTGGAGGTCTTTTCGGTGTACTTGTCCCAGCCGCTGGCCACCTGATCGATGGACAGGCTCTTGACCAGCTTCTCGCCCGCGTCCACAAATTTGTTGGTGATGTTCACCAGCGCCGTGGTGGCCACGATGTTCAGGCTCGAGAACTTGGATTCCAGCCGGTCAAGGCTCGTCTGCATGGTGGCAAAGTCCACGTTCTCCGCGGCTGCGTCCAGCTTCTCAAAGCCCTTTTCCGCTCCCTTGAACTGGAGCTTCTCCATCAGCCGGTCAATGGTTGAGATGGTCTGTTTGGTATTTTTCTCAAAATTTGCGTTGTCAAACCGCATTTCAACAACGCGGCTGTCTACTTCCTGGCTCATTCTGTCCTCACCTCACCCCATGCCCGTGCTGCGATCCGCTCAAAAATGGGCCGCATCGCAGGGTTGATATAATCCACGCCCTCTACGTATCCTCCGTTTCGTGTGCCGTGTCCGTATTGCAGGATCACCGCAATGGGCACACCGTCCACGATGTTGGAGTTTCTCCATGTAATGGCGATGCTCTCTTTTCCCTTGGTCACCGTGTAGCTCCAGCTTGCCGCCGTCTTTCCCGTGTCCTTCGGGGTCGCCTTCGCAAGGGCCTCCACGCCCTCCTGTCCGTATCGGTCCAGCAGCTCATCCAGGTTCAGGTTCGAGCATCGCTTCAAAAATTTCCGGCTCTTCTTCCAGTCGCCCTTCTGGCGAAAGACAATTACTTTTGGCATCTTACCCTCTCGTCTTCAGCCGGGCCTTTCTCTGCTCGTTCAGCATCCGCTGCTGGGCCATCCGGTCGCCCTTGCTCATCTTCTTCGCCGGTGCCTGGCTCTCCTGGCATACCCGGATCAGGGTCAATAATCGGTTCAAATGCCACTTCTCGCACTCTTTCGGAATGCCAAAGCTGAACATCTGGCAGTACAGCACCTCAGCCGTGGTCTCGGTCCCGCTTTTCCGGGGCGGTCGTTTTGGCCGGGGCTTTCCTGTGGTCTTTCGTTCGTTGGGTCTCGGCTCCCCGCTGAACCATGTTGCGGTCATGGGAGCTTCCATATATTCGTTAATGGAACGGTACTGTTCCCGGGTCAGTCTGGCGTACACTTCGGGGTCTACCCCCTTGGTCACCGTCATGCAGCGGATGTAGTCCAGCCACTGCTCCACGGTCAGCTTGTCCAGATTGCTCAGGAACGGGATGTTCCAGTTGCTTTCCCAATGAGCCAGGGAGAGCAGTGAATGTTCCAGCTTCAGGACCACGGCAGGCGTGTAGACAAATTCCTCTGTCTTTTCGTTCCACCGCTGTTGTCCCGGTATCGTAAGCGTCATCATTTGCTTTCTCTCCCTGGTATGTGTTCATTGAGGTGCCCTTCTCAGAGCACGCTCCATTTTGAATACTCTTCTAAACAGAGCTCGCCTCTTTGGGGAGCTCTGCGACGCGCCGCCCTTTGGCGGACGGAGCGGTAAGAGGGGCATGTTACTGCTCCTCAGTGCCCTTCACGGGGGCTTCCAGCACCTTCAGGCCGGGCTGTGCGTTCACAGGGGCGGCCTTCTTGGTCTCCTCCTTCATGTCCTCCGGCAGGATGCCCTCAAAGAATGCGGCCGCTGCCTCGCCGTTGGAGGCCAGCTTGTAGTACAGGTCGCTGTAGGCCTGGGTGGACATAAAGTCCGCCAGCACCGCATCGTTCTTGATGAACTTCCGGCCGTCCGGGCTCAGCACACCGTAGCTCTTGCAGATGATCTGCTTGAACAGCTTGGCAAGCTCCAGCTGGCTCTGGGCGGCAGTGATGCGGTTGATCATCTGCACAAGGCCGCCCTCGGTGGTCAGCTCCATCTCCATGATCTCGGCACGGGTCAGATTGAAGTAGTAGTCTTCCGTCCGCTCAGTACCGCCAAAGTCCACGGTGGTCATCGTCTTTTTCAGCATTTTTCTTCTCCTTTATCGTGTTCATTGATGCCTGGCTTCTTACACCTGGCCCTCGCTGTCGGTGATCAGCTTGATCAGATCGTCGGGGGTGGGCAGGGTTGCCTCGGCAGTCTCGGTGCCATAGAGCTTGTCCTGAATGGCCTTCACGGTGGCAGGCTTCAGCTTGGAGCAGTCGATCTCCATGTGGCTGGTGGGGCGGTGGCCGGTCACGCTCACGGGGGAGGTGGTGCACTCCCAGCTGAAGGTGATGGCATCGGGGTTGTCGTTGATAGTGGCATAGCTCTTCTCGCTGGGGGAAGCGGTGCTGTTCCACGCAATGTGGATCTTCTGGCCCACCTCGTCATCAACGTCGTTGCCCACGGTGGTCACCCAGCTGAAGCCAAAGCCCTGGCGCTTCTGCTGGCCGATGGAAACACCCGTTGCAACCTGTGCGGAACCGTCGCAGGGCTCCCACTCGGTGGGGTAGGTGTAGGCTTCGATGGTGTAGCCGTACTCCTCGGCAGAGCGCAGAGAAGCATACTTGATGTCATCGGCGTAGAGCTTGGTCTCCTCAGCGCCGGAGGGGCTCTCGGTCACGGCGGTCAGGCCATTCCAGGCCACGCCCTTGTCGTAAGCGCCGGTGTTGTTCATGGGATACAGGACACCCATCTTGGTGCCCATCTCGTAAAACTTTTCGCCGACAGCGTCCCAAATCAATCTGGACATATAGTTCCTCCTTAGATGTAGATTAGATGTAGATCGTAAAAACGGTGTGGTATAAACCGTCCGAAACAAAAGAGCGGTCGTAGGTGCATTTTGGCAACACACTTACGGCCGCTTTGATCTTGCTGTCAGGGTCTTTGTCCATCACGGTCACCGTGTAGAACGGATGCTGGATGTAGACCCTGTTGTTTGCATGGTTATTCCGGATCCTGGTTTCGCTGTACACGATGCAGGGATACTGGAGCTGGAATCCCGCTTTCGGCTGATAATAGAGGTGGATCGACTTTCCGTTCTCCTTCAGCACTTCGCGCAGGAGCGTGTCAACCTTCAGCCGTGCTTCCATTCCAGAGCCCTCCCAAGGTCAGGATCAGGCGCGGGTATTGTACCTTCACGCCGGTCACCTGCCATTTCTGTCCCATAAACACCGCATACCGGAGATCGTAGAGATGGTCGTTTGCAAACGGGTCCGCCAGAACGCTCAACTGGTTTCCAACCGTGATGTCGGGGTTCACCTTGTCCCCCATCTGCATCTGCCGTCCAAACTCCAGCACGTCCCCGTAATAGGTGCGTTCCGTCATCTTCTCGGTAAATACGCTGGGGGCGGTCTCCTCCACCTCATCTGCAAATCCCAGCTTCCCGCAGTATCTCATCTCTTCTCACTCCATTTTGATTTGTTATGGCTAACCTTGAACCCTGAAAAGATCAGGCCTCGTCCGCAGCCATGGTGCAGGTGGTGGGGGTGGTGCCGTCGGTCACAACCACACCGGCAGCCACCAGGGCCACAGGCAGGTAGGTCTTGTCGGCAGCCACCACGATCAGACGGCCCAGCTTAAAGGCCTTCTCCACGTCAGCCTTCTTGGCCTGAACCTTGTGGGCCTCGTCCTCGTACAGCTTCTTGTCGGTATGCAGGTAGGCAACGTAGTTTGCCACGTGCAGGTCATAACCGGTCTCGTAGATGGTGTTCAGCATAGTTCTATCCTTTCTCTTTAAGCAGCCCACTCAACAGCCATGGCGCTGAACGGGGTGGTCAGAGCACCGGAGCAGCGGGTCTCGATCAGGTACTTCTGGGCGTTGAAATCGATGTCGAAGTCGTCGAACATGGAAACAGCGCCACCCTTGTCTGCGCCCACGGTGTAGTCGGCCAGGTTCACGATCAGGCAGACCAGGTCACCGCCCTTGGCACCCTTGCGGCCCTCCATCTCGGGGATGGTCACAATGTTCTTCACACGCAGCTTGCGGGCCAGAGCAGCCTCGTCAGCATACAGCGGGTGGCCGATGCCGTCCTCCAGCAGGAGCATCTCGGTCAGAGCGTCCTCGGTGGTGAACAGGGTGGGGGTGCCGGAGCCGCGGTACTCCTTGCGGCTGCGCAGGATCTGCTTGATCAGGGCCTTGTACTTGTCCTCCACGGTGGTCAGGCCGGTGGTCTTGCACTGGACCTTGATGGTAAACAGGTCGCTGTCGTTGAACACAGGACGGATGCAGTTCTCGTCGATCTTGTCCTCAGAAGCAGCCAGACGGCCGTCGCCCAGCAGGTAAGCCAGAGCCAGCTCACGGTTCAGCTTCAGGCGCATCTCCTGCTTCAGCCATGCCACAACGTCAAAGCTGGTAATGTCGATCACGTCGTCGCGGTCCAGCTTCTGCTTCTTGTACACGGTGGTGGGGCTGGTGGAGCGGCGCAGCAGGCCAAAGACCTCTTCCTTCTTGAAGTTGCCCTTGATGTAACCCTTGGCGCGGGCATCCTCCTCGGTCAGGTCAGCAAACATGCTCTTGAACCGGCTGAAGGGAATGTGGTGCACAGCGCCCATGACCACGCTCACCCAGTCGTCGGGCTTGTCGATGATGCGGGGCGTGGTATCCAGCAGGTGATCCTCGGGGAACAGCCAGTCGATGTTGTCGATGCTGTGGGCCAGCTCGTCACTGTCCATGCCGGCATCCTCAAAGGCAGCCTTCATGGTGCCGTGGCTCTTTGCGGTCTTGACCACGTTGTTGATCTCTTCGATGCTGTGCTTCAGCACGGTTGCGTTGGTATCCTTGTCGAAAACATTCTGCTTCACGGTATCGTCCTCCTCACCGTCATCGTTGTCGCCGCCTTCCTGCTCTTCCAGGGCCAGGCCCACCAGAGCGTGGCAGCACTCTTTCTGCTCGTCGGTCATGCTGTTGTAGACCTGTTCGAGCGTCTTGCCTTCGTTCTTTTCATCCGCCATTTTGGCTTCCTCCTGTGTTGCTTCATCGTCGGTCACGGCATCGCCGCTGTCCGCACTGTGTGTAAGGTCTTCCAGCGGGTTGCCCTCGGGGTCCATGCCGTGGGTCAGGCTCAGGCCGTCCTCGTTGTAGATAAAGGCCTCGCCGCCCTCGTAGTCCTCATCGGCGCTGTGCTTTACCACCTCGTCGATCAGGGCACCCGGGTTGCATCCGGCCAGCACCAGGCTCACTTCCCGGATAAAGCCGTGCTTCACGGTGCTGCCCACCTTCTTCAGGCCGTTGGCAAAAATGGAAAAGGCGCTCAGGTCGCCGCTCTCCACGCACTGTCTTGCGGTCTTGCCGGTATCGGTGTCGTTGAATTTGGCATAGCAGTACACGCCGCCGGGCCGGTTCTCCAGCAGGCAGTGGCCGATCACGTTGTCCACGTTGGAGTGATCGTGGTTGTACACCATGGGCACAACCTTGCCGCTGCATTCCTTAAAGGCATCCTGCGCGATCACCAGCCCGTCATAGCACCGGACGTTCGCTTTCGTCGCCCAGCCGCTGCAATCGTAGTCAAAATTAACCATTTTGATTTGCAATACTCCTCTCTACGGCATCCCGCCCTGCCGTGATCGTTTTGTTCTGCGCCGCAATTTCCTCACTGCTCTGGCTGATGTTTGCATTCCGCAGTTCGTCTGCCTTGGGGTCCTTGCTGGGTTTCATGCCAATGGCCTGCCGGAACTCGTTAGAGGTCATGATCTCGTTGCGGGTAAACTTGTCGGCCATTTCGGCAACGGCGGAAACAGGGGTCAGCTTGAACGGGTCACGGAAGTACATCACGGATTCCCGGTTCGCCCGGTCGTCCTCAGTCAGGAACTTCCGCCGGATCTCGTCCACGGCAGCCGCCACAATGGGTTCGATGGTGCGGTTCTCGTAGTTGGTCATCACAGCATCGGAAGCAGTACCGTTCATAATCTCCGGGGTGATACCCAACTGGCTGTATGCCATGTTGGTCAGGTATTCCACGGTCTTCAGAAGGTTGTTTTCGAGGCTGCGGTTCAGCTGCGTGATATGTTCCGTGCCATCGGTGTAGGCAATGCCGTATTTGGAACCGGCGAGCTGCTGTTCGATCTGTGCCCGCCGTTCTTCGGCCTGTTTCTTCCGGGTCTCGCCCTTCACAACGTAGGGCAGCTGGATGATCAGGTCGAGCTTGCCGCTGCCCACCTGCTCGTCGATCACGTCCATCAGGTTCAGCTTCCGGATCAGGCGCTGCACCGTGCCGTTGGGCTCGTTCATCACGGCATAGAACGGGTTCTCCACCAGGGCCACCTGTGTCTTCGGCAGGGTGATTTCCTCTTTCCGTCCGGTCCGGTCGTTGTACACTTCCAGCCGCACGTCGTCCGGGTACCATTCCAGCACCCTTCCCACCCGCATGGATTCGATCCGGGTCTTACCGGTCTTTCCGTCGTAGTCCACGTCAATTGGCACCAGCGCAATGCATCCCTCGTCCAGCATGGAAAGGAACATGTCATATCGCAGTGCCCGGCCCGTCTGGTCCTTGTTGCCGGAAAGGTTCAGGCAAGAATTAAGGCCCGAATCAACGGTTTCGTCGTAGCGTCCGTTTTCATCGAGCCTTACATGATTGATGGTAATTGCCGCAGCGTCCATTGCAATGCGGGTGTTGATGGCCGTCATGATCGTCCGGTCATTACTTCGGTTCAGCCTTACCCGGTCAGGCCGGTAGCTGTATCCTTCGCCGCTTCTTCCGGGGGGATCCCGGTTCAAAAACGCATTCCAGGCGTGTCTCAGTCTGGAGCCAAAGGTTTGTGATGCCATTTTGATTTCCTCCAGACCTTAACTGTCTTTCTTGTCGTCGTCTTTCTTGTCGTCGTCTTTCTTCTGCTGGTTTCCGCCAGCGCTTCCGCTCACAATGGCGTTCGCCAGATCAGGGTTCTTGAGTTCCTTCGTGATGAACTGTTTTGCTGCGTAGCTCATAGCACCGGAAGCGGCCTTGGTCAAAAACTGCTGGGAAGCGTTCGTCATTACGGTCTTCACAAAGCTCTGCCCGCTGTATACGTCCTTCCGCAGCTGTTTCACGTCCTTCTGGAGCTTGAGCCGCTCTTTCTCGGCTTTCAGTTCCTTGTTGGGGTCGTCCGCCCGGATGTTGGTCTGCCCCTGAAGATCCCGGTACTGCTTTTCCATTTGCAACCGGTTGATCCGTGCCCGCAGCTCCTCGTCGGAGTAGTCCTCTGCATTTTTCCCGGTTCGCTTGGGCGCATACTCTGTCTTGGGCTCCTGTGTATCCTCACCGGCGTTCCCGTCCCCGGCATAGTGTTTCCTGCCTGCGGCCGTCAGGGTACCATCCTTGTTCTGGTACCGCCGCACGCCCCACTTCATGCCCTTGATGCCCCAGTGGTATAGCTCGTCCTTGTATACCTGCATGTTTGTCTCATCACCTCATTTCTTTCCGGCAATGTACTTCTTAACGCTCTTTCCGTCCATGTCCTTCAGCATCGTGATTTTAGGATTATCACCGAACAGGCTCGATATGAAGCTCTTGCCCTTCTTTTTTCCGGAAACGTACTTCCTGGTACTCTTTCCATCCATATCTCGCAGCATTGTGATTTTAGTGTTGTCAGTAACCAACCCCGACACAAACTTCTTGCCTTTTTCGACAACGGTCTTGATGCGTTGCTTCGCTTTCCGCAGATTCGGATGATCTTTCACGGTTTTGGCTTCGCTCGTGGCGGTGGCTCCGGTCGGAGTTCTTTTTTCGTTAGAGAGATAGTGAGTGGTATAGACACCAAGTCCTTTTGCACGCTGAATATCTTTGTTAGCAGTGCCACCATCCACCATCGATGTTCCTTTTCCGGTTACAAAGTACGTCGTGTTCTTTTTGCCCTCGAATTTAGGCGAATACCGGTTGTTTTTCTGCCGAGTCATGTACGCGCCATATTCTCGCGCATCGTAGAAATAACGATACTGGGTAAATCCCAATTTGTTACGTCCAACAGCAACACGGGCATAGTATTTGTGCCCCTTTCGCTCTTTTCCCAGCTCGCCATGCGCCAGATAGTTCCAATAATCGTTCATTTTTCGCTCCTTCCTGCGATTTACAACACCTATCGGTCGTGCTATACTCTTCTTATCGAACATTTTCGACAAAGAGGAGTTCTTATGGATACAGTTATTTGCCCCAACTGCGGACATGAAATTTCGGTTCCGAAAAAGAAAGTTTCATCCATAAAGTGTCCAAAATGTAATATGGACGGACTTGAGCTCGGTCTTGATTATTTCGATGAAAATGATGAACCTAGAAAATCTTTCTTCAAAAGACATCCTAAAGCTACTGCCGCGGCACTTTTTGCCGGATGGCTTGCTGGAAAAGGGATTCTGTGGTGGTTGAACAATAAAAACGAACTCTTATCCGGCCCTGTTCAAGGAGCTGATTCTTCTGATGAACTCCCAGCCGAGGCTTCCTGCGAGACAGTAACTGAAGGCACATCTTCGGAGTTGATTCCGATTGATTCCGAAGAGGCCGCCCAGCGATTAGTTCATTACAATCTCAACAAACGCAGGCTCCCTGAAAATCAAAGAGCATCAGCAGCCAAACGGGAGGAAGCTAATGCCCTTGGGATCGATATTGGAAACGAATATACGATCGTAGACCCATATGATCGACCAAATCGAAAAAAGACTTCGACCTGATCACTCAAACGCATCCCGGTTCTGTTTCCACGCCACGTAAGCATCCATCATAGCAGCCACAGCATCGATCTTCTGATCCTGCCGCTGTTTGTAGAGCTTCCGGTTGCCGTTGGTGTCCACCAGCGTAATGCAGTTGCCCATGGCAAATTGCATCAGCTGTTCGTCAAACAGCAGCTTCCGCTGTTCGCTCAGCTTTTTCAGCTCACCCAACGGCACGCTTTCGGTCTTTGCGCCTTGGATCACTTTCACAACGCCAAAGGTGCTGTTTTCATCGCCCCAGCGCTTCACGAACTCCTGTGCGTTGTAGGGGTCGTAGCCAAACGCCCGTACGTCGTACTCGTTCTCCATGATAAAGTTGTCCAGGTCATCGTACACCTGCATCATGTCCAGAACCGTGCCGTCAAACACGAACAGGGTCCCTTCCCGCATGAACTCCTCGTACTGCTGCCGTCTCGAAGCCGGAAGCTGGCTGAGGGTGTAGGATGTGATGTAGTCCCGCGTCTTGACCCCAAAATATCCGTTGGACAGCGGAAACAGGAAGGTAAAGGCGCAGAAGTCGTCGCCCATGGAAAGGTCCGCGCCCATGGCACAGGGCATCTGCCAGAAGCTTCTTTTCCTGTGGCACAGGGTCTCCTCGTAGGGGAAGAAATAGGTGTAGCCCTCCATGGGCAGGTTGAAGCGCTTGGCCAGAATATCATTTCGGGCGCTGGGAGATTTCTCCGCACGTTCCACGTCCAACTGGTAGGTCTCGTAGCTCACGGTCTTGCCCAGGTTCGGGTTGGCCTTCAGCCACATCTCCGGCTGGCCCACTTCCTCAATGGAATCCAGCTTGTAGTACCAGATGGACACATGGGGGTTGACGTACTCCCCTTTCAGGATGCTCATCAACTCCATTTTGATGTCGTCGCCGCAGCCGTTGCGCACCGTGCCCTCCGAGGAAGCCGCCACGATGAGATAGTTCTCGTTCTTGGCTGCGCCCTGCTCAATGGCACCAATGGGGTCTTCCCGGATGTCGCAGGAGAGCCACTCGTCCACGGTCGCCACCGTGTCGCGCCGTCCTTGCAGCTTCTCAATGGTCATCGGGCGCACTTCCAGCAGGCTGTTGGTCAAAAAGTTCTCGATGCCCTTCTTGGTGGAAGCCATCTTCACCCGGTCTGCCTTGGAGCCGGTGGTGTTTTGCAGGCTGCCCTCGGTCATAAACTGGAACACCGGCCCCTTTGCCCGCGCCAATGCGGTGCGGAAAGGTGCCAGCACCTCCTCGGCCTGTTTCATGGTCGGGGCGGTGGTCAGCTGCTGGGTCGTGGTGGTGTACGCCGTCAGGAAGTACGCCTGCAAAAACTCAAGATACATAGTCTTCGCGGCCGATCGGGTAATGATGAGGTACTGCTTTGTCACCAGCCGCTTTTTCAGCCGCCGGGTCTCGTAGTGTCCGCCGCCTCCGCGCTCGTTCGGCACAAAGACGCTTCGCTCTACAAAGTAGTACCATCCAAAGATCTCTTCCGCCCATAACTTGAAACTGTCCAGCAGCTTTACGTCGGTGCCGTCGGTCAGGGTCAGCTCATCCTCGCAAAAGGAGATAAAGCCGTTCACAGCTTTGTCGTCATAGTAGATGCCCGGGTTGGCGATCAGGTCGTCGATCCGCTCCATCTCCATGGCAATTTCCCGGCATACGGGTATTTCGCCACGCATCACGGCCTCCCGAAAACGGCCGTAGTAGATCGGCGTGGCCGTGTTCGATAGTGCCATTTTGGTTCCTCGTCTTGCTCCGTTTCACTTGTTCAGGTTTTTGGGCCGGAAAAAGGGCTTGTCCAGGGTGTAAAAGCATCGGATATCCTCCGGGCATTCACCGGTTCCCTGTCGGGCGCATCCGTTGCAGATATCCTGCGTTACCCGCCCAAACCAGTCCTTTTTCTCTGGTGTTTCCATCCAGTGCTCCACCCATCGTGCTGCTACTGTCCGTCCCATGTGTTGTCGTGCTCCACGTTCAGCCGCCATTCCATCTCGGAGGCGGTATTCTTCAGTGCTTCCATGGTGGTGCTGCTCTGGGGCGGGTCAAAGCCCAGCAGCCGTACCTTCACGGCTACGTAAGCCTTCACGGCTTCCACCTTCACCGGGTCGGCAACGAACTCCGTCCATTCGTTTTCTTTCCCGGAAATGGCGTACCCTTCGCCGGGCCCCACGCCCATCTGCACCAGTGCAAACAGCGCCATGTTGATGTACATGATGATGTCCGCATCAAAGTCGGTGCACTCCTCGGCAATGCCCAGCAGCTTCTTTACGCTTGTAAGGATGCTGTCCATACTACGCCTCCGTCAATGTGCGGTGTTTCCGTCCGCAATGCACTGGTTCTCCCACTTCTTGTACACGTCGAGGTAGGTCTCCTTCTTGTCGCCGTTGTGGGTGATCTCATAATACATGCCATCGGATACGGTGGTGCTTACAAGCGCCTTCCAGTTCTGCAAGGTCTTCGAGAACCATACGATGAACGCATCCTCCATCGTCAACTTCTTGCCGTCGGTCGCGTCTACATGACTGTTGAAGTAGTCCACCACCAGCTGCTTTGCGCGGGTCATAAAATCTCTCTGTTCCATTTTTATTCCTCCTCGGCATCGCTGTAGCCACCCATAATGTAGCTCATCATGGCATAATACCAGTCCTTCTGAGCCCTCGCCAGAAGTTCCAGTTCGGCCAGATGGTGGGACGCACCGTCCTTCCCCATGGCCGCTTCTTTCTGTGCACTCTCCTCGACCAGCTTGGCCAGCCTCCCCGCATCAATCGCCACTTGACCAGGCTTCAGCAAAACGAGATCTCCCTCAGCACTCGGAGCAGCGTTTTGTGCGGTCACAGCATGATTCTCATCCCTCCGCGGGACAATCTTCATCCCATCAAGCGTAATATCCCCGGCCCGTGTTGCCCGCACCTGCTGCCCATCCACGTTCGTGGCCAAAGCATCGTCAAAGTCAAAGCCCCTGTTCCGCGGAGCAGCCGTATAGCCCTGCTGGAGCCCTGCTTCCGCAATGCCCACGTTCGCCCAGAGCAGTGCCTCGTCCAGCTTGGTCAGCGCCAGGCTTCTCGCGCGGCTCGGTGCAAGGTGCTGGAGCATCGCCTCTGCCTCTTCCAGCTTCCGCCGCAGCCCCATGGCGTAGTCCTGCTCTCGCCGGTTAAATGCTTTTTTCTGGTACATACTCATTTCCTCCACTGGATATCAGACTTTCTTCTTTACATACAACATATGGATTGATATACTTATCTCAAACGGTTTTTCTTATACTTCGGAGGCAATATATGCAGTCTTACACCTGTCCCAACTGCGGTGCTCCTGTAAAAATGGATGACCACGGTGCATTTCTCGAGTGTCCTTATTGTGGATCACAGTTCAAGCCCGATGATTCTTCATCTGATGAGCCAAGCAGTCGTCAAACGGATTCGGACGATGATAACGAAGAACTTCGCACCTATGCAGAAATAGTAAATCGCCATATTCCAGAATTTTCGGTCACCGAATTTATCGATAGAGCCAAGCATATTCTCGAAAGAACTCTTGATTTTCTCGGTGATCACGGAATGTACATCCAAGTCGGTGTCGTTTTGCTTTTTGTCGCCTTAGCCATTGTCAGTTTCTTCTTGTAACTTATTCATGTTTTTATCCATGGGCAGGTGTCACCCGGTCTTCTTTCTCCGTCCGGCAGCTTTGGGCCCTTTCCCGTTCCGTAATGGATCACCTTGTGCGTTGCCGCCGAAGCACAAATGGCGTTCTCCGGGTCAAGCAGCTTTTCGCTGTGCTGGAGAACGTCATCTTTTGTTATGGGGTTTATGTGGTGGATGGAGATCTTCGGTCGGATCGGCCTTCCGTCCCGCAGCACCCAGTCTGTGATCGGGTGGTCTTTGCACCCCAGGTCGCATCCCATGTCCCGGGCAATAATTCTGTCCCGGAACTGCCGCCACTCTCTCGATTGGTAGAAGTCCTGGTTCAGCCATCGGTCAAACCCAAAGGTATCTCTCCCCACTTCCCCGTGCAGCTGTAAATACTCCAGCCTCTCCTCGTATGTCGGCAGCGTGCAAAGTTCCGTGTAGCTTTTCATAAGTGCTTTCATCACTCTTATCATTTACGATAACTGCTAAGCCGTCTTTTAACGGCTCGCCTGACTGGTACACGAGAAGCTGCCACAATCTCTCCAATTCTTCTCGTGTCATATCCATCACCTTTTCACCACATAATACTAATACCTACGATAACAAGCATAGTTGCTGCCACGATCAGCAGGTATAATATATAATGGTAGATATCGTTCTCGATGTATCCGGAATCTGTCATAAAAACAGCAAACAACCCAATCAGATTAAGGATCGCACCCGCTATAACCAGGTACCGCCCGTCCAACACAATTGTAATCATGCGCAGATCCCTCAAATATACCCACATGCCGCCATAAGCTCGCCAAACAGCAAAAAGCCGATCGTAGCATATGTCATTGCTGTAAGGATCGCATCAAATCGACGGTTCACCCCGAAATAATCGACCCCAATAAAGATCTCAACGATCAGCAGTGGGATCGCAGCGAGGATCATGATCTGAAATACCTCAGCATTCATACTCGTCATCCTCTCCCAAGCCGTTGTATTTCTTCATGGCAGCAATGGCCTTCTCGTACATCTCCTCGGAGTGCTTTGCATTCTGGAGTGTCTCAGTCTTTGCCCTCAGCAGCTTGTTTTCCTCTTCCAGCTTTGTTTTCTCCAACTCGTTCTTGGAGGTCGCCAGCTTCAGAAAATGGGTCGTCTCAGCGCTGGATGCCGTACCTTCCAGCAGTCGTTTCTCAACCAGCTTCATCGCCAGATTGATCATATAGTTTTCTTGTGCTTCCGGGGTTCTTGCAGGCCGCGAAGTTGCAGCCGACATTTCGCCCGGAGCAGACTTCTTAGGTTTCATTGCAATAACCTCGTTTCACATTCTTATTTTGCTTTTGCAAGGGTTCATGGGAGTCGCAGTAGTACCAGTTAAGCCTGTCTCATTTGAAAGGAGAAGAAAAAGCAGATCATGCCCAATGGAGGTTGAACATCGTGAAAGCCCTGAACCCAAATATATAGGAGGATACTACTCCCATGAGCCCTTGCAAAAACCGCCGAAGCCCCGGTCTACACCCCAGAACCTCGGCGATTATGTCCCGTTTCGACTTGACTGCGCATACAAATGCACTTATACTTATCTCGGAGGTTGACCTGTAAGTCTCATTTGAATCGTTCATTCTACTAGGAAAGGTGGTGATATAGAATGGACGATATGATTCTAATTGATAAAGTCACTTACGATGACTTTACCAAGGTCAAATTTGCTCCTGTATCTCGTGAAGAGATCTTGGAGAATATTACGAAGACTCTCCTGTGGATTGCAGATAAGTGCAAAAAGCTGGAGTTAGATCGAACCGTATAAAATATAAAAACGTCAGTACCTACATACCGCGTGGATACTGGCGTTTTTTCTTCTTAAAGCCCAAATATCAATTTTCCCTCCGGGGAAATATCACAGATCGGCGCGATTTGAGAGGGGGTGTCGATTTTGAGACCCCCTCCCTATGGTTTACGCGGTTTGGCCGAGTGTGTCCTCGTCGGGCACGGTGATCTTGAGCTTCTTGTAGATGTTTATCGGGTCGGCAGCAACGATTTTATCGATTGCCTTCTCAATTTCATAGGCATTTTCGTTGTCCGTGAACTGTGAGGAGGTCTCGGCGATCCTCATAAGCAACCCGGAAGAGTTGTAGCCGTGCTCGATATCATACTGATACCACTTCTCGAACTCCTCGTACGGACTGTACGGGTTGTCAAAGGTGGTAAGAAAGCATCGAACCATTATTCAAAGCCTCTTTCTTAATTGATTGTTATTTGTTGAGCGCACTGTAAACCGTGGACTCCGGAACACCGCAGGCCTTGGCGATTTCAGCATAAGAATAACCGCTTCTCAGCATTGCGTTTGCTTTGGACATCTTTGCAGAAGTCATAACAGCAACATTTTTCGGCATTGCACGTTTTACAATTTCATCAGAATCAGACGAATTAAGGAATTTCGTCAACATATTGTCGGAAATTGCGCCAGCCTGAACAGCTTCCCATTCCCTGTCCGTGAAGGTAATCTTGGACTTGCGTCCGCTTGCGCCAACAGAATCGCGAGCACGCTGCATCTCAACAGAAGAGATCTTCTTGATTTCTTTCTTGTCAATCGTAGGATCCAAGCCCTGTTCCTGAATCTTCGCCTTAATATTGGCGTTCGCAATCAGCATCGCTTTGCGCTCCTTAGGCTTGTTAGCGACCATGTTGTTATACTTCTCTTTCAGGGAGGCAACCTCAGGCGCATAGGTCTTGGCCGCTTCAGGGTTACGCTGGATGCCCTTCATGTTGACCGCCTCTTTGCGCGCCTGGTTGGCCATGGCCTTCAGCTTGTTGGAGAAGTCCGCGTACAGGTTCTCTTGGATGGTGCCAGAAGACAGCGTGCGCGCATCCTTCGTTTCGGAGATCAGACTGACTGTATCCTCAGCCTTACGTTCCTTACCCGTCTTGGGGTCGGTGAAGGTACGTCCACTTTCTTTGTAGATGTATTCGCCTGTTTCCTTATCGACTCGAACACTGCCGCGACGCTCGGGCACACGAACCGTCTGCTTACGGCGAGACAGGAGCGTGGATGCGCCACCATAATGTGTAGCACCTTCCTCGTCCACACGAATCTGCCACTTCTGCTTCAGCTCGGGGATACCGTTTTCGCGCTCAGAGCGCTTATAGTCCAGCTTATGCTTTTCTGCATCGATAACAACCATGGAGTGCTTAACGGCACGTGCAAGCTCGTCCTCATCAGCACCTCGCAATGTCATATCAGTGATGAGGTTGGAGATCACGCCCATTTCGCGCTGCTTCTCCTCTTTCTTCATCAGCCTGACATTGTTCGGATTGCCTTCAGGAACTGCATAAGCGGTCTTGGGATCGAATCCTTCCAATGCTTTCAGCGCACGAGTAGACTTAATGTTGACTTTGTCAGTAACAGGGATTGCCATAACCGTGTCGCCATCGAAGTCAGCACCAGACAGGCGCTCTGCAACCTTTGCATTGATGCCGATTGCATCCTGAATTGCACCGAGATTCCGCTTACCGCTGACATTCTTGTTGTTGACAGTCACAATGGGAATCTCAAAGGTACCTGCATGAGGATAACGGATCAGTGCAAGCCGAGTGCCGTTCTCATAGGTGGGGCAATACGCCTCTGTCTCCTTGATCTTATTGATCGGCAGGATAACCTTCGTGGACTGACCCGGGAAAGCAGATGCCTTCAGGGTCATGGACGTTCCCTCAACCGTATCAGCAAAATCGTTGAGCAACTTCTTTTTGACCGTAGGATTATCGTACCGCATGATTTCATCATATTGGGCTTTGTAATCCGCGACAGTAAGGTTAAGCTGGTTCTCGATCAGCTTCTTGGGCTGCTTGGAAAGGAACTGAGAAGAGACATTCCGGGACATCGTATCCCAGTCGCCCTCTTCTTTCAGCTTGTTGATCGGCGAGAGGTGCTCTTTGCCATCTTCGCCGATATACATGCTCTGTCCGTTGGCCTTGATAGCTGCGCCAAACGGGTTATCAGGATCCGCTTTTGCTTCCTTGAGGACCTTCATTTTGGGCGTGCCAGAAGGCTTATTGGTGTTGAACATAACGTCCACACCATCCGGCAGATCATCAGAATAGACAGCCATGCCCTTCAGATAATGGTCACCGTCAACGAGGATACGAACCTGCGCATAATGGCTCTTGCCGAGGTCAAGGTCGGGCACACCACGGCGAATCTCCATAACACCGTCTTTGTCCAGACCGCCTTCATCGCCATAACGAATTGCAACTCGACTGGAATCCAGACTAGAGGGGCGCTGAAGCTTCGTGAATGTCTCGCCGCCATCATCGGAGTGGTAATCGCCCAGAGAATCGATCTGATCCTGATGCTGATAAGCATACTTCTGGTCGAACTCCGGCTTTGCGAGAACCGTGATGTTCGTCTGCTGACGGACATTGGTCGGCTGTCTGATACCAACGCCATAGCGCTGGTAGCCATATTCTGCTTCCAGAATATAAGCAGCCTCGTCCAGCTTACTTTCCGACACTCCGAGGACCTGATTTGCGCCCTCAGAAATATCAATCATGCCCTTCTTATCGACCTCTTTTTTCAGAGTCGCGGCAATCTTCTCAGCCTGGCTGGCTTTTTCGCCAATCGCATTGTTATACTTGGACCTCACACTTGACTCGCTCATGCCGAGCTTGTCGCCAATTTCCTTCCAACCAAGACCGTCATCCTTCAGCGCACGAATCTGATCGTACTCCAATGCCTTACGGTCATGGCCTGCTTTCTGACGTGCAGTGCGGAACTCGGTCAGGCCCATCTTATACTCGTCAGGGAGAGAGTCGTTGATGGTCTCCAGGATTTCCTTCTCCGAAAGGCCCTTCTTTTTAAGCTCCTCTACACGAGACAGGAAATCGCCGGAATGCTGATACGGGTTATCGCCGGAGCCCCAAGGATAGCGACCAGAATGTCGCTTGGTACCATAGTGCTCCAGGATATTGCTTTCGGAAGTGATGCCAAAATAAGAACGGAGGTCTTTTTCAATCGGATTCATGCTGCCACTCCTAACAAAATATCAGTGATGATCGGGTCGAACTCTTTGATTTTAGCGATGACGGGGCTGATTTCCTCTTCAGTGGGGTTCTCGACCCAAACTTCATCGTTCTGGTAGATACGGAGCTCCATCCGAATATCTTTCGGGTGGTATCCGTACTCCAGACAGAACAGAGCGGCATAAATATAGAGCTGCTCCATATGTGCAGGAACAGCTCCGGTTTTTAAGTCATGGATGCGAAGGAACCCATCGTTGAACGAAATGGCATCCGCAGTTCCATAGCAGTTGTCGCTGTAATACAGCACCTGCTCGGTATCCATGCGGAAACCAATGGCATCGTTCACGTAGGTATTAAGGGTTTTCTTGTTCTTCGGCAGTTTTTGCTTCAGATCAATGCACTCTGCTGCAAATGCGTGCAGCCGTGTTCCCCGTTCCTTCGCCTGGTAATTAAGAACTGCATTGGTCAATCTATCTGCGTCATAGTTCAACCAATGGTAGTTACTTGCTCCGAGGAGGGCATGTTTCCCCGTGAGCCTCGAATGATCTCGCCAGTTCATTAAGAACTTCCTCCTTGTTTTCGGGATAGATAAAGGCCGCAAAACTCATCTCATCCATCTGCTGAACGTAATAGTCCTGATTTGGACGATGAGATGCACTCGCTGACTTCTTGCCCTCCAATGCGCCCCATGTTGTGCCGTAGAGAACCAAGAGATCGGGGATTCCCTGAATCTCGTTTGGGTCAAGATGGACAACCATGCAGCCGGGAAAGCGTTCTTTCAGTTCCCTTATCAATCCTGTCTTGAATTTGTTTTCGAGCATGATACAACCTCCAAAATAAGAGGAATAGTGCATCCTGAGACGCATTCTATTCCCCCCATAAAAGGGGATGTTTTTCTCGCGTGAGTTTTTAGGAAAAAATGTGAATTTTTAGGAATTTTCAGAGAAAAAGAAAAAGCCCCTGCATTTTTCGTGCAGAGGCAATGCCGTGGCTATATTAAATTAGGTGAAAGAAATCAATCTCGTATCCCGGTGCACCAGCAAGGAAAGCTCGACTACCATCGTCATCTTCCATATATTTGTACTCTCCGTAGTCTTCATCCGGCTCAAGGTTACAGGTCATATAATCATCCGGATTGATGCTTCTGGAAACATCTTCTGCTTCGAGGTGTGCCCCACATTTAGGGCAGTCCCATTCGAGTTCACGAGTTTCCACCATCGGCTCACCACAAACACAAATCGGACGTTTCGTATGAACCTCTGCAAATTTATTTGCAAAGCATTCAACTTCATTTCCATATTGGTCAGTTGTGATCCAATGTTCAATACCGTACTTATCCATAACTTTTCACCTCATATATGTTAGGAGTGCTACGTTCGTACACGGTGTTTTAAGAATACACTATTTGGCGCTCTTTTGCAAGGTGGAAATGGGTAAAAACTCGCTGTGGCCAAAAACCCGTTTTTTATCCTCTATTACTATATATATTTTTTCATTTTTTTAAGTAAGTTAAAGAAAAAAGTGGGTTTTTGGCCAAACTGCATATTTTTAACGTAAATACGTTAAATTTTGTGGCCATTTTTATAAAATTTTTTGGCCACAAAGTGGGTTTTTGGCCACAAAAATGGCACTATTTTGACGTTTTCTCGAAAAATCCCAAAAACTGCGAAAAATAAAATGGGCAGAAATGGGCATGAGATTACCCTTTTGACTTAACATAAGTTTCAAAAATGTCAAGTCCTCGATCAATGGCGCTTTCTTTTTCTGGAGTTATATAGCTCATAAAAAGGCAAAAAGCGATTAAGCAAATAAAAAACAAAAGGAACCATTTCCAGTTTTTCTTTAGAAACTCATCATTTTCTTTCCTCTTCCGTTCCTCAAACTCCATTTTCTTAAGCTCAAGTTCTTTCGCATCCTTGGACTCTTGGATCCGTGCTTCATCCACAAACCGGTGCGTCTCCTGATAGTCATCGAGCCGAACTTTCGTCCCGCAGAACTCACAGAACATGAAATCTCGGTTGTCATCCTTCACCGTAAGATCCGCACCACAGCTGGGGCATTTTACCGTCCGTGCCATAAAAGCACCTCCTATTCGTCATGTATTTAGGATATCATGTGCTCTGCCCATAGTCAAGTAAATCAGGGTGGCCTCACCCAAATAACATTTTTATCCAGTTTCATACCTTAATCCTCAATCTCAAACATCACATTCTCCGGCGAGATGATCGTATCGCACTTCTTACCTTTGAACCGAAACCTAACAAACTGGTTCGTCAAACCGGAAATTTTCTCAACCAGCCCGTATTCACCACTAAAATTAGCCACGATCTTAGCCCATACTCTCCCCTGCTTGGCCAGTTCGTTAAATTCACCCGCGGTCATTACCCACACTCACCTCCGTCATCAAACTTCTCCCAGCCGCATACAAGAATTTCTTCAGCGACAGCACCTTAATATCGTACGTACTCTTCAGATTCTCCAGCTCAACATTAACCCCACCAGAGCGATATTCCGCCATATCCAACGCATACCGCATCCGGCGATCCGCAACACCAGGGCTGCAATTGAACTTATCGGCCAATGATGCCTCGATATCTCTCATGGACATAAATCGGTGCGAGTTCAAGTCATCGACGACCATCTCCACCGCCTCGCCCATCAGTTCCCCGCCGAAGGTCAGCATGGGAACTTTCAACTTAGCGAGAAAATCATACGTTCTTTGCTGCATTCTCGTTCACCATGCTTTCTTTATCGATCTTTACAAATGCAAGAGCTACTTTCAGGAGGAGAAGCTGAATTTTTTCCATATTTTTAACTGTCTCGGCAAGCTCTTTGATTGAGCATGGGCCCTCGATTTCAACCGAGGCATAGGTACTCGGATCAAATGTCTCTGCGAAGTTGATTAGGTTCTCTACAAAATTCTCGTCATTAAAATTTGCAGAGAATGTTCCACCTATCGAGTTATAGCACAGTTTATACCCGGTTTCGGTCGTGTATAAATGAAAGCCAAACTGTTGCAGCACATCAATATATTTCTTATCAATTCCTTTCATGGTCACTTCACCATACTTCCTTTCCGTGTCTGGTCATCCGCAGGCCAGTACGTGTAAATATCATCGAACACCACCGGGATCTTCTTCTGGAGTTCCATCAGCAGCGGGCACATGAGCTCCCGCATCTGAGGATGGGCCGCCACAGGAGTACGCAGCTTGAAGATGTTGCGCCACTCACGGTAGTTGGCCGTCACCACGATCTCGGTCTTCAAGCACAGCGGCAGCACACAACGGGCCTGTTCGGGACGCATACCGAGTGCGATCATATCCTTATAAAGGATTTCCGCAGATTCGCAGGAATCAAGCCAAGTGCTGCCAGGCGTATATTCTGCGCTTTCACGTTTCTTGTCAGTGTCGGTCACATCAATATAATACGGCCGAATAAAGCTCAGCTCCCCGCCAAACTTCTCCTTCGAGTAGTTGCAGTACCGGGTGCTCTCCTGCGCAAAGCTCGCAATCCGATGCCGCACCAGCTCATTCGCCACGCCACGGTCACAGGTAAACAGCACGGACAGCTGCGAATGCTCCAGCATAGCCTCATGCCCCTGCTTCACCAGAAAGCCCACCAGCTTCTTAGCCGATGAGCCATCCGGAACGATCTTGTCCTCGCTCTTGTAGCAGACACGGGCCACTCGCTCGATTTGCTGGAGCTCTTTGATGCCTCCTTCAGAAATATCAGTGAGGATTTCGTACTTAGGTTCAACGATTTTCATAATTAAATCTCCTTTTCATCAGTGAATCCACCATTTCGAGCTGACTGAGGCTCTTTTCGTTGCCCCTTTGTGGAATTATGTACCCGAGATGAGCCATTTGTTTATGGTCACAGGATTTCACTTTGGGACACTTCTGGCATTTTGGAGCAAGAATAGTAATCGCTCCAAAGTCTTCGTTCATAAACTATCCTCCAACTTCAACTTACACTCCCAGTCACCGCAGATATCTCCGCAAGCAAACTTCTTTGCGGTCTTCATGCCTTTACGGATAGCCTCCTGCTTGTCGGTCGCCCTGACTTCAAAGGCCTGATGCCCGCCACCATTGTCCGTGCAGGAAAATATAAATGTGTACTTTCTCATGCTTCTAACCTCTCAAAATTTAATGGATCATACACGTATCCCATTGGCCAGTCCAGGCGTTCCAGCCAGCACGGATAATAGCGAAATGGAAGCTCCAATCCGAACCAGTTTGCATTCAGAATCATGGTTTCCTCTCTTACAAAAAGCACGAGATGGAACCTGAAATATTTTCTTGATGCAGATTCCACTCGGTAAAGTTCAAGTCCTGGAAAGCACATAAGTAATTCTCCTAGTCCTCTAATACCATAACGATAAAGTCAATAATGCTGTTCAAAGCACTGACGATTTTAAACAAAATATCTTTCACGAGATTCTGTCGTTTTGGGGTTATTACAGGCGCTTCATGCCTCCAAATATCTACGCTCGGGCTTTTAACGACGTACTCTATCGGTGTATTATTTGCATACCATATTTCCACTTTTGTGTATTTGTCAATCAAGGCCATGTATTCTCGCATCTCATTCGCGCTCATGCCGCCGTAGCGAATGCTTTGAAGTGCTTGATTATATAAGTATTCCTCCAATGCTTCTCACCTCACAGCAGAATCCGGAACAAAATGAACCAGATCACCTTCAGCGTGAACGCAATGATAATCAGCCATGCGCAAATAACCAGCGTTGCCGCCAGAATATGACCCAGCATATGGCCGATTTTTTCCCAAGTATTATTAGTCACCGATATCCACCCTTTCAAATCCTGTAAAAACACCGACACCAATATTTCCATTATCACAGATGTGAACAGCTTTGTGGTACATCAATTCTTTTGCTTTATTAAATGCTTCCTCTTCATTATGATAGCGATTACCCACTTCAAACTCTCGCTCACAGAAATTGCAGAAATATGTAGGGCAGTAGAAAGTTGTCATACCGCACACCTCCTCGCAGCATTCAGACGGCTCTCCGCAGCGTTCAGCTCGAAGATAGCAGCCGTGATAAACTCCGGATCACAGTTCTCAAAGTGGTTCCGGGCTACCTCAAGATCCCGCATGGCATCTTTCAGCGTGTTGACTGTCGAAACCATCGGCTCTGTCCAGAGTATCTTTTTGACGAAATCAACGATTTTGCGCAGCATTTCTACACCTCCACATCTTTGTGATCTGACGAGCCGTGAGCCAGCCCTTAACATCATCATGTCCAAGTAGCTGTGAGCCCATCACCTCGATAAGCCCCTGCTCAAAGCCATAGGAACCCCAACCCCAAACGCCATCCCAGATACGATTTCCAGCAGCATCATATGCAATGATTTGCTCACCGCAATCAAGCCGTCCGCCCGGAAGATACTCCGGACAGTCCGGTCTGTCCATCTCTGGCCAACGACGTCCATAAGTATGCGGAACCTTAGCGTGCTTCAGCAGAATATCAAGCTTCTGCATCTCGGTCATGTGATTCCAAACCCGGAGTTTCCAGGTTTTCTTAGACATGTTTCTCATTTCCGCATTTCCTTTCGTCAGCCTCCATGGTCTTTGCGATTTTATGCTGAATATAAAGCACACAGCCAGCCTGACTATCACACCCGAATGAAGCCAATAATCCGGCAATAGCGTTCAAAGAGTTCAAATCCTCTTCAGCAAATATCATTTGACTTTCACCGTTCCTCCTGGTACTCTACAATTTTGGTTACTTCGCTCTGAACCCGGCGTAAGAAATCATACGCAAGAAAACAACCGCATTCCGCCGATGCTTCGGCGATATCGCCCAAAATATTCATATCGGTTCTTGTGAGATTAACTTGAGGAATAACCTCAATGTTCTCCTCTGTGATAAATGGGGTATAGTCTCCACAATGGCAACATTTGATGTTCATACGTTGCATACAAGCATCTCCTTCAACGATAAAAATTAAGAGCCGCAGATTTCTCCACGGCTCTAGCTTTAATGATTAGCTCGTATTAACGTTCCATAAAGTCCGTATCTATTAAATCATATTCCACATCATGGTCGTTGGAATTGCCGATAAATATCGAAAACGCCTTATCAAGGTCGGTAAAGTCGCACACTGCAATTTCATTATTTTTGAATGCAGGTGAGCCAACCAGTGCCTCGCACATGCGATCACGAAATTTAGCCATTTCCTCAGGATTTTTGCATTTGATGTTCAAAACGATCATAGTTTCGTACCTCCAAAATATAATTCTGAGACTAACCATCTCATAAAGGAGCCTGTTATTTTCGCGTCTTCTCATCGAACTTCACGGGCTTCATAGTCAACTCCCGCAGAGTATTAACTATTGCCGGCATCGGCTCTGTCTAGAATATCTCTTTGACGAAATCAACGATTTTGCGCAACATAATTTTTACGAAGTCCTCCTTTTTTGCATCCAAATTCTTTTCGGCGACGGTTAATCCATTCGGAAACTTTAGGAGAAAGTGGCACACCCTTTTTCACAATCAGAATTGCCTGCACATATTCTTTATGAGCTGGCACATACATCCAACACTGAGTATCGTCATTATGGTCGATTGCATCACCAATCCACAAACGTGCAGGCCAAACATGGTTTGAGTGATAGAATATGCTTCCCTCCAAATAATCGAACCAGAAATACTTATGGACGACCTTTCGATCAATAAGTTTTCGTGTCTTCTTAGACATATTTCTCATTTAATTTTCACCTTTGCTTCCTCGAACTTCAGAGGCTTCACCGTACCCTCCCGCGCACACTCCGTCAGGCACTCGTGGCAGGGTTCATCCGTCTCCAGCACCTTGAAGCTCTTGCACTTCGGACAGTAGGTCGCATAGTCCACTTCGCGCATCCAGTTATTCATCAGGTTTCACCTCCGAAATAAAAGTGTCCTTTCCGCAGCGAGGGCAACGTGCCAGAACCTCGCCATTATGGATTGTGCACTCCTTCATACTGTTCCAGTTAGATGTAGGAATCCCAAAATGAGCATTACAGCCACCGCATTTAACGGCAACGAGCTTTTCGTCAGGATCTGCATATCCGTCAAGGTCGCCGATATATCTGTGCACCTCATTTGCTTTACAAAATGGGCATCTCAAAATTTTGTTATCGATAGAAACTCCGTCTGCATTATATGACCATACCTCAGGAGCAATCGGATAGCGCTTCATGCAATTGGTGCACTCGACAGATATCCAGGGACGTTTTTTCTCAGCCTTCTCCTGCTTAACGGAGAACCTATCATCCAGTTCCGGATGGGTCTCTCGCTGATTCAATGCCCACAGCAGGTTCCAACAGGCAGCTCGCAGGTGATCCTCATCGTCCATGCCAACCATGTACTTTGCCAGATGCCGAGAAGCGCTGTCCAGCAGCGAATGCAGCGGAATACCCTTGTCTACATTGTGCTCACCATACTTCAGTGCGCCCTCCTCGCAGTGCTTGCTGACTTCCATGATGCCATACCAAGGCAGAAGGTCCATGCGCCCCTTCCCTGCGTGCATATCACGCTTTGCACCAGTTTCAAACTCGGTGCGATCTCCAGAATCTTTGATCACAAATATCAATCCTTTCTATTAGCAGTGTTTATGAATCCGCCCCTGCATAACTTTGTTAGGCATGTCGGTCTTAGGAATCTTGCATTTCGGATAGCTCGGACGGAATCCATTGGCAGCTTTCCGGTCATTTGCAATTCTCATATAAACCTCGTCCTCCAGTTCATCTGTGATTTTCTTTATTTTATCTGCCGCAGATTCAAAAGAATGAATCAGGTCAGCAAATACATCTTCAAAGTTAACCTGCTCCATAAAATTTCCTCTCGTTAAACGCCTTCTTCGAGTTCAGGGCTCTCGAAATCGCAAGATCAATACCACTTCTACTCTTCAGATGGTAGTAGTACAGATCCTTGTACGGTGTATTCAGTCGGTCGATACGCCCCGAGGCTTGCTCCATGATCTTATATGAGTAGTTCTGGCTGTAAAATATAATGGTGTCCGTTTTGATGCAGTTCCAGCCTTCAGCACCGGCATTGTACTGCACCAGATACACCCAGCTATCGCCTTCAGGAAGCGGCTGATGCTTGTGCCCGTTCCATTGTGCAACTTCGGTGTCCTTGCCATAGTCCAGACCCATCAGAATATCAAGCTCATAATCGAAATTATAGAAGATAATGACCCTAGGTCTGCCTTTACAAATATCCAGCACTTTTTCTTGTCGGCTTGCATCAGCGTTCACCAACTTCCGTAGCAGATAGCAGAACTCGCTGGCGGTCTCGATTGGCTTGTTCTCCCAGAGGTTCCACCGGTTCTTGCAGATCGACAGATACTTCACCTTGTCGTAATCCACAAATACATTCTCATGGTGCGATACCGTCGGCCGCTCGAAGTCCATGTCAACCAGAATCCGTTCCCGTAGTCGTACCAAGCGCTGGGTATTCAGATACCGATCGATCTTCGGGTACTTCGTACAGAATTGGCTGTATACCACGTGCTGGTTGTTAAAGTCCGTTCTGTTTCGATAGAACCCATTGGCGATGAACACCGGGATATAATCCGTCCAGCAGTCCCCTGGGGTGGCGCTGAGCAGAATCCACTCGTTATTTTGCGTAATTTTGTAGAAAGATTTCACCCATGCGCCTTTTCCAACGACTCGCTGCTCGTCAAATATAAAGAACGCATTCTTTACACCAACGTATTTTCCGATATTGTTCCAGGAATCCACCACGACCTTGTGCTCGTAAATATCATGCTCTGGATCTGTAGACATATAGAAATGGGCCAGTTCTTCGTCCCACTCTCCGGTGTCCCGTTTCCGGGCAGTCGTGATGATGTAAAGATCCGGGGGCTCTGTCATGCGTACATAATTCTCCGTGTTCACATCCCCATCGTAAAGTTTGTAATAGAACGCCAAACTCGTTCTCGATTTTCCGCTTCCTACGCCTCCGCATAAGATGCAGCCGATTTTCATACGGTTGATCGCATCCAATTGATAGTCGTAGAGCGTTACACCTGCCATCAGGTCGCTCACCTCATTTCCAACGTCACATAAATGTCACTTTTCTTGCAGTGATTCTCGTAGGCCAGAAGCGAGATTGTCGCCTCTTCCTCATCTTCACCCTCCCCTCTGACGGTATAAGCAAAGAGCTCTTTCCGGTGCTTTCTGAACACCTTCCAGAGCTCTTTTTTCTTAGTAAAGTCCGTGCTTTTTGCAGTAGGACGCATATTGCAAGCCCTCCTTATCTGCTTCGCGCATGATTTCTGACAGTGTGAGCTTTTTAGGCTTTTCTTCCGTCTTTGACATGTTACGCGGTATGGTGTCTCGACATTTATCGCAGTACAATCTTTTTGACGGAACCTGATACATCATAGCGCCGCATTTTTTGCAAGCCTTATCTACTCTGCGAAGTCCGCCCATAAATATCACGCCTCCTCAAAATGACAGAAGTCCGTGTAGTAAACCAGGTCGTAATCCAGCGGATGGTTGTTCCAGTCGTAGTTCTGCTCGTAATCAGCAACCTCATCACGCTCGTCGAGTTCGCGGCAAATATCATCGTTGTGCTCATAGAACCATTCCAGCGGAAGGTCGAACTTGTCGCACAGTTCCGGAATATCAAAGGCCCAGCAGCCGTAGTTGGTGTTCTGTGTACCCTCCGAAACCATGTAATCAACGATCTCTTTTACTTTTTCTCTGCTCATAATCCTTACTCCTTCTGTTGCTCAAATATCAGGCTCTCTGGCCCGGTTGCGAGTCATGCGGGAATCGAACCCACCGTACAGCCCATGCTAATGACTCAAATAAAAGAGCCCCAGATTTCTCCAGGGCTCTCATGTGCTTATTCTTCAGGTGTACAATAATCAACGTCGAGATGCGCTTTGCCGTCGCTATCCGTGTAGGTGACAAACTTTCTTGGCTGATGGAACATCTTCTCGTACTTCTCGACGAACTCCGGCAAAAGCTCACCGAAATCATCCTCCGTGAGGCCTACAATCAGGAATGTTCCAACGATAATATCAATGGGGATACCATAAGGGCCGTCGAGCGTCCGGTTGAGTTTCTCCATGCAATCATCATGCAGCTTTCCTTCTTCGTTGCAAATCAATGCCACCTCATCGTCCCACGGGTAAATAGCCTGAATCGGGCCTTCCACCTCTTTCTGGAGCGATTCCAGAGAGCAGTCAATGTCGATCACTTCAGGGTAATGCTTTGGGCGAACCCTCAGAACTTTCATACTGTCAACCTCCCAAATTGCACATCAAAAATATAAATCGAGCTGTTTCCTTAGAGCCGCCATTTTGCGACGTGGGCACTCACCGACTGGGCATTCGACCAGGGACTGACCCCGGCACTCGAAAAATATCAATGATCAATAATAGCTGTTGTACTTCCGATTGGCTTTTGCACGAGCCTTCGTAACATCAGGGGCTACGAAACCAAAGTTGATCACATAGCTCGGGATATTGTACGAACGGGCAACCAGGTTTTCGATTGCACAGCCACGGAACGCCTTCTCCTCATCGTAGATCCCGATAAAGTAGTCTGCATCCGCCATCTTCTTGATGCTCTCACCAAGGTACCAGACTGCCTGATTCGCGTCAGCCGGAGGATCATCAGAAATATAAGTCTGAATCACCTCCAGCTCCTCGCCAAACACAGCCTCAGCAATATGGTGCATCTGCTCCATGGTTGCCCGGATCTGTGCTTCAGTGCGGCCTTTCATCGGTACGCTGATAAACAGTTTCTTCATATGCTTCACCTCAGAACGGAATTTCGGTGTGGTCGCTCGGCTCTGCCATGTCTGCTTCAGGAGCTGCAAACCGGGCGTAGCGCTCTGCATACGGATCAGCATCCGCATCCTGCTCAACATACATCACATCCGCATACAGGCCGTACTCGCCGGGTGCGTTCCGCTTCTCGACAAGGTTTGCCTGGAGACAGACGTTCTTGACCCGGATAAAGTCCAGCTGGCTGATCGTGTCCGTGTTGCAGAGCAGGCGCTTGCCGGAAGTGGTGACCCAGTAGATATGCGGGGGCCACTTGGAATCCATGTTGATCGTCACCGGCACGAAGTAGGTCGGAACGAACGGCTCGTCGTAGGTACGCTCAGGATTCGGATTGGTCTGACGAACCTTCACGCCGAGATCCATGAGGTGATTCACCAGCTCCATGGTCGGGATCACCACGTTGACGCGGCGCTTGTCCGAGCCAAAGCGATCACGGCTGGGATCACCGCTGAAGTTGGTGGTAAAGATGAAACGGGTATCGTCGATATTGACTTTCTGGCGCTTGGTGTACATAAATATCAGTCTCCTTTTTACTTGTTGATTTCGATTTCCAGCATGGACAGTGCGGCCGACACTCTACCCATTTCAGACAGGAAATGCGCAGGGTCACCTTTCGTCGCCGCCTCCAAAGCTGCTTCGTAGCTCTTCTTCGCCTGAGCGATGTACTTTTTCAGCACATCCAGATCGACAGCTTTTCCGGCAGCAGGCTTCCCGGGATACTTCTTACCGCTCTTCTCAACCCAATTCTGGATCTCCTTGTAATAGCTGCCCTTGCTACCACCGCAACGCTTTGCAATTGCCATGGCCAGCCCCTTCTCCGGGTCGAAAACATCCTTCTCGCTGCACTTCACAACGGTCTTGGAACCATCCGACCAGTAAACGATCGTGGCCGGAGGAGCAAAGATAACGTCCTTGATAGCAGCTGTGTTCGTAGCAGAATCCGTCTTCTTACCCTCACACCGAGGATAGAGTGCACCAGAACGGATACGCCAATTGCCGTCTCGATCAGAGGTCAGATCACACGGGCCAAATACGAGTTCGTGACCAGTGGAAAGAATCACCTTCATCAGGTCGTCGTGCATATTCTTCTCAACGGTTCTGATATAGCCAATCAGCTGTCCTTTGGAATCGTACAGTTTGTTCGTCATAAAATATCACCTCACGTCAAAATTTCTTGCTGCTTCTTCCTGCGCATCGCTCCATGGAAGATCCGGTGCTGTCCAGGGAGCAACGCCATCGTCACCAACGAACCAGTTGAAGTCACCGTACTTGGAGATCTCCTCAACTGCCTCATCGACTTCCCGGTTGAAATATCGTTTGTCGATATCCTCCTGCATCTGGAGCTGATAGACCGCCTCGCTTTCCAGCCAACGGTAATCCTTTGCTCCGGTCACAGAAGCATATTTCCGTTCGCCGGTATCCGTCAGGCCCGCTTCCCGCAGCAGCAGAGCGCCGCCCTTTCCCGGTATGATCGGGCAGAACTGTCCCACGCGTCCCACAAAAATATAATTGTGTTCGCCTTCAGGCAGATCCTCGTTCTTGTCGAGATAGATAGCACCCTTGGAAACGGTCTTTGTCTCGCAGAGGTCGGTGAACTCGATCTTCTCCTTGGAGAACAGGGTCTTGAACACATACGGCACCTGGAACTGGGTGCCCGTCGCCGTCCATTCGCCACCTTCGTCCTTGCAGTCGCCCGGGGTATAACCGTAAAGCGCCTCACAGCGGTCCGCAGTCATGTATTTCGCAATATAAACGGCATTGTTTACCAGACACATCCGCTCGTAGGTTGCCTCATGCTCGAACGTGTAGCCGTACTTTTTTGCAAAATCCATGCAGTACGCAATGATTTCCGGGGTAGCATCGGGGATCTTGATCGAATCCGTTTTGATATGCGCGACCTTAAAGCCACGCTGCTGCACTTCATCCTGCAAAGTGCGCATAAATAAAGCCCCTCGAAGCGCCACAATGTTGTTGGCATTCTTGGGGTTGCGGAACGGGTTGTCGAAGCTTGCACTGGTCAACCCGTAAACCGAGTTGATGGCGATCTTCAACGCCTGCGCCAAAGCCTTTGCCTGCTGCGGATCATCGAGGTACTTTGCCAGTTTGCCGCCAAAGAGTCCCTTTGCCTTCTCGTACTCGCCGTGCTTGACGTAGATTCGTACATCCATCAGGTCGTTGAAATGCTTGGTGTACTCACCAAAGTAGTTCATGGCAACAGCCGAATGCGGATGCAGCGACGCAACGTCCAGCAAAGCTACGTTTGTGTACATCCCGGGCTCGGCGTAGACATAACCACCCATGCCCAGGTCCGTGCCCCGGAACATGTTGTGGTACTTGCCGTCCTCGCCCTTGGCCCACTCGTAACCGGGAAAGGCATTGATGATGTTGCAGTCGGTCAAAATATCAGGCTCGACTTCCACGATCGCATCGGATTTTCCCGTAGCAAGGTCGGTATAGACCAGCCGGGGGTGCTTTTCCTTGCCGAAAATAATGCGTGTTGTCAGCGAGTTTGTCGTGTCGTTCACCGTCATGCCGGCAAGGTCTGCCAGAATCTCTCGCGCCACAAAGTCTGCCTGGCGCTTTTTCGAGTAGAACAGGGTCTCGGTCGCGATCACATCGTTGTCACAATACTCTGCCACCTTGTCCCACAGGCTCTTCGGCACCGGCTGATCCCACGGAAGCCCCAGCTCCTGATGGTGGATGCCCAACTCGATTTCAAACTTCTTAAGGCTCTGTTTTTTCGACGAGAAGTCGTAAATATCAGTGTAGGACAGGTTGTACGCCTCACCAAAGAAGCCCGTGTGTTCGTTGATGATCCGGTTGGACAGCGCATAGATCTGCTCCACCGACATCCCGATCATGCGGGCCCAGAGGATATGGTTGTCGTACTTGCGGTTGTTGAAGCCGACCAGCCGATACTTTGTCAGGGTCTCGATCTCGTCCGGCGTAGGATTCACCATGCGGTGCACAGGCTCCTGCTTGGCAAACTTCCAGTTCACGAGCAGCAGGTTCGGGAACACCTCCACGTCGAAAAATATCAATGGCGTTTCCACCCCCACAGGGGCCTCCCGCTGAATTTCATCCTTCGATTTGAAGTGCATCTTCGCCACGATCTTCAGGCAGGTGTCCGCCTGGTTCGTGCTGCTGGCGGCAAAGCCCAGGATCGCATTCCGCATGTCGTCTACGTTGTAAACGACATTGCCCTCATAGGCTTCGTCCATGATGTGGGCAATAAAGTCAATGCTGGGCTTCGTATAGGGGCTGATCTCTTTGGCAAGGGCTTTCTTGATGAGGATACGCAGGTGCCGCTCATCCTGGATCTGCTTTGTATCAACCATTTTCGTTTCTCCCTTCAGTGGCAGGCCGCTGCTGATGGTCGCAACCGGAATATCATTGCATTTCGACAGTTTTCTCCGCAGAGAGGACTTCCCCGTGAACACCTTGACCTCGATGTTCTCGTCGTAGATCCTGCTCAGCTTCGTTGCATCGCCGGTGTAAATATAATGCAGGTGGATGCCCGCACCAGATTTGCTCAGCTCCGCATAGGTCTGGGGCCATTTGGAGGCAGCTTCCAGGTTGCGCTCGAAGCTCTTTTTTCCATCCGGCCCGGGGATATCAAAGTCGATGACAATGTGATTCTCCGGAACTTTCACGTAGTGCAGTCTCGAAGTATCCAGTTCGGCCAATTTTGACTTGACATTCTCCCATTTTCGCATCGGAATGCCATCATCTGTCGCATATTGTGCAGGGCAGTCCTTGCAAATATCATTGAAAAGAGAATGCTGCTCTTTGAACTCGATCCATGACGTTTCCGGCTCGGCAGTGGGTTCTTCTGCCTTCACAGGTTCGTCAAGGAACTCTTTGAATTTCTCCGCTTTGAAGCCGCTGTAGTAGCTCCGCACCCGCTCGCCATTCACGGTCTCCGCGCGTTCCTTGTACTCCTCGAAGTAGTTCATCAGCTCTTCCCGGAATGCACGGCGCGAGTATGGGTACGCTACCTTTGCCTCGTCATTGTAGGTGTTGTACATCGCCCAGGCCCGCTTCAGGGATACACCGTCCTCCTTCTTGAAAATATAAAAGGAATCCAGCATAAAGTTGTAAAAGTCGTTCGATGCACCCAGCATACGGGTCGGAATATAATCATCGTAGAGATGCTTGTTCTGCTCGTATACCTCCTTGCAGTGCCATGCGATGCCCCCCAGCTCAAAGTCCACCTTCGCTACAAGGTCACGGTACTTTTTTGCAGGGATCTTTTCGCCGGTAGGTTCCACATCGATCAGTCGTCGGATCAGGCCCGATTTTGCATCCGTGATCTTAACGGGCTTGTTGGTACCCAGAAACATGAAACACTTGAACTGGCTGGAATACTGGCTGCGGAACTTCTCGTTCACCAGCATGGTCTCGTGGGATACCAGCGAGTTCAGCCGGGTGTTGTCCTCGATGCGGGAAAGGTCACCGTCGTGCTGGATCGCGATCAGCGGGTTCGATTTGAACGCCTCCAGCGCAAACGCATTGGACGATGACCCCAGCACCTTGGAGTCAAACACCGACCAGTACCCGTCGAAAAGTTTCTGGACGATGTTCAGCACGGTCGATTTACCGCTGCCGGGTGGACCATAGAGCACGAGGAACTTCTGGATCTTGCGGGAATCGCCGTTCACGATCGCACCAACCGCCCATTCGATCTTCTTCCGCTCCTCGGGAGAATATAAGGTAGTCATCAGCTCGTCGTAGGCGCTGATGTTCCCCTCCTTCAGAAGATACGGCAGCCGCTTCGACGCATAGCTTTCCTTCTTGACAGGGGTGTTCGCAAATATCAATGTATCGTCAAGGGTGTGGTAGTTGTCCCGCATCTGACGCTGACAGTATTTGTGCCAGTTGTCGATCATCCCGCTCTCCGCGTCCCACATGTGCAGAACACGATAGCTGTCATTGAAGACCTGCTTGTGTTCCTCCGCGTAAATATCCAGCGCGCGGTCGATCATCTGGAGCGCATCCTGTTCGTCCGTGCTCCAAAGTCCCCGCTCTTCCATCCAGACCGCGTAAAAATCAGAACCCCGGATCATCAGGTCTTTCGACTTTTTGATGATGAATTTGGGATAAATTTCGATTGTCCCGCGTTTTCCCGTCCGCGTTGCAATCATCAGGAAATCAATCATTTGTAACTGACTTCCTCCTTTCTCCGAGGTTTTTATACGTCTTTCTCTTTCTGGAGGGTCATCTGGGCCAGCGCTGCCTCTGCCTCACGGGCACGCTCATCGGCTTCCTTGCGCTGCTTTTCTGCCTCGTTCACCATCTTGCAGGAAACAAAGCCGAACCACAGCAGGCCAGCGATGAGAATGTTCTTCCGGATGCATTTGCCCTTCATGCGGCGGATGGTGTGATTGGCCACCTCCAGTGCAGCCTTGCTGTTGCTCAGGTCGATCAAAATATCAGTCAGTTCCATTGTCAATTTTCCTCCAGTAATTCGGGTCAGCCAGAATCAGCCGACCAATGTTGTTCTCGTCTCGACACGCCGTGATTCGCAGCATCACATGGGAATCGTCGAGTATCTTCTCAACAAATCCTTCCATAGGGATGCAGATTTTTGATTCATATGTCATCAAAACTCATTCTCATTCAACCAGCTCATCAACTGGTACCAAATATCAATGGTACGCATGTCGATGGACGTACGGGTAATCGTAAAGAGACCACCAGCCCCGTTCGGCTGATAGTCCCGATCCATAAACCGGGCCAGGATCGGTTCCGCGCGCTCTTCGCTGAAACGGGTGTCGTCCATGGCGGCCAGACCCAGGCTGACGACCATGCTCCAGAACCACTGCCCTACACGGTTGCCCATGCTGCGGTCTTCCATGATGTGCTCCTCGATGCGAATCGCCAGCGCAACCATCATCTCCAGCATAGAGCAGGGTACGCCCTGAAATACCGCATCGATCTTCCCGTACGGAATATTATTCTCCGATGCAAAGCGGTACCGCAGGTTGATGCCGTCCGTTGCCCGGCAGACATCCATTTCGCACGCCGGAATATAATCCCGGTTAAAAAGATACATCAGTAAGCGGTGAAAGCTGAGGTTCCGGGGTTCCCATTCGCCGCAGACGATCTTGTAGAGCCAGTCATAATACTGCTCCGTCTCCCTCATAAAGTTCATTCATCCTCCTCATCGTCGTGGTTGCCGGGCCAGTTCTCCCGAACCCGGAGAATCTCGTAATCCTTGTGGTAGTTGTGGTTGCGGACATGAACAGCGCTCGGTGCGAACTCGCCAATGCGGTCCAGCGCCTCGTTGCCGATGATCTTCGGAATATCATCGTCGTCCACGGGCTGATCCTCCGTATCGAACACCAGCTTTCCGTCCGCATAGTAAGTCAGGAAGGAAGTCTCGTAGTCGTCCAGCTCACCAAACTGATCCGGCTCAATGACTTCGATGGCTTCATGTGCCACTACATCTTCCGGGTCAGATTCGGTACGGTACTTCCCGGCCAGCTGTTCAAAGCTCTTCTGGGTCGCCCTTTCTTCGATGGTCTTGTCCATATCGGCTTCCTTCTGCCGCAGATTCTCACGCTCGGCCTCGTACCGTTTGCCGTAATAGGTCTCGTATTTCTTCTCGAAAACGGTGTGCATCACAAGGGCACCTGCCCCAAAGCCTGCTGCAAAGAGCAGAATATCACGCACGGTCTTGTTCATTGTCGATGTCTCCTTTGATCGTCATCATGGTAAACGCCAATCCGCCAAAGAAAAGGGAGACACTCATCAGAATGCCTCCCACCATGTGGCGCTTGCGTTTGGTATCGGTCAGATAGTCCAGAAACAGGAAAGTGCTTTCCAAAGTTTCCATCGTTCCACCTCACTCAGAAAGAACCGCCAGACCAGAGACAAAGCAGACTCCGGCCATGGCAGCAAACAGGTAAGACAGTCTCTTAACGAATCTGGTCATAGCGTATTCCTCCAAAATATCAGTCTCAGATCTTGTCGATGATGGGACCGTCGCAGTTAAAGCGCAGCATCACGCTCCGCTCTCCACCACTGATAAAGCTGTTCAGCGCGTCGTCTCCCTCCACGTAGTTCGTCACACCGAAATCCACGTGGTTCTGTCGGGTCTCATCGTTCGGGTCATAGATCCATCCCACGATCTGCCCTTCCGGGGTCTTCATGGTCACACCGCCGTGCGTTCCGATGCTGCTCAGAACGTCGTTCAGGAACAGGTGCCCCTGGATGCGCAGCCGCTTGTTTGCCGCCTGCTCCATCAGGAAAAGGTAGTTGCGGTTCAGCTGGTTGTCAGCCTGCCAGGTGTCCACAGTCTCGTCAAAGATGCAGGTATAGGGACTGGTGTGCTGCATGGCGATGTCCTTGTACTCCTTGATGGTCTCCTCCACGCCCTGCTCGTTGGTGCTCTTGCTCTCGAGCTCCACAGCCTTGATGTTGTGCTCCAGCTCCTCCTGTACACGGCTGCCAAAGCGGTCGGATACACGGCTCTTGTATTCCTCAAAGGCCTTGTCCAGAGCAATATAAGCCGCAGTCAGGCTCGCATTGCGCTTGGACATGATGTGGTGGGAACCGAACATGCAGCCCAGAGATACCGCACCCAGGGTGACCGCAGGCGCATACACCTTTGCCAGCTTCAGGCCGGTCTGGACATAGGTGGTCGTAATATCGCTCTTGTAATCCTTCTCGGTGTAGGTCTCGCCCTCGCTCTGCTTCTTGGCCGTGTGGATGCTCTCAACCTGAGCATAGTGCTCGGTCAGAATATCCTGTGCCTTGATGGTCGCCTTACAGGCCAGCACAGTAGCGGTCACACCACCAATGGCAGCGCCAACAATCATAATGGTGGGGCTTGCCTTCTTCAGCTTGTAGCCGCACTTGGATGCAGCACGGGTCATCGTTTCCACGATTTCGGTTTTGTCGATCTTTTTCAGGAACTTCATAAATATCAATCCTTTCTTATGGTTCAGCGCAGCGGTACAGGGCGAGGCAGCATCAGGCGATATCCGCCCGGGATGCCCTTGATGAACGCCCCGTCAAGGTTGTACCAGCCGTAATTGTAATCGGTGCTCTCGTTGGAAACGCCCATCAGATCCCACAGGTCGCCAACAGAGACCTGACCGTACTGGCGAATCGCATCATACATCTGGGAAAGCGTGTCGTCTGCATCACCGCGGAACTCAAAGTCCAGGTTCTGCAAGCTGCGTCCTACGGCCCGGTTCGGATTTCCCTGCCGGTTGCCGGAGCCACCCTGATAATAGGTGTCGTAGCTGTTCCGCTGGGTGCGGGAGCCGGAGTAGTTGCTCGAAGAACCGCGGGAACGGTCCTCGCCGAACAGTGCAATGCTGACGGCTGAGTTGAAAATGCTCCACAGACCGTTCTTCAGCATGGGCAGCAGATAGTCCACCACGATGCGGTTCTTCACGGTCTTGAGGTCCTCGGCCAGGAACTCGTTGGCGATCTTCTGGATATCGTTCTGCTCCTTGAGGGTCACTTTTCCCTTGACGACCTTCTGGAACTTCTTCTGGGGCTCTGCGGCAGGCTGCTGTCCGATGCTGCTCTTCGGCATGTTTACTTGTGCCATGTTGTCATCCTTTCAAAAACAAAAAAAAGTAAGAGCCGCAGATTTCTCCACGGCTCTCGCCTTACCTAACATTACTTCTCTTCAGAAGTTTCCTCAACGTCCTCGTCAGGAACGTCCACCTGTGCAGAATCGACATTCTCGATCTTCCAGGGCTTCTGCCAGACGATCTTCTTCTTGGTCTTCGGCTTCTCCTCGTCCTTGTTCTGCTTCTTGGCCTTGTGCTTCCGGTACAGTCCGTATCCCACGGCTGCAACCAGACCCACAGCACCAACAGCGAGACCAATGCCCGAGCCGTTGCTCGAAGTTTCCTCGTTATCGATCATCTGAACATTCTCCTCCGGAACGACCTCAACAGAAGTCTCGTTCTCCATAGTAGTCTCGTTCGTGTTCATCATTTCGTCCATTTTTGTTACCTCTTTCTTAAATATAAGTTTATAATGTCGGAGTATTACCTCCATAAAGGAAGCTGAATTTTTCGCGCCGGGTCAAATATCAATAGCCGCCCAGCCACTTCGGAGGCGTGTGATACTCCAGCGTCAGGCAGGGCATTCCATCCTCGTCCAGCCGGGACGCATAGAAAATATCAACGTTAAGCCCCGAATCCGTGTCCCAGCCCAGCAGGTCACCGTTGACGCAGTGGTCGATGCCCAGATAGTCGAACAGATCATTCTCGCTCACCCGGAAGTCACTGAGCAGCTGTTTGTTGACCCCATTGACGGCCTTTTCGATCATGGCCTTGGTCGTCCAGAAGTAGGTGTTGGTCAGGCTTTCCCAGCACTTCACCCGCTGGTCGTAGGAAACATCGGTCGTGACAAGGTTCTTGGCAGGCTGGATGGTTGCCGGTTCGGGGCACTTGGCCATCTTTTCCAGTGCAATGGTCTCCCGGATCTCCTGTTCCTTCTCGGGGCCGATGGCCTCCAGCACCTTGTCCTGATAGGTCTTGAGCGCGCTCTCAGAAAGGGTGCACGCCGCGGCCAGTGCAGCATTCCGCCGCTCGTCCACATGAACTGCACCAATGACACAGCCCGCAGACAGCACCATGCTCAGTGCAGTCGGCACGTACACCGGGCCTGCCGTCTTGACAATGGTCTTCACGTCCAGCTTTTCCACGCCCAGCTCCTGCTTTTTCTCGTCCAACAAGATCATGGCCTTGGGAGTCGCGGTCACAGCAAAATAGACCGCCGTGATGCTTCCCGTGATCGCCAGACCTCCCAGGATCTTGGATGCGTTCTTGCCTGCGCTCCTGCGCACTGCCTTTGCAAATGTTTTCAGGTTCATGTTCGTACCTCCAAAAATTTATAAAAAGAAAGAGCCTACGATTTCTCGTAAGCTCTCGCCTTTCAGATATGTCCGTGCTGCTTCAAATTCTCGAAGCGAATTTCTGTTTCACGCTGATCATCACGCTCCAGTTGGATCTGATAACGGATATATTCGTACAGTCTGGTCGGTTGCTTCTTCAGATAGTGATACAGCCCTGTAAAGCCGTATCCCACTGAACGTGCAACTGCCTTCAGTACGCGTACCATTGCCTTGTCCATCTTTGCATAATAGTCGTGATCGTACATAAATATCAATCTCCTTTGTTTGTCAGTTTGGATATCTCTTCCATAAGGGAGACTGAAATTTTCGCGTTTACAGGTTCTTTTCTGCAAGCTGGCGCTGAACTTCCTCCCGCACCATGTCCTGCATTTCCTCTTCGCTGCGCTGCTCCTCGATCAGGTCGTGGCCAAAGCTCAGGATCGCGCTTGCAGCCATCATGGCCACGGATGCAACTTTCCACCAATTGATCTTCTTCATAAAATATCAGTCTCCTTTTCAAAATTTAAAATGGTTCCCGTCTGGTCGGGTCGTAATCCAGATATTCTTTGATCGGCTCCTGGAATGCTGTCACATAGTACACTTCCAGTCCATCATCCGTTGTCTGCCGGGCATAGTTGAAGTCGATCCAGTAATATTCCCACTCGTTGCTCAGATACTCCGCGCACCAGCCTAGCATATCTCCTTCCGGTATAAAGTCCAGTCCGGGCAGGAAGGAGTAGAAGTCATTCAGCGAGACTTCTCCATTCAACGCAAAGTTCCGGTTCACGTTGTAGAAGGCATCCATCAGCTCCGTTTCCGTTGCATGGAAATATCTTTTTGAGATAGGCTCGTAGCAGAGCAGCTTTTCTTCGTCTGTGCCTGCCGGGGCGGGGGTCTCCAGAACATCCTGCGTGTCCTTGTAAATATCTTTTTCTTCTTCCACGCCGATCTGCTCTGCCACCTGCCTGCGGTACTCCTGATAGGTCTTTCCCAGTGCCATGTACGCCGCGGTCAGGCCTGCGATCTGCTTTTTGTTCAGCGCGTTGGAGCCCAGGATGCAGGCAATGGTACCGCCGCCAAGAATCGCAGCCGGAACGTATGCTTTCCAGCACATCAGAACAATTTGTTTCTTTGTCGGAGGCTCTTCTGTCACTCCAAACTCGTTTTCGTTGAATTTTGTCAGCTCCTTGTCAACTTCAAGTATGTGCTGTGCCTTCGTGGTTGCCCGCCCGGTCTCGATGGCCGTTGCTACCACGCCTACAGATGCAGCCACTGCCAGAATAGTTCCGCCGTGCTTGCGCAGGAATTTCGCGCATGTTTTCGTCAGTTTCATTGTTCGACCTCCAAATTTCAAAAGCAGAAGTTTATCTCTTCCGGAATCGGCCAACAGTTATCATCGCCTTCTTCCTCGGGGATGTAGCTGTCACCATTTATGGTGAATTCACCATTTTTAAGCTTGTTCATCATAATAACTGTTCCGTCGTTACTTTCTTGTATAAGCCGCAGTTCCTCCTCGGTTAATTCCATACGCACACCCAGGCGCATCCATACAGATTTCTTTACAGCACTCATAATGTTCAACCTCCATAAAAATTAAGAGCCGCAGATTTCTCCACGGCTCTAGCTTTAATGATTAGCTCGTATTAACGTTCCATAAAGTCCGTATCTATTAAATCATATTCCACATCATGGTCGTTGGAATTGCCGATAAATATCGAAAACGCCTTATCAAGGTCGGTAAAGTCGCACACTGCAATTTCATTATTTTTGAATGCAGGTGAGCCAACCAGTGCCTCGCACATGCGATCACGAAATTTAGCCATTTCCTCAGGATTTTTGCATTTGATGTTCAAAACGATCATAGTTTCGTACCTCCAAAATATAATTCTGAGACTAATCATCTCATAAAGCGCGTTGAATTTTTCGCGTCAGATCACATCAGCCTTCTTGAGAATATCCATCAGCTGCGGCTTGGTCATCTCTGCGTCCACCACCAGATGGATCTTCAACTTCTGCTCTTTTTCGCTCCAGTTCGCCTGAACCTCGCCCAATTGCACCTCTGTGCCGGGCAACTGCTTTTTCAGTATCTTGTTGATGACCTGCGAGATGATGCGGCGCAGAAAACTTGACCGGATCAGCATAATGTCCTCCATAATCGTTCAACCTCCAAAAATAAAAATGAAAAAAGAGAGTGGAGATCGAGTCCACACCTCCACAATAAAGTGGCGCTCTACCATTTGAGCTATCTCTTCCATAAGGGAACATGAATTTTTCGCGTCTGAAAAAGATAAGAGGGCGTGATCTTTCAGATTTCGTCCTCTTCCAGATTGCTCTCTTCGTCTTTTGTATCAACCCAATTGTTCAGTTTGCTCATCTGATAATACGCCCATCCGCACAATGCCAAGCTAATGCTTGCACATACGGTGCAGTATTTGAAATAAGCCCCATAAGTAATAGGTTTGTTCATAAAGTTCTTAATAGCTTTCATCATAGTAATTTCTCCTTTCAATGTAAGCCCTCTTACCTCCATAAAGGAAGCTGTATTTTTCGCGCCGAAAAGAAAGAGCCCATGCTTTCGCATCAGCCCTTCTCCGGGACGGCCCAACTCAAGTTGTGTTCAACCGGTCTATCGTCAAATATCAGTCTTTCGACGGCCGGAATGCCCGACACAACAGCCATACAATAACGGTTACAATCGCCATTGCAATTGCTGTCATGATCATCTGCCCAACCGTAATCGAATAATTCCAAATTTTCTTAAAAATAGATTCGTTCATATTACATTCTCCTTTTCTTGGGCCTTTGTCCCATAAAGCACGGAGAATTTTTCGCGTTTGGGTAAAAGAAAAGAGCCTACGATTTCTCGTAAGCTCTTTGCCTTATCAAACGATATCTCTATCTCTCTGTTTTACTTTTACGCTTCCAATTGCGCCTACCAGTTTCAACAGCTCAAAATCACGTACCATACCTGCAAAGTCTACCATGTCAACTTCAGCTTCCCAGTTTGATCTCATTCCGTCAGGTCCTCCATAGGAACCAAGCCAATGCATCTTTCGGTCAATTTCCTCCCGATTCATTTTGCTGTTCCGATGGATTACCTCCTTCAGAATGCTACCACTGTTGCTTCCGCCAACAATAGCCTTTCCAACGATCGTCATTTTGTGTCTCAGCATAATAGTTTCTCCTTTCATGTAAACACAGAAATTCTCGTTTCCATAAAGGAGCCTGTTTTTTTCGCGTTTGGGCAAAAAGAAAAGAGCCTACGATCTCTCGTAAGCTCTCTTACTCATTTAGTGAAAACCGTTATGATTTCTTTATCTTCGTCGAAATGTTTCATAAGTTCATTGAATTCTTTTTCGCTGCAATGCGCATCAAATATAAATCTTGTAACACCTGTGTGCTTATTTTCAAAGTAATCATACCGCTCAATATAAGCGCCCAGTTGTTTTGCTTCTTCTTTGATTCGTTCGCCGCAGCATGCCCTGCAATGAACTCTGAAATACTTTTCAACGTTAATAAGTACCATTCTTAATCACCTCCATAATATAAGCTGATTTTATCGCGTTTATTCTTTGTTTTTCTCTGGCTAGCCAGGCAAGATAGTCATCGGTTTCAAGCTCCACGGTATCATGAGCTTCATGTTTTTCAATCGTCATAGTGTCATTACAGTATTCACACATAATAGTTCTCCTTTGTCAGATCAAACTCCGGTCAAACACGGTCTCCCAGCGTTCTTTCTTGAGGGGTTTCATGCGCAGTGCCCACATGATCTGCCGTACGGTCACAGTCGGGTACTCGCCCTTTGCGTTTTTCTTCTTGGCGTGGCTGTCAAAATACTGCCGGAACCCTTCATGCAGATAGATCTTGTCGGTCAGCCAGGGGTCGATGGCGCTCCAGTAAGTAGCCTTGGTTTTCTCGTTGTACCGCTGCTGGATCACACACAGGCCTTTCCCCTGTTCCCGGTAGAGCGTGCAGACACGATACACCGGGTGATTGCATCGGTAAACGCTTCCGTAGTAGCTCGTCCACTCTTTTGGCGGTATGTCGTGATATCTCATAAAAAATAAAGAGAGCCCGCAGCTTTCGCCACGAACCCTCTCGGTTCCTCCTTTACTTTCTGTCCGTAAAGCCTCTCTTGATCTCATGGAGACCATCGTTCATTGCTCTGGAAAGCGGCGCTACACCGCCAGCCTCGCAGATCGACCAGTATACCGTCGTACCAATCGTTCCCAGAAACGTCAGGCAGCTGATGCCAAACTTCGCCCACTCAATGCGCCGTGCCTTTGCAGCCTTCTCCTGATCGTTGATGACCTCCTGGCCCTTCCGCCGTTCCTCATCCTCTTTCAGGTTCTGGTTGCTCTCCTGCTCGTCGCTCTTGAGCTGCATGTCGTACAGCTGCAATGCCATCTTCGCCGTGTTCGTGTACTCTTCCGTACCCGGTTTCAAGTCCTTGAGACTCTCCAGCGATTGCTTTGCCGCTTCCTTCAGCAATTCTTTGTTTTCGTAGTTTTCCATTTTGATTTTCTCCTTTACAAAGTAATTAGAGTTTCCTCCATTAAGCACCATGTTTTTCTCGCGTCAGGTCCAGTTTGTGCACCCGCAGCATGATGTACTTGTCGCCTTCAAAATTCTTCACTTCCTCATCCAGGCTCAGGCTCAGATAGGGCCAGTCGGGGGAATCTTCCTCGCCGATCAGCAGCTCGCCCACTTCGTAAATATCACGGTAATGGAACCAGCGGTAGAGCGCCATCCCGAAGAGCAGCCCCAGAACGATGGCAACGAATAGCACGGCATAGTAAATGTACAGCATTTTTGAAAATCTCCTTTTAATAATGTAGTGGATAAAACGGTCTTCTGCGTGATGCAAAAATAAAAGAGCCTACGATTTCTCGTAAGCTCTCTACGCCTTAGATGTCGTTGCGAATCAGAAACAGGTCATTTCTGCTTCGAGTTGCTCTCACAATTCCGTTCGCACGAAGCAACGCGATCGCATTGGCATAAGCCGAACGTGCATTCCTAGCATTCTTGTACTCGTCCGTATTCACATACATCACTTTCTGATTGCTTTCGATAAACACGCGGACCTTGTCCATTGCGTTCACATAGCCTCTGTCGTAATTTGTTTTTACTCGGTAGCCCATAGTTTCAATCTCCTTTATTCATATTCGGAAGACATCCTTCCATAAAGCACAGGGAAAATTTCGCGCTGCTTCGTTACGGCCTATTCTAAAATAAAAAAGAAAAGAGCGCATGTTTCCATACGCCCGTTTTCCGGTCAGAATCCATCAGCGGATACCACACCGGACATTGTTCAGCATGAGGAGTTCTTCGCCCTCATTCCAGCCTGCATACTTGTCGTTATACGACTCGTTAAATGCGGCCATAATAGAGTTCATCATTTCCTCAAAACCTTTCACAATATTCTTCAGCATAGTAAATACCTCCTAAAATTGTTTATTTCTTTCCATAATAGAAGGTGAAATTTTCGCGCCTGTGCAAAAAAAAAAAAAGAAACGCCATGATTTACTCATAGCCACATGCTAGTTACATCCTCCGTTAGCATTAACGGCGGCGATTTCTAAACTTCCGTCTCCACCCGTAGGCTCGCCATTTACTATTCCATTCCTTTCCATAATGCAGCATGTATTTTTCGCGTCTGCGTAAAAAAAAAAAAGAGCCTGTGTTTCCACAAGCTCCATTTTGATCAGTGTTTCTTCTTTGTTCTGCTTTTCACCTCGTTTGTCTTTGCTCCGATCAGCTTTGCCAGTCTGACCAGAATCACAACGATCAAGATCCAGATAATCAAGTTAAACATATCAACATACCACCTTTCATAAAGGCAGCTGTATTTTTCGCGTCCAGATAAAAAGAAAGAGCCGCAGATTTCTCCACGGCTCTCGCCTTTATTAAACGATGTAGTTCGTCGGTTTGCTTACATGCTCGATGATTCCTGTTTTCTTCAGCAGCTCAAAGTCTCGTGCAACGCCGCGCAGGTCATAATTTTCGAGTATGAGTATATAGTTGCACTTCTTATGATTTTCGTCACCGTATCTCCTCAGCTTGATCACCAGCGAATCAACGATTCGATAGTCAACCTCGCAGTTTCTGCGGATGATTTCTTTCATAAGTGTGCTACGATCAGTCATATCGTCAACACCCGTCACGTCAATATTCATAGAGTTCTTCTTTGCCTTCAACATAATAAAATCTCCTTTACATAATCAATTTTCGTGAACTTTCGTCCATAAAGGAGCCTGAATTTTTCGCGTCATGCCCGCTCCCGGCTGAGGATCCAGAAGAATTTGCGATAGTTGTTGTAGTAAGTATCCTTGCAGCATGGGCACCCCTTGATCCGGAGGGCTTCATAGGAATGTCCTTCTGTCACGCCGCGCAGAATATAAGGTGCGATTGCTGGTTCCAGTTCGCCCAGGCAGTGCTCCAGCAGATCGACCCTACTCGAATAGAATGCTCGTGCCATCGCCATTTGCTCTGTCGGGTTCGAGGGTGTTGCATTGACGATTGCTCCCGTGCTTTCCGGAAACGCTTTCCATCCGTCGATGCGTACCAATGCGCGCTTCCATTCGTCGTATTGTCGGCAAAAATGTTTCAGTTCGTAATACCGATGCTTTGAAATATAATAAGGATTCTTTTTCGATAGCTCCGCCCGTTCGCCCCGCATGATTTCGTTACAGTTTTTCATAAAGTAGACTCCTTTGCACTATTTCTCAGACCACGCTGAGTTCAAAGGAATACTACTGGAAAAAACTGTCGTCTGCGTCCTGTTTTATTTTATTCTGGGTGAAGCGTTGCCCATTTTGAAATCTATCGTTTAATCTAGAATAGAATTCATAAAAGAAAAAGCCCGGAAAATCCGAGCTTTTCAGCGTTATCTCATGTTTTTCAGAGGACTGTGCCTGCGGTACAGCTCTGCCAGATCCTCCTGTGTCAGGTCAAGATAAGCCTGTTCTGTCACGGTCACGCTGCTGTGCCCCAGAATCCGGCTCAGGGTGTAAATATCTCCGCCATTCATCAGGAACCGTTTTGCAAAGTTGTTCCGGAACACATGCGGGTGAACGTTCTTCAAACCAACTCTCTTAGCGTACTTTCGGACGTTGGCTTCAAAATTATTTGCCTGTAGTGGCTTCCCATTGTTTGTACAAAATAAAAAGTCGCTGTCACGGTAGCGGTCTTTGTACTTGATCCACTTCCGAATCTGCCCTGCCATCTTCTCCGAAAAGAATACCGACCTGCCTCGTTTTCCTTTCGTGTTTTTCGCAGGTAGCCAGATGAACCGTTTTACCAAATTCAGGTCATTGACTTTGATCATCAGACATTCGCTGATTCTCATACCGGTGTCCAGAAGCAGCTGAACAATCACAAAGTCCCTGTACTCACTAAATTTGGAAATATCCAGCGCTCTCAACAGCCGTTTGAAGTCGTCATCTGAGATAAATTCCAACGGCTTGTGATCTGTCTTCGTAAAGTCTCCACGCTTGATCGGCGATTTCCGAAGAATATCCTCATCGACGCACCAGTTAAAAAACACTCTGAGATTCCGCAGGTAGTTGTTGATCGTCACATCTGAGACTTGTTTTCCGTAGTCCGGACGGTTTTCCGGATAATTTCTGGCATCCTGATTCGTCACAGCGGTATACTTTCCCCGCCTCCGAATCTCCTGAATGTATCCCTGAATCGTCAGATGCGTAACATTTTCCGTGCGCTCAATTCCAATTTTGTACAAATGTTGCATGAACAACCTCAACGTCTGCTCATAACTGCCAATCGTCTTCATGCTCAGTCCCTTTAACTCGCACGCCTCCAGAAACATTTCTACATCTTTTTCCACCATAAAAAACCTCCGGAATCCATTCGGCTCCACACCCAATAAATTCCGGAGATTTATTGCCCTATCAACAATCAATTTATCGCTACGGAATCCATAATTCTATAATTCCATAGCGACAAACATTTTTCAGCCTCCCAGAATTACCAGCTTTGCGCACAAAATATCACGTCGGCATGTGCATCCATCACACTGCTCTCTGCCGTTTATCCAGCCGCATCTTGTCAGCGATCATCGCGATGAATTCGCTGTTGGTGGGTTTTCCGCGCAGGTTGTGGATGGTATAGCCGAAGTAGCTGTTGAGGGTATCCACATCGCCCCGGTCCCACGCCACCTCAATGGCGTGGCGGATGGCGCGCTCCACGCGGCTGGCGGTGGTGCCGTTTTTCTTGGCAATTTCCGGGTAGAGGCGCTTGGTCACAGCGTTGATGTACTCCGGCTCGTTCATGGTGAGCAGGATGGCATCCCGCAGAAACTGATAGCCCTTGATATGAGCGGGAACACCGATCTGGTGCAGGATCTCAGTGACTGTCAGTTCATCGCTGTCCACGCTGGTGTGCAAGATGCGCTTTTCCTGCCCGGCAGCTACCTTCAGCACGCGGTTTGCCAGAACCGTCTCGTCAAAGGGCTTGACGAAGTAGTAAGCAAAGCCCTCGTCCAGCAGCTCCTGCACCATTTCCTCGCTCTGGAACGCCCCCGTCACAAAGAAAGAGGTGTGACGCTCACCGGCTGCATTGTACTTCTGTTTCACGGCCAGCGCATCCAGCCCGGGCATAAAGGCATCCAGCAACACCACCTGGGGCCGCACTGCAAGCATTTTCTGCAGGACCTTCAGGCCGTCTTTTTCCACCACGGTCACCTCTACGCCCTTCTGCTCCAAAGCTTCACGACAGGCTGCCGTGATCTCTGCGCCAGTATCCGACATCAAAAATTTGATCTTCTCCATCGTTCATTCCTCCAATGTGTGCGGTTTTCCTTACGTTTCTGATTTTACCATAAATTCCCATGGATTTCAACTGTTATTTTTGCCATATTATGGAATCTTTAGTCGAATCAGCCTGTTTTGTTTTACCAAATCTGCTCATTTTTCCGCCGTTGCAACCTGTTCAGCCTGCTCCAACATGGTCTGCGCAAAAATCCCGTAGCCCCGTGTCGGGTCGTTGACGAGAACATGGGTCACTGCGCCGACCAGCCGCCCATTCTGCAAAATGGGACTGCCGCTCATCCCCTGCACAATGCCGCCGGTCCGGGAAAGCAGGGCTTTGTCCACCACCCGGACGACCATATTGCGGCGCGGATCGGCATCGCTGATCTTCTCGATACGGACATGGTAGGTACGGGGTGTTTCTCCAGAGACAGTAGCCAGGATCTGTGCATCCCCCGTCTCGACCTCCTGCGCAAACGCCACCGGCATGGTTTGCCCGGAAAAGCCTGTCCGTGTTGTGCCATAAACACCGTTTTCTCCATTGATCCGGATGCTGCCAATGGCGTGGGCGCTCAGGAACTTCCCCTTCAGCTCCCCTGGGCTGCCCACAGTGCCCATGCTGCACCCGGTGATCTCACACGGCACGATCTCCCCGCTGCGCAGAGCGATGCTTTCGCCGGTGTCGCCGTCGCTGATGGGATGTCCCAGCCCCGCAAAGACACCCTTTTCTGGGTCCACAAAGGTCAGGGTACCCACACCGGCAGAGGAATCCCGCACCCACATGCCTGCCCGCCACTGGGCGGCAACGGCATCCCAGACAGGGGTCAGGGTGGTGCTGCGCTGTTCTCCGCTGCGGACATAGATGACCTCTGCAGCGCTTCCCCGGGCGGCTTCCAGCGCTTCCTTCACAGCGTCATTGTTTTCCGTTCTGATCTGTCCAATGCGGATCACGCGGTCTCCCAGACGCAGTCCCGCTGCCTTTGCCGGGTTCACTGTGCTCCCGCCGGGGCTGTCGATATCGGAAAAGCCAACAATCAGTGCTCCCTCGGAGAACATTTTGACCCCGAACGGCGTACCGCAGACCGTGACCTGCGTGCGCTCCGTGACCACCGTGCGGATATTCTTGATGGGAAGCCATCCGCCCAGTGACAGAGTGGTCTGGTAACTGCCCACGACCTGGGTACTGGCCGCATTCTGGCTGCCGTGAAGCCCCATAGGTTCCACCCAGCCAAAGCGAGGCAAAAGCAAGGCCTGCCCGGGTTCCAGATAAACACGATCCGGCAGGCGGCTGTACAGCCAACCCAGCAGCAGAAACGGCAGCAGGAGCAGATATACTGCTGTCAGTCTCAGCAATCGGTATGCTCTGTTGCGTCGTTTCACGGTCCTGCCTCCCCGGTGATAATTTGTTCTAGTATGCACCGGGAAACCATTGAATATGAAACGAGGAAATTTCTATCAAAATCGCTTGACTTTCCCGGGGTAATGTGGTAGTATATTCAAGCAGTCCGCAACAACGGTTTCAAGCCTCAGAAATCCGGGATTGCAACAATTTTATAGTTGTGCGAGGGTGGCGGAACTGGCAGACGCGCACGTTTGAGGTGCGTGTGGTTTATCCTTGGGGGTTCGAGTCCCCTCCCTCGCATAAAAGAAAGCCCACGATCTAGCGATAGATCGTGGGCTTTTCTTATGCTTTCCAACCAAAGCCGCAAACAAAAAGGCAGGCCCGGATTCTATCCAAGGGCCTGCCTTTTTGTATGCAGGAGAAGGGACTTGAACCCTCACTCACTGGGAACTGGTGCCTAAAACCAGCGCGTCTGCCATTCCGCCACTCCTGCACGGAGAACTTATTTAGTTTATCAATTTTTGCGGGAAATGTCAATTCCTCTGCCTGCTTTTGTATTCTACAAATTTTCAGTGGGTCATATCCTATAAGAGATACTGCAGATTCAATGCGATCTGTCAAGGAGGTTTGGGAGATGGTTTCATGGCTGAGAGCAAACGGGAAGATCTTATTTCGCGGGACAGCTCTGCTTCTGGCGGGCGCGGCGGCAGGCTTTGGGCTGGGGCTGTTCTTTGCTGTGCCGGCGGGGCCCGGCTGCCAGGAAAGCGACCTGACCCCGGTACCGGATACCGGCTTTGCCTCCCCTGCTCCGGAGGCAGCCCCTGCAAGCTCATTGCCGCAGGAAGAGCCGATGCCGGAGAAATGGGTCTGCCTGACCTTCGATGACGGCCCCAGCAAAACGACCCCGGCGGTTCTGGATGCACTGAATGCCGCCGGGGTCAAGGCCACCTTTTTTGTGGTGGCCACGGGCTACAATGAAAAGTATCTGCCACTTATTGCGGATGCAGCGGCGGCAGGCCACCAGATCGCGCTGCATTCCGCATCCCATGAATACAGCGACATCTACCAGAGTTCAGCTGCCTACTGGCAGGATATCACCCTGTTGAAAAAGCGCATCTCGCCCTATGTCAACACAGCTTCTCTGCATTACCTGCGCTTTCCGGGCGGCAGCACCAACACGGTCAGCCGCCGCTACGGCGGGCGCGGTGTGATGGCCGAGCTGAAACAGCAGTGTGCCGAGAAGGGATATGCCTATGTGGACTGGAACGTCTGCGCTGAGGATGCCGTGGGCGGAAAGCCCAGTGCCGGGACCATCTACCGGAATGTAGTGCGCGAGACCGGCGAGCAGACCCAGTGCATCGTTCTGATGCATGATTCTGCCACCACCCGCACCACCGCCGAGGCGCTGCCGGACATCATCCAGTGGTATCGGGATCAGGGGTTCACATTCTGCCGCGTAGAGCAAGTGCTCCCAGCACCATAGCGGCCACTGCCACAGGGAGCAGCCGCCGCAGCCAGCGCAGCAGGCATTCCCGCCTGAGCGGCAGTCCCGTTTTGAGAGATTCCGGGAAGAGTGCTTCGCAGCAGATAGAATCGCAATAGCGGCCCTGCCCGCGCCATGCCTTATACCGGATACCGTGCCACTCAAACTCCGGGTACATTCCCCCTTTTGTGATGCAGACGGGGCTCCCTTGAGCTTCCCCATAGCGCAGCAGCACGGCTGCAAAATCCTCCGGGGTATTGATGGACTGTTCCGATACGATGAAAAAGCGTTTTTTCTGTTCGTTTTCTGCCACGGTACGGTAATCCCTGAGCCAGCCGGAGAAAAATCTGCCCGGCTCCTGCGGGTCCTGCATCCGTTTCAGGCAGTCGTCCACATCCAGCTGATCCACCTGAGGAGTCTGTTGGGTCAGCTCTGCGCAAAAGCGGATCGCACCCGCCAGCTGTGCCGCCTGCTGCTCCAGTACCGCCTGCTGTGCCTGAAGTGCTTCGCTCAGCGGCTGTTCCCCGTTGAGGACCCTCTGTATTACGGGCAGCGGCATATCCAGCATCCGAAGCATCCGGATCAGTTTCAGGGTCCGGATATCCCCGGCGGTGTAATCCCGGTAGGCATTGCCCCGGTTACGGGCAGGGGTCATCAGCCCTTCTTTTTCGTAGAAGCGGATGTTGGGGCTGGAAACTCCACTCTGTTCCGCAGCCTGTTTGATGTTCATTTGCTTCACCTCCGCCCTTACACTACACCATAAAGTCGGTTGAAGGTCAAGCATTTTTCAAAAAATAGCACAAAAATGCCCCGGCGGGCGCAAAACCTGCCGGGGCATTCATTCTGGATTGCGCTTACTGTGCGTTGTTGAACAAGGAGAAGGCGCGGTAAGCCATGTACAGGTCGTTCTTATGGATGACCTCGAATGGAGCGTGCATGGACAGCACAGGCACACCGATATCCAGCACGGGAATGCCGCGGTTTGCGACATACTTGGCGATGGTGCCGCCGCCGCCCAGATCCAGACGGCCCAGCTCACCGATCTGCCATGCAACGTTGCCGTTGTCCAGCATCCGGGTGATATCGCTGACCAGCTCAGCGCAGGCATCGCTTGCGGAGCCCTTGCTGCCGCCGCCGGTGTACTTGAAGATGGCAACGCCGCGGCCTGCATAAGTGCCGTTCATAGGCTCGAATGCACTTGCCCAGGTGGGATCGTAGGCAGCGGTCACGTCAGCGGACAGGCAGACGCTGTGACGGAAGGCCAGGATATCATCCTGACCGGCGGTACGGCAGAGCTCCTGCATGAAGTGGAAGGCGTACATGCTCTGCATACCGGTCACGCCGTCGGAGCCGATCTCTTCCTTATCGGTCAGGACGCAGACGGTGGTGTAGGCGGGGTTCTTGGTCTCGATCTCGGCCATCAGTGCAGGATAAGCGTCCACACGGTCATCGTGGCCATAGCCGCCCACCATGGAGCGGTCGAAGCCAACGTCACGGCTCTTGTAAGCCGGGGTGATCTCGATCTCAGCGCGCATGAACTCCTTCTCAGTGATGCCGTACTTCTCGTTGAGCAGGATCATGGTGTTCAGCTTGACAGCTTCCTTGACGTTCTCGTCATCAACAGCGTCGGAGCCGATGAGGATGTTCAGCTCCTCAGCCTTGATGCCGTCCTTCAGGGGACGGGCGTTCTGCTCGGCACCCAGATGGGGCAGCAGGTCGGTGATGCAGAAGACGGGATCGTTCTCATCCTCGCCCACACGGACGGTGACGGTGGAGCCATCCTCACGGGTGAACACGCCGTGGATGGACAGAGGGATAGTGCCCCACTGATACTTGCGGATACCACCGTAGTAATGGGTCTTGAAGTAGCTCAGGTGGTCAGACTCATACAGCGGGGTGGGACGCAGGTCCAGACGGGGGCTGTCGGTGTGGGCAATGACCAGATGGAAGCCATCCTCAAAGCTCTTGGTACCGATGGTGGAAGCCACCACAGCCTTGTTGCACTGGACAAAGTAAATCTTGTCGCCGGGCTTGTAGTTTTTTTTCGGGTCGAACTGCTGGTAGCCTGCATCCTTGAGCATCTGCTCGCTCTCGGCGGCGACCTCGCGCTCGGTCTTGCCTGCATCCAGGAACTTCTTGTAGCCCTCGGCAAAGTCGTGGGCCTTCTGCTTCACGTCAGCGTCCTTATCGGTGACGTAAGCAGGCTTATAGAGCAGCTTTTCAGCCAGCTGCTGGTTCGGAGTTTTTTCTGCCATAGAATTTCTCCTGCCTTTCTCTTTCGGTATTCCTAAATATTTCAAACCGGCGCAAGCCGGTTCAAGCGGGTTTGCAGCCTGCTCAGGCTCCGTACAGCTCGGTGTACTTGGCATAGCAGGCGGTGATCTTTTCCACATAGTGGTGCATCTGGTTATAGGGGAAACCCGACAGGGTCAACCCGTCCTCCGAGTGTTCTTCCTTCTGGAGCAAGGCATCCACGGTGCCCCACCCGCTGTGGTAGGCTGCGGCGGCCGTGGAGATATCACCGTTGTAACGCACCAGGCAGAGGTGGAGGTAATAGCATCCAAAGCGGATGCTCACATCCGGGTCGTACAGGTCGCCAAAGGAAACTTCCTCCCCCAGGCCCAGCTTACTGCGGAGCCAGAGGAAGGTCTCCTCCGTCATCTGCATCAGGCCGCGCGCATCGACACTGGAAGTTGCGCCCGGGTCAAAGCCGCTCTCAGTGTGGATGAAGGAATAGACCAGCAGCGGGTCAAGGTCATACTCGGCGGCGTACTGCTCCACAAGGTCGTTGTATTTTCGCGGGTAGAGCCGCTGTTCCACTTGACGGCGCACCGGCGGCAGCGCCAGCAAGACCACACAGAGCAGAAAGAGCAGCACCAGCGTTTTCAAAAACTTTTTCAAAGCGAAGTGTCCGCGCCCCCTTTCCGTGCACCCTCAGCCTGCAGCTGCTCACAGAGCGCCGCTGCCGCCGCTTCCAGCGAAGCAAGGTCAGCATCGTTGCGCAGGACAAGATCGGCCCTGGCAAGCAGGACCTCTTCCGGGGTCTGGGCGTTGAGCCGCCGTGCCGCCATCTCCGGGGCGATGCCGTCCCGGGCCGCAATGCGGGCCACACTGGTGGCAAAGGGCGCAGTGACCACGCAGAGGTGGTCGCACTCTTTTTCCGCATCAGTGCCCACGATCACGGCTCCGTCTATCACAAAAAGCGGTGCTCCGGCTTCCCGGGCGGCCTGCTTCAATCTGCAGACCCGCCGGATGATCTCCGGAAGCACGAGAGAATCCAGAGCGGCCTTTCCTTCCGGCGCAGCAAAGGCGCGGTCTGCCAGCAGGCGGCGATTCAGGCTGCCGTCGGCATACAGGATATCTGCCCCGAACCGCTGGGCCAACACTGGCAGCAGCGGAGAACCGGGCAGAAGGATCTCGCGGGAGATCTGGTCAGCATCCACCAGCGGGACACCATGGGCGGCAAACACCGCCGTCACGGTCGATTTGCCGCAGCCGCTGCGGCCGGTGATTCCAAGCGTGATCATAGCTGGATCACCCGGAACGCTGCCGCACGGATCAGGCGGTTGTACACCGCCATGGACAGGCCGTCCTTTTTGGGGCAGCGGGCATAGACCACCCCGTCCCCCTGCTCATCCAATGCGCGCAGGCTGCGGAAGATATGCTTTGCCTGATCGGCACCATCGCCCTCCCTGCCATATTCCACGCAGGGCCAGCCGAGCTTTTCGGCCTCGCCGGTAAAGCAGAGGCAGCTGGGGTTCTGGTCGGCATGGGCATCCACATAGGCCTTGAACTGCTCAAAGGTGCCGTCCAGCAGGGTGACATCTGCCTTAGGGGCGTAATGCTTATACTTCATGCCGGGGCTGCGGACAACAGCACCCTCGGGCAGCTTCTCGAGGATGGCCTTGGAGACTTCGACCTCCTCACCCAGAGCGCGCTCCAGATCTTCCAGCGTGATATGGCCGGGGCGGAACAGGGTGGGCTTTTCGCCTACCACAGAGATCACGGTACTCTCCACACCCACATCGCACTCGCCGCCATCCAGGATCAGGGGCAGACGGCCATCCATATCAGTGAACACATCCTGTGCGTTGGTGGGGCTGGGCTTGCCGGAAAGGTTCGCGCTGGGGGCCGCAAAGGCACAGCCGCTCTGCGCAATGACAGCCCGTGCCACCGGGTGGCTGGGCATCCGGATGCCCACCGTGTCCAGACCGGCACAGCACTCCGCGGCCACCTCCGGGCCGCGGGGCATGATGATGGTCAGAGGGCCGGGGCAGAACGCGGCCATCAGCAGCTGGGCACGCTCGGGCACCTCGCTGACAAGGCCGGGCAGCATCTCCGGGCCGGTGACATGGACGATCAGGGGGTTGTCCTGCGGGCGGCCCTTGGCCACAAAGATCTTTGCGACTGCCGCGCCGTTGCGCGCATCGGCGGCAATGCCGTAGACCGTCTCGGTGGGCAGGGCCACCAGCTCCCCTCTGCGCAGCAGGTCAGCCGCTTTGGCGATTGCTTCGCCCTCAGCAGGTAAAATTTCAGTTTTCATTTTCATGCGGTTCATCATTCTTTCTATCTGTAAAGTATAAATACTTTTCAATCATTAAATCAACACAAACACGTTATTCTTTTCATCATAGCTTCATTCGGTCTGTGCGTTGAGCTGACGCAGTTTTTCGGCCTGTTCATGGGTTGCCAATGCATCAATGATCTCGTCCAGATTTCCGTCCATGATCTTATCCAGATTGTGGACCGTCAGGCCAATGCGGTGGTCGGTGCAGCGATCCTGCGGGAAGTTGTAAGTCCGGATCTTCTCGCTGCGATCACCGGTTCCCACCTGCCCCGCGCGGTTGGCATTGATGGCATCCTGCTGTTCCTTCTGCTTCTGGGCCAGCAGGCGGCTGCGCAGGATCTCCAGCGCCTTATCCTTATTCTGGAACTGGCTGCGCTCGTTCTGGCACTCCACCACCATTCCGGTGGGGATGTGCGTCACCCGGATGGCGCTGGACGTTTTGTTGATGTGCTGGCCGCCCGCACCCGAGGAGCGGAAGGTATCGATGCGCAGATCCTTGGGGTCGATGACAAGATCCACCTCTTCGGCCTGCGGCATCACCGCCACGGTTGCCGTGGAGGTGTGGATGCGGCCCTGCGTTTCGGTCTCGGGCACACGCTGGACACGGTGCACTCCGCTCTCATACTTGAGCCGGTTATAGGCCCCTGCGCCGTTCACGGCAAGGATGGCTTCCTTGACACCGCCCAGCTCCGTCTCGTTGAGGTTCAGCACCTCCAGCTCCCAGCCCCTGCTCTGGACGTACATGGTGTACATCCGCATCAGGCTGTGGGCAAACAGCGCGGCTTCTTCGCCGCCCGCACCGCCGCGCAGCTCCATGATGACACTTTTATCATCGTTGACATCCTTGGGCAGCAGCAAAATTTTGAGATTATTTTCCAGCTGCGCCACTTCCTGACTTTTTTCGCCGATCTCCTGCTGTACCATTTCCTTAAAGTCCGGATCAAGGGTCTCGCCCTCGAGCAGGGCTTTGGCCTGAGCAAGATGATCCTGCGCCGTGGTCAGGGCCTGATAAGCCTGCACCACGGGTTCCGCCTCGTGATACTCCTGCATCAGGCGGCGGAACAGTGCAGGATCTGCCGCTGTTTCCGGCTGGTTCAGGCGGATGGAAAGTTCTTCAAACCGGTGGCTGACAGCCTCCATTTGGGAAAGCAGTCTTGACATACTGTGCAGTTCTCCTTACATGACCCAATGGTTACTCGGCAGCGCCGGGCTTGAGCACTTTCTTGATGTTTTTTTCAATTTTCGCGCGGGGCAGCATGACCTCACGGCCGCAGCCCGTGCAGCGGATCTTGAAATCCATACCGACCCGGAGCACCTCGAAGCTGGAAGCTCCGCACGGGTGTTTTTTGCGGGTCTGGATGGTATCTCCCACTGCGATATCCATGTTTCTTTCCCTCCTGCCGCCCCTTTGCGGGGCAGTACCCTGTGCAGCAGGTTTCCATGCCGCACATACAGATATAGTATAAACCAAACTCGTATAAAATGCAATTGTCCGCGCATAGAGTTTTAATGCCGACACCTGCTTTGTGTGCCGACGTGCAGCGGAA